>TARA_R110002072_G_scaffold42064_3_pt1 | contig 49751 bp, 38 predicted proteins | sample TARA_R110002072 | Tara Oceans TARA_R110002072 (sample SAMEA4397118) | marine metagenome | biome: Polar Biome; feature: [SRF] surface water layer (ENVO:00010504); material: water (ENVO:00002006), including particulate matter (ENVO:01000060) such as... | depth 5 m | reverse complement strand
GCGGGGGGGGGAGAGTGTTGGGATGCGCGTGGTTGGGTGTGCTGGCGCCGATTGTGAGATTGCTGACGATTAGATTGAGGGGGTCGTCGCAACCGTGGTGTCGTGAGGCGTTAGCATGTGTATGCACAGATACCAGGCGGATCGTTTTCTTCTCATTCCATTGCTCTACGCATTGCTCATGCTGAGCTTGTTAAGCATGCTGCCGATGGCTTTGGGTGGGTGCGCCACGACACAGGGTAAGCCTCTGGCGTTTGAGATGAACATGCGGGCGGTCTTTGAGGAGGACGATGTGATCGCGGCTGGTATCAGCGAGTCCGTCGAAGGATTGCTCGGCGTGATCACGCGGGGTGAATCGTTCGAGGGGTATGTGGATCAGGCGGAGCAGCAGCGGCATACATTTTTCTATAAGGCGCTGCGGAGTTTGGCGACTCCTGGCGATACGTCGGGGCGGTCGCCTTTGGTGCTCAAATCGTTCTCGCCCGATGGTGGGCAGAGCTATCTGATCAGTGTGGCGTTTATGCGGGGCGAGCAGATCTACAAGATCATTGAGTTCCACGCGTACCGAGACGATGGCTCAGATGGTTATCGATTCAAGAGCCCGTTCGACTATCGCACGCGGGCGCTGCGAGTGCAAGGGTTCGACGAAGTGCGCTACTACTCGACGCGTCCGATTGATGTGAGTAGAGCGGAAGCGTTTGTGGGTTTTAAGCATCGGCTTGAGGGTCTGCTCGATGTAGGGCCGGAAGTGAGACGCCGGGAGTTGTCGTATTACTGCTTCGAGACGCTCGACGAGCTGCTGCGGGCATACGGGATTGTGTACGACTGCACGCGGTGCAACTGGCTCAAGGAGGACCTCGGGTTTATGGACGCGGGGGCGGATCGGTTCTTGACTGGGAGCGACGATGAGCGGTATGTCTTTGCGTATACGCTGGATTTCATGCAGGCGTTAGATGATGGGGATGGGGATCTGTTTCCGCCGATGGTCTATGGGCTTGCGACTTACTTTGGCGGGTACGGGCTCAGCGGGCATGACTTGCCCACGCTCAAGGACCAGTTTCGTCAACGGCTGGCGGCCGAGCCGGGGATTGATTTTCTTGTGGAGTTCAACAAGGGGCGCGGGTCATCGGTGAGCAGGCATTTCACTTACTTCGTGATCTGTTCGTTCTTGTGCGAAGCGGTGGCCGAGCGTCATGGGATGAACGCCGTGATCGATCTGGTGCACAGCGGGCGATCAGGGGGGCTGTTCTTTGCGCAGATCGAGAAGCTGCTGGGTGTGGACGAAGCGGGGTTCCACGATCTGGTGGTGCGGCTGATCGGCTCAAAATGAGCCAACGGGTTCATAACCGATTTATGAAGATTGTGTCAGCCGTCGGCCGGCTTGGTGTGGGTCGATTGACTGATTGTCTGCGGGTTGTATACTTGCGTTATGACGCAAGTAATCCATCGTAAGCCGCCGAGCCCCAAGCAGGCGTTCCGACGCAAGACCCAGCTCGATAAGCTGCTCGATCCAGAACTGCTCAAGGCGTTGGCCGAGCCCACACGGGCCAAGCTGTTGTCGTGCCTGCTCCAGTGCGGGCGGGCGTGCTCGGTGACGGAGGTGGCGGCGTGTTGCTCGGTGGATTTCTCGATGGTGGCTCGCCATCTGGCGACGATGAACCGGGCGGGGTTGCTCAGCTGCGAGAAGCAGGGGCGGACGGTGTGGTACTCGGCTGACGGAGCGAAGCTGAGCGGGTACTTCCGCGCGTTGGGCGATGCGATCGAGGACATCGAGCCCGGGTCGGCGTGTTGCGGTAATGAGGGTTCGGATCAATCTTGCAAAGGGGATAAGCCATGAGTGGTAGAGATATAAGCGATGGAGAGGCGAAGGCTCGGGTGCTGTTCTTGTGCACGGGCAACTCGTGCCGGAGCCAGATGGCCGAGGGATGGGCGAGGCATTTGCATGGCGGCTCAATCGATGCGTGCAGCGCGGGGACTGAGCCCCACGGCGTCAACGAGCACGCGATCGAGGTGATGCGCGAGGCGGGCGTTGATATCAGCGGCCACACCAGCAAGCGGGTCGAGGACTGTGCGTCCGAGACCCTCGATCTGGTCATCACCGTCTGCGGGCACGCCAACGAGCACTGCCCGGTGTTTCTCAAGCAGAGCGATCGGACACGCGTTGTTCATCACGGCTTCGATGACCCGCCGGCACTGGCCAAAGACGCCAAGAGCGACGAAGAAGCACTCGGGCACTATCGACGCGTGCGCGATGAGATCCGCGCGTATGTCGAGCAGCTGCCCGCACTCGTGACCAATCAACCAGCACGCAACGGAGCGCACTCATGACAAACACATCAACAGAACCGGGCGTGATCGGGTGCGCACCATGCGATGCAGAGAGCCCGCGTCGGCTCGGGTTTCTGGATCGATTCCTGACGCTGTGGATCTTCTTGGCGATGGCGCTGGGGGTGCTCATCGGGCGGTTCATGCCCGGGGTGTCTGAGGGGCTCGAGCGGGTGTCGGTGGGGACGACGAATATCCCAATCGCGATCGGGCTGATTCTGATGATGTACCCGCCTCTGGCGAAAGTGCGGTACGAGAAGCTGCCCGAGGTCTTCCGCGATTGGAAGGTGCTGGTGCTCTCGCTGGTGCAGAACTGGGTGGTCGGCCCGATCTTGATGTTCGCGCTGGCGGCCCTGTTCTTGCAGGATCACCCGGAGTACATGATCGGACTGATCATGGTCGGGCTGGCGCGGTGTATCGCGATGGTGCTGGTGTGGAACGATCTGGCGCGGGGGAGCAATGATTATGCGGCTGGGCTCGTGGCATTCAACAGTATTTTTCAGGTGCTGTTCTTCGGGCTCTACGCGTGGATCTTTATCACCTGGCTGCCGCCCAAGCTCGGGCTTGAGGGGGCGGCGGTGGATATCTCGATCCTGGAAGTCTTCCAGAGCGTGATGATCTACCTGGGCATCCCGTTCTTCGCGGGGATGCTCACGCGGTTTGTGCTCCGCCCGATGAAGGGTGATGCGTGGTACACGCAGAAGTTCTTGCCTGCGATCGGGCCGATCACGCTCGTCGCGTTGTTGTTTACGATCTTGGTGATGTTTAGTTTGAAGGGCGATCGGATCGTGGCGCTGCCTTTGGATATCTTTCGGATCGCGATCCCGCTGACGATCTACTTTGTGCTGATGTTCTTCGTGAGTTTCTTGATGGCCAAGAAGGTCGGCGCAGACTACGAACGCTCGGCGACGCTCGCGTTCACGGCTTCGGGTAACAACTTCGAGCTGGCGATCGCGGTGGCGATCGCGGTCTTTGGGATCGGATCTGGGGTAGCGTTCGCGACGGTGGTGGGGCCATTGGTCGAGGTGCCGGTGCTGATCGGGCTGGTGCATGTGTCGCTGTGGCTGCGGGGCAAGCTATTTGCGGACACGGACACAAACACGAGGAAAGTTTGATTGATCTGGAGAAATGTTGCTATCAGGACATGGCTTGCTTGGTGATGCCCTTGAGCATGCCGTTGAAGGTGAAGCCGTGGAGGGGGAGGACCGCGTACCAGTACGCGATGCCCAGCAGGCCTCTGGGTTGGAAGCGGGCGGTCATCTGGAGACGGGTTCGAGCCGGGGCGTCTGAATCATTGGGCTCGGGGAAGAGTTCGAAGGTGAGCGTGGCGGTGCCGGGGAGTTTCATTTCGGCCCTGAGTTCGAGGTTTCGTTCAGGCTCGATGGCGGTGATGCGCCAGAAGTCGAGCGCGTCGCCGTACTGGAGTTGGTTGGTGCTGCGCCGACCGCGTCGGAGCCCGGGGCCGCCGATGAGCCGATCCATGAGTCCTCGGAGTCTCCAGAGCCAATCGACCCCGTAGTAGCCGCGCTCGCCGCCGATTTCGCTGACGGCTTTCCATACCGATTGCGTCGACGCGTCGATGAGGACCTCGCGCTGATCAACAAAGAGCGTGCCCCCGGCCCACGAGGGATCGCCGGGGATGACTCCGGCGTCGGACCAGGCGGTCTCGACATCACCCGAGCTGGACTTATCGACCGCGGCGTTCATCGCTTGGGAGATCGACAGGCAGGTGTGGGGCATGAGCTGGTGGGCCAGGTCGTCTCGGCAGACGACGCGGTTGCGCAGGCCCTCGGCCAGCGGGCGGGCGATCTGCTTGTTGAGCGGCGTGACGAGGTGGATCCACAAGGAGCTGAGCCTTGGCGTGAGCACGGGCACGGGGATCACGATGCGCCGGGGCAGCTTGAGGACCGCGGCCATCTCCTGCATGACTCGATCGTATGGCCAGATGTCTGGCCCGCCGATGTCGATGGTCGTGTTGATGGTCTCTGGTGTGTCGAGCACCGCGATGAGGTAGAAGAGCACATCGCGCACGGCGATGGGTTGGGACTCGGTGCTCACCCATCGCGGGGTGACCATGATCGGGAGTCGTTCGACGAGGTAGCGGAGGATCTCGAAGGAGGCGGAGCCCGAGCCGATGATCATCGCGGCGCGGAGTGCGGTGACGGGGACCCCGCTGTCCTTGAGCGCGAACTCGACTTCTCGGCGCGATGACAGGTGGGCGCTGAGCCCGTCGCCCAGCTCGCCGAGCCCGCCGAGATAGATAATCCGCTCGACGCCGGCGAGCTTGCACGCGCGGGCGAAGGTTTGGGCGACTTCCAGGTCGCGCTGTCGGTACGAGGAGTTGGTGGTGTCCATCGAGTGGACAAGGTAGTACGCGGCGTGGCAGCCTTGCATCGCATCGGCGAGGAGTTGTTCGTCGCTCGCGTCGCCTTCGATGATCTCGACCCGGTCCTGGCTTGCCCAGGTGCGAGCCGTCAGCTTGCTGGCGCTTCGGCTCAGGCATCGGATGGTGTGGCCCTCGTCGAGCAGGCGTGGGGCCAATCGCCCGCCGATGTAGCCGGTGGCGCCGGTGAGGAAGATGGTTTGTGGGGTGCTCGATGCCATGGGTGCCGTAATGGTACACGAAGTGGGCGAGAAGGGTCGAGCGCGAGAGTATCTATGGCGTGGGTTGTTCGTTATGGTCTGGGCGGGAGCGCGGGCAGGGTGACGAACGGGATGCCGTGGATTGTGAGCAGGGTGCTGATGTGCGGGTTGGCCCGGAGGTACTCGGGCTCGACGGAGCAGTCAAAGTCCCGGCATCCTTGCGGGCGGGTCAGGTAGATCGTGCAGCCACCGACTTTGTCGAGGTGCGGGCAACGCCCGTCGATGAAGGGCAGGATCGAGCCGTCATCGAGGAGGACTCCTCGGTGCCCGGTGCAACATGTTCCTTGGCATTCAACGCACGGCAGCTCTACCACGAGAGCCGCAGAGACTCGGCGGCGAACGACGGTGATTGTGTGGTTGATTGATCCGGGATGGAAACGGTGTGCTTGATGATCCTGGATGGTAGGTAAGCCATCGCCCGCAAAGGGGATGGAAATGCATTATCGATGCTTATGGGCAGCCCTGGGCGAAGGCATCAAGGAAGGCACTCACATCGAAGAAATCGAAGAGCCCGTCGCTTGTGTAGTCAACAAGCGGGTCTTGCTTTGCGAACGCGTCGAGGAATGCGGAGACATCGAAGAAATCGAGCTGGCCATCGTCGGTCAGGTCGGCGAGGCAGGGTAAGAGAGTCCGAAAGAGATAGGCCGAGCCTGAGTTGGAGCCATTGTCATCATCTCGCTCTGAACCAATGGCGACTACGCCGTTCTCAATCGCGATCGAGGAGCCACAGTTATCAGCGAAGGCGCCATCGCTAGGGAGGAACTTGGCGAGTTCTTGCCCCTTGGAAGCATCGTAGACATACGCCATACCAGCACCGAAATCCCCGTCGTCATCCCAGTTTGCTCCATTTGCTCCGACGACCACAATCCCGTTGTTCATGTCGATGGAGTAGCCGAAGAAATCGCCAGACGCCCGATCGCTAGCGAGGAGTTTGGATAGCTGCAGTCCGGTGTGGGCATCAAAGAGATATGCGGCCCCGGTGTCAAAGTCGCTGCTGTCATGTCTGTATGCTCCGACAGCCACGATCCCGTTCTCGATGGCGATGGAGGAGCCAAAGTGGTCGAAGCTTTCTCCGTCATTTGGAAGGAGCTTGGCGAGCTGGAGCCCGGTGGATACATCGAAGACATACGCCGATCCTGTGTGTACTTCGTTGATGATTTCGAGTTCTGCCCCGATGGCTACTATCCCATCATCGATATCGATTGAAGTGCCGAACAGGGCATTCGTGGCTCCTTCGCTCGGTAGTAGCTTTGCAAGCTGAACACCGGTGGATACATCGAAGAGATAGACTGATCCAGAGCTTAAGCCATGGTCGTCATCCAATCGCGCTCCAATGGCCACGATGTCGCCGTCAATCGCAATCGAGTTGCCGAATCGGTCACCCATTTCACCATCACTTGGCAAGAGCTTCGCGATCTGTACGCCGGTCGATGCATCAAAGAGATACACCGATCCGGAGTAGGTGCTGTTGTCACTATCGAAAGGTGCGCCGACAGCGACCACGCCATTGTCGATGGCGATCGATGCACCGAAGCGATCCCACTTATCACCATCATTGGGGATGAGATTGAGAAGGTGTTCTCCCGTGGAAGCATCAAAGAGATAGGCGGATCCTGGATCTTGATTCGTGATTACATACTTATCTGCTCCAACCGCCACTCTACCATTGCTGATCGCAATTGAGGATGAGAATCGAGCATCCGCCAAGCCGTCGGGTGGCAAGAGCTTCGAGTCCTCGCGGATGGTTTGGGCATGGGCATGGGCAGTGAGTGTGCATACGGCAGCTGTGATTGCCGCAGTAATCCAAATAGATTTATTCATTTGATCGCTCCATTTTCGTCTGCGTGTGTTGCCTGATTGGTCGTGGACTTTGAACAACAAATGAGCTGATCAGATCGCCTGGAGCACTGGGAGGCTGATGATCGTGTTCTGGTGCGTGTCGTCTCTGGCTTTGCTGGCTCGGGCAGCCGGGCGGAGCCGGGCGAGTTCTTCGTCGGCAATGAACTTGAGCGGGCGTCCTCGGGTGTGTTCTTGCTGGACGAAGCCGCACATGGATTTGGAGGCGCACTCGCGGAAGACCTTGCCCTGGCTGAGGACGGCTTTGACATCGTTGTACTTCTCGTTATAGAAGAGCTTCCCGTCCTTGGCGTTGCCCATGTCGGCGACATCTTGGAGCATGCAGCACGGCTGCAGGTCGCCGTTGCCGCTCACCCAGACACCCTGGAGCCAGGTGCAGCAGCGGTATTCGTTGTCGGCGTAGGGAATCTCGGCCGCTGATTCAGCTGCAGGAACCAGTTCGGTTGGTGCGCCGTTGAAATCCTCATTGATCCCGTTGCTGGGGTTGGTGGCCGGAGAATCAAGCCCGCTTGCTTGCGAGGTTTCGAGTGTGTCTTCGCGGAGTCGCTCGGGCAGGTGGAGCATGATGCCGGCGTCTTGGGCGATGCGCTGGGCCTGGCTGACAAACTCTTGGCAGCGTGGGTTGTCGATCGCGGGGTGGTTGCCGCCGGTGCCGTCGAGCCAACCCAGCAGGTCCTCGACGAACACTCGTTTGGCTCCGTACGAGTTGGCCATCTCGACGAAGGCGGGGAGCTCTTCGATGTTGTCTTCCATCGCTACAAAGGAGAGCGAGATCATCGGCATGGAGCTGTTGAGTTCGTTTTTGAGATCAACGAGCATCTGCATGTTTTTGTTGAGTCGTGCGAAGTCGCCGCCGCGGATCCGGGTGTAGGTCTCATCGGTGGCGGCGTCGATCGAGAAGTTGACCATGTTGACGGCTTGGGACTCGACGATGTGACGAGCGGTGCGCTCGCTCATTGGTAAGCCATTGGTAAAGAGGTCGAGCACCACATTGTATTCTTTGGCAACATCGACGATTTCTAAGAACTGCGCGTGCAGCAGTGGGTCGCTGTCACTCGAGCTCAGTGTGATGCCCGAGATCGTTGGTGCGGCTTCGAGGGTATGGCGGAAATCATCGACCGACATGGACCGGAACTTGTTGGGATGGCTGGCGGCGTTGGTGCCGATGCACATCCGGCATTTGAGGTTGCACTTGCCCTCGACGAACTCAAGGTTGAGGAAGGTGGGCATCCAGCACAGCGGAAGGTAGTCTCGCGCCCAGTCCGTGGTGTTGCCTACTGATTGGAGGTGATTGATCAGCTGCTTGAGGTTGTCGCTTCGGAGTTCTCCGGCTTTGAGGAGCAGGGCCGCGATGTTGTGGAAGGGCACGACATGCGTGGGGGCCAGACGCAACGCCTGTTGTAAGGCACCGATCGCTTGGTCGGCATCTTTGTACATCCCGATCACGCTGCCAAGGTCTGACAGGGCGACCACCGCATCGGTGATCGCTTGGCGTTGATTGTCTTGGTCGGCGGTTTCGAGCCGGGTCTGTGCCTGGGCTAGATTCTGGCGGGCGGTCTCGAGGGCGCGGTCTGATTCGTTCGATCTGATATAGGCCGCGATGGTTTGGTTGGTGATCCGAAACTGCTTCAGGTCGGGCATGTGGTATGGTGCGGGATTCATCGGTGTTGCCTTCTGTGGGGTGAGTTGGCAGATCGGTTCGCTCTCTGACAATTGGCCGGTTATCAACCGATTTATCGGCCCAAGCTAGATATTGGGATCAATGAAACCACTCTGTTTGCAGCATGTTGCGCATGATGCGTCGATTCATTGAGGTACCCACCCCGAGGATAAAGACGGCACCTGCGTCTAGAGTTGTTTTTCAGATACAAGGGCATCCATGACGAACAAGCACGATGTTGAGCATTCCAAGAGCTTCGGGCCAGACCGTGCGCTCGTGATGAGCGCACTCGAAGCCTTGTACTCGCGCTATCGCGGTTGCGACGAAGGCCGGATTGCGGATTATATTCCCGAGCTCTCGAAGGCTGATCCGGACTGCTTCGCGATCAGCATTGTCACGGTAGACGGCGAGGTCTTTGAGGTCGGGGACATTGAATCACAGTTCACGATCCAGTCGCTCTCCAAGCCATTTACACATGCGATCGCGCTCGAGGATCACGGGCGCGAGTATGTGATGCAGCGCGTCGGGGTGGAGCCGTCGGGTGATTCGTTTGACAGCATTATCCGTCTGGACGCCAACAATCGCCCGCACAACCCGATGGTCAACGCGGGGGCGATCGCGGTGAGCTCGATGATTGAGGGGGACAGCCCGGGGCATCGGCTTGATCGCATGCTCGATATGTTCGCACGGACGATGGGCAGAACGCCGAGCATCGACAACGAGGTCTTTGAGTCCGAGCGCACCACCGGGCACCGGAATCGGGCGATGGCGCATTTGATTCTCAACTTCGGGATTATCGAGCGCGATGTCGAAGAGGTGCTCGATCTCTATTTCAAGCAGTGCTCGATCTTGGTGAACGCGCGGGACATGGCGACGATGGCCGCCACTTTGGCCAACGGCGGGGTGAACCCGAAGACCAAGCAACGCGCGATCAAGCGCGAGTACATCCGTGATGTGTTGACCGTCATGCACACCTGCGGCATGTACAACTACGCCGGCGAATGGGCCTACACCGTCGGGCTCCCGGCCAAGTCGGGCGTGTCGGGGGGGATCATCGCGGTGGTGCCTGGTCAGTTTGGGATCTGTGTCTATTCGCCGCCGGTCGATGAGCGGGGCAACAGCGTGCGCGGCATCAAGGTGTTCGAGAACCTGAGCCGGAACTCGGGGATGCATGTCTTCGAGACCTGGCACCAGCACGGGCAGGTGCTCAACCACATCGACGAGGTCAAGGACCCGTCGCCGCCGCTGCCGAGCACGGTGGTGCCGGTTGGAGATGCAACCGTGCACAAACGCGAGATTGATCTTGATGGCTCGTCCGATCAGGCAGAAGATGATTCATAGCGGAGTTCTGTTGAGATGAGGGCTCGTCATTGAATGCGTTAAAAAGGCCGCACTGGGTGTGGCCTGATGTATAAAAGTATTTTTACCTGCTGAGATGGCTCATCCGCGACGGCGGACAGTGCGGACGCCAGCGATGCCGGCGAGGAGCCCGAGCCCTGCGAGCGCACCGGATGGGAGCGGCACGATGTAGAGCATGTCCTGCTGCCCATCGGCGATCACGGCGCGAAGACCGGTCATGCGTAACGAGCTATCGAATGAGCCACCCATGAGGATGTTGTAGTATGTTTCGAGACCATCGCTTGTTGCGCTGTTCGTTGACTGGAAGTTGTGGCCCAGCGCTTCCCAGATCGCGGCTTGGATCGCGCCCATCTTGGAGATGTCGTCTACTGTGCCGGTTGATTGAAGCCTCGAATCGATCCAGCCGAGTGCGTGTGCGTTGGCGACCACCGCGCTGACATCATCAGCGATTGTTTGGCCGTACGGAGCCGATGAGCTCGGGGCCAGTGCGACATCCACAATTTCGTAAGTTGCTGAGCCGTTGGATACAAACTCGCCGAGTTCGATACAGAATGTATCGAATGTTTGGCCGGTCTGAGGGCCGCTATCAATGATATGACGCATGTGGCCGGCGTAATAGGTGGTCGAGTTTACACGGGCCTTTTCGGCGCTTGATCCCGCGGCTAGCCCGGTGTAGTTCAAGTCAATGGTCGCGCCGTTTGCCACGGCGCACAGTCCTGCTGCTGCAAAGACAGCAATGGTTTTTGTTTGCATCATCGTAGTTCCCTTCATTTTTTGTTGTCGTTTCCCCCCGCTATCAGAGTATGGCTGATAGCGAACATGCCAAATCTGGAGTTCTGATCGGTCAACAATCCCCAGCCCCCAAACCCAGCCACTTCAGGTTGTCTTATTCAAAGACAACGCATATCAATAAACTATCATGAGAACCATTGTGCAGTAGCTAAAAAACGAAAAAAAGTTTCATGCATCCAAATTTGGTCAAACGGGCACAGTTACGCCCGCCAAAACAGGGGGATGTAGAGGGCCATTCTTCAAGATCACGCATGCAACGATTTGGATGGGGCTTTGGTTCGAGTGTGCTCACTGCTTGTGTCTATGGGTATATCGATCACTCAATGGGTGTAGATGGCCACGGGCAACTTTCGCCAAATGAAGCAAGGCATTGGAAGTATCAAAGAAATCGTTCTGGCCATGATCAGTGAATTCGGCGGGGCTCGGGCTACGATTTGACGCGAATAATTGCTTTTTGCGGTCCTGCAGCGGCCGTGCCACCAACATGACGCGAACTTTGGGGAATCCTTTGAGTGATACAACGACCGACACACTGACACTCGTTGTACTCTCAGGTCCGGTGGATCTTGATCCAATCATCATTGAGCCAGATGCCACGGCGGTCTTTGGGCGCAGCTCGAGCTGTGACGTGCTCCTTGAGGATCCGAATGCTTCGCTCTCTCGCCAGCATCTGGAGATATCGACATCCAAAGATGGGGGCTGGCTCGCTTCTGATCTGGGCTCACGCAATGGGACACTGCTTAACAGCGTCAAGATGCTCCCGAAGATCCCGTCGCCGTTGAATCACGGCGACCAGATCCGGCTTGGCTCTTGGGTCTTCCGGGCGCAGACCAAAGATGCAAAGCCTGCGCATGATCCGGGCGGGGCCACGCTGATCCACACGCTCAACGATTCCGCGAATCGGACACAGCAAGTCGAGCGGGTCCGCGCCGAGCCCTTGTCAACGCTGGCGAGCCATCGGCTCGCGGTGCTCCTTGAATGCGCAGACGATATCCACCGGGCGACGACCATCCAGGAAGCCGCCGATGTTGCTTTATATGCGATGGTCGAGTCGTCGGGCTATTCAAGGGCGGCCTACCTTGTGCCTCAGGGCGAGACCGGGCAGTATGAGACGGTTTCGTTTCAGAGCAAGAACCCGCTTGAGGATGTGCTCGTGGTGGACTTCAGCCAGTCCTTGCTCGACTCAGCCGTCGATGGGGAGGTTGTCCGGCTTTCATCATCGGGGGCGCACGCAGACTTCGGCCAGAGCATCGCTGAGCTTGATATCCACTCTGCGCTCTGCGTGCCCGTCATGGTCGAGGACCAACCGATCGGCTTTGTCTATCTCGATGCGCGCGGATCAGAGAGCGCGGTCAGCCATGATGCCTCGGCCTTCGGGCGAGCCGTGGCGCGGTTGCTGGGGTTGACGGTATCGAATCTGCGGAGCAAAGCGATTGAGATTGAGCAGCACGCGATGCAGTACGACCTCGATGCCGCGGCCAAAGCCCAGCGTCTGCTTCTGCCTCCAGAGTCTGGACGCGTCGGGGGGGTCTGCTACAGCATGCTCATGCGCCCGGGGCGGATGGTCGCCGGCGATCTGTTTGGGGTTGTTGAACTGAGCGATGGACGCGTGTGCACATTCCTTGGCGATGTCTCCGGGAAGGGGGCGGGGGCCGCGATCCTGATGGCCACGACCCAGAGCTACATCCACGCGATGCTCGATCAGGGCATGGAGCTGGGCGCACTGATCACCAAGCTCAACCGTCACATCGCCGACCGATCAACGGGCCAGTTTGTCACCATGTGGATCGGGATACTGAGCCCGGGAACGAACGAATCAGGAGCGGTTGAAGTCGAGTTTATCGACGCTGGGCACGGGCACTGGCTCATCACGCAAGGGGGCCAAAGCGCCGAGCGTCCAGAGTACCGCGGCGAGCTTGTGGTCGGGATCGCGCCTGATCTCGAGTTTCACTCAGAAAAATTCCAGCTCCAAAGAGACCAACGCCTTGTCTTGTTCTCTGACGGCGTCGTGGAACAGACCAGCCCCGACACGGACGAAGAGTTCGGGCTTCCGAAGGCGGGCGACCTGCTCGCAAGCTCCAAGAGCACACAGGAAGATGTCGCGATCTTGCTTGAGCAGGTCATCGGCTTCGCTCAATCCGATCAGCTCCGCGATGATACAACCATCGCATCGATCGCGATCGATGAACATACCGGCTCGTCGTCTGCGCAACCTTGATCGCAACGGATCCGTCGGCTGTTTTACGCTCATATACAAGTCAGAAACGAGTCTATACTTGTTGCAATGGACCGCCCCAAAAAACCATTGCCCCATGACCTACGCAGGACACTGCCGACGGCTGTTGATGTCGACGCCGATACTGATCTGACCATCCCCGATTTCGTCGAGATGGATGAGTGTGTGCCCACCCTCGCGCCGGGCACGAAGGTCGGGAAGTACACCATCGAGGATGTGCTCGGCGTTGGCGGCATGGGGGCGGTCTACCGGGCGACGCAGCGGAAGCCAAAGCGGCTCGTCGCGCTCAAGCTGATCCGCCCCGGTGTGCTCTCGGCCAAATCGATCCGCCGGTTCGATCTCGAGGCCGAGATCCTCGGCCGGTTGCACCATCCCAACATCGCGCAGATCTATGAGGCCGGCATCGACCAGACCACCGGGTCGCCGTACTTCGCGATGGAGTATGTCGCGGGCCAAGAGCTTGGCGAGTATGTCAAAGAACAAGACCTCACCGTCAGGGATCTTCTTGAGCTGTTCACCAAGCTCTGCGACGCGATCCAGCACGCGCACGCCAAGGGGATCATCCACCGCGATCTCAAGCCGAGCAATGTGCTCGTGGTTGAAGGCGGTGAGCCCAAGGTGCTCGACTTCGGCGTGGCCCGGGCGACGGACGCCAAGTCGCAAGCCGCGACCATGCAGACCAATGTCGGTCAACTCATTGGCACGCTCTACTACATGAGCCCCGAGCAAGCCACCGGCGACACGCTCAACCTCGACACCCGGTCCGATGTGTACGCGCTGGGCGTGGTGCTCTTTGAGATCCTCACCGGCAAGATCCCTTATGAGCTCAAGGGCAAGGCCATACACGAGGCGGTCGGTGTTATCCAGGACACCGCGCCCACCAAGCTCGGCAAGCTCGATCCGGTCCTCAAGGGGGACATCGAGATCATCGTCAACAAGGCGCTGGCCAAAGACAGGGAGCTCCGCTACCAATCCGTCGCGGATTTCTCGGCTGATATCCGGCGGACCCTCGCGGACCAGCCCATCCATGCCCGCCCGCCGAGCGTGATCTATCAAACAACCAAGTTCATGAAGCGCAACTCCGGGCTCACGATCACAGCCGCATGCGTGGCCGTCCTTTTGACCATCGCGATCGGGGTGGTCGCCAACCAGCGCCTCAACCGGATCCGGGACCGTCAGCTCGCCCTCGATAACATGCTCAGCACCTTGAACCTGATGGATGTTCAGAAGAGCCTCGGGCCGGACCTGACCAAGAAGCTGCTCGATCTCTATTCTGATCACGGCGAGACCATTTTTTCGAGCGATCAGCATCAGCTGGCGCTGTTCTATACCGGGATCGGGCGTGCGTACCACGGATACGAGGACTACAAGAGCGCGCACGATTCTTATCAGAAGGCCTATTCCATCTACGCCAAGATGTACGATGATCCTCATCCGCTGCTCGCCGACGCGCTCCATAAGATCGCCAGCGCCGAGTTTTACTTAGGAAACTTCGAGCAGGCACGCCGGCATTATGAGCACACACTCGAGATGCGCGATGCGCTCTACCAGCCGGATGATCCCGAGGCTGCTGAAATCGCGAGGACGCTGGATCATCTCGGATCGACATGCGCCAAACTCGGCGATCATGAGAGCGCACTCAAAAACTACACACGAGCGAAGGAAATTCGAGTTGGGCTCTTCGGTGCGGGCAGTCTGGAGGTGGCGATGTCGAACAACTCGATCGCCTGGTTCTATATCCAGCAGAACAAGCACGAAGACGCCGTGCCCATCTATCGCGAAGCCCTCGAGCTGCTCCAAGCCCTGCCCGAGGACGACTCCAAGCCCGTGTGGGTTGCCAGGACCATGCACAGCTTGGGCAACGCGCTGATCCAGCTCGGGCAATACGATGAGTCGATCGTGTACCTGAATCAATCGCTCGAGCTCAAGCAGGCCCTGCTCTCGGGGAACAAGCCGTCGGTCGCGATCACGCTTCACAGCCTCGCCGAAGCCAGCTTCCGTCTCGCCCAGTTTTCTCGGGCGGAGCAGTTCGCCCAGCAGGCGATCGAAATCCGCACAGAGATAGAGGACCCGAGGGTGGAATCCTCTCGGGAGTTGCTTGCCAGAATCCAGTCGAACATGGATTAGCGAGCCCAGATATCAGGTGGCGGCTTTTTTCAACGCTTTCTGCGGGATGCAGCTAGCCCCATCAATGAGAAGGCCGCGATACTGGCCGGCGTAGGCGTGATCACAACCCCATAGTTCCCAATAGAACCAGCCCCACCGGACCAGCCTGCGAGCGGGTTGTCGGCCCCGGCGCCGTCGGGTCCCGATACTTCGGTGATCGTCTCGAAAAAGAATATTTCTTGAAAGACCCCCGCGCCTGGTGCGGGATCAGACTGCATGCTCAACGGCACATTCCCGCTCTCGGTGATCGCAAGGAAATAGATGCCTGGTGCGAGCTGCAGCGTGACCCCATCGGTCGATGGCGCGATCAACCGTGCGCCCGGCCCTCCGAGTATCGGGTCATCATCGTTCCCAAGGATCCCGTAGCCCTGCGTATCAAAGAGCCAGAGGGCAGGGTTAAAGTCGGGATCGCTTCCGGGCTGGAACCCGAAGTTGACCGGGCTCGTGAGATCGTTTGCACCTTCCACAACAAGCCGGTATACATCTTCTCGATCAGAGCCACCCAGGCGTCCAGCGATGGTGTTGACCACACCGATCGGTGTGGTGTCTTGAGCGGTATCGACCGAACTCCCGGCGTCGCCGTCTTCGATCCAATCCGGGCCTGCGTGAGCAGAACCCATAATCAATCCGAGTGCGATTGTCGTGCCTGCAATTATTGAACTCTTGTTTCGCATGTTTCATCCCCCGTAGATAAGTGATAGATTCCGCTGAAATCTACATCGAGATCGCCGCACATGCCAATAAAATTGATGATTGGACATGGATCGGTGAGAGAGACTGGTGGTTCTCGCTGGTGCATCCATGTGCCTTTACCGATGAGCCACAGCCCTTTACGGACAAAAAATCAAAGATTACTGGTACGCCGGTGATTTGGGTGTCCAATAAAGATGGCGACTCAGAGGGACGGCAGATTTTGCTGTCGGGGTTCTCCAAGGGGATAGCACATGAAACACTACCAGGTATGCTCGGCCGCTTTGATCGCTGCAGCTTCTTCATGCGTATTTGCAGGCATCGCGACTTACACCAGCGAGAGCTCGCAGATCGACTCGATCACCAATAGCGCGAACTTCAACGGCCTAATCAACTTCCAATCGCTCCACGAATACAGTGAAGACGGGCTGGAGGTGAGCATTGATCGCAGCTACTTCAGCTGGAATCCGCCCGGCTTTGATGGATCAGAAATGTTCTACGCCGGGACGGGGTCGCTCGATCTCGTTGAGATCTCGCTCGGCGGTGTGGACTTCGCAGACATCGATCTGCAGGTCTCAAGCGGCTGGCTGGAGAACGGGCCCGCGACCATGTACCTCTGGGTGCAAGCCTATCAGGACGGGAACCTTGTTCAAGAGTTTGATATCGACGCCATCGGCGGCGAGTACATCGGCTTCCAGGGCGGGGGCTTCGATCAGCTCTTCATCGGCAGCTATGTCAGTGCAGATGTCCGGGACCTGCACGACGCAAGCCAGCGGAACGCGATCGCCATCGATAACATCCGGGCCGGCACCGTCCCCGCCCCGGGCACACTCGCCATCCCCGCGATGCTCCTCGCCGGGCTCCGGCGGAAGCGAGCCTGCTAAAACTGCTCGCAAACGCCCAGCCTATTCAATCGGTATTGGTACTACAGAAGCGTATACATCGTGCGTCCCCCATGGGGGACACTGTCGCAAGCGTGCTGATCTTGTGCCCGTCTTCAGAAGGGGCTCAGGGACACCCAGCGCTGAACAGATCCAGGAAAGCGCTGACATCAAAGAAGTCGTATCGCCCATCCTTCGTGTAGTCAACCATTGGCTCATGGGCGGCGAAGGCGTCGAGGAACTCGGAGACATCGAAGAAGTCCAGTTCGCCGAACGGCCCCGCGAGGTCGGCGCCCGAGCACGGCGGCGTGTTTGAGAAGATGTTTACAAGGTCCGTTTCAATCGATGAAACAAGAAGGAACTGTGTCGCGCCATCATCGTGGATGTTGAGCCCGCCCCAGTTAATGGCCGCGGTACCGAGCTGGTCAATGACCAGCGTGGCGATTCCGGTCTTCGAGTTGACACGATAGATGGAATCGAGATCAACATCGAGCACGAGCAGGTCATCGGTCCGTGTGTCGAACACGAGACTTTGAATATTGGAGAACGGTGCGCCGCTGGTGGTGAAGGTCGAGAGCGAGCCGTTACTATTGAGCGTTTTCAGGATCCCGGTGGAGTCGGCGATTATGACGGTGTCATTGTTGATCGCGATATCGACGGGGTCGCTCAGCACGCCGCCATTGTCGTGGATCAGGAGTTCGTTTTCGCTTGCCGTCGATGACCAGGACCAGACCTCCTTGGGGCCGTTGAACCCGCGATCGACCGATGCCATGGTTCCGGGTGTGAAGACATCGCCCGTGTAATCGAGCGGGACGATCGTGATCCCGGTCGGATCGTCATCGCCGCTGTGGAACCCGGTGACCCATTGTTGAGCAGTCGCACTCCCCTTTGCGTCAATATCGACCCGTTGGATCCGCCCGGGGAAATCTTCGCTCAAGAACATCGCTTCTGTGATCGGGTCATACGCAAGGCCGGCGATATCCGTGGTGTTCACGAGCATCTCATGATTGCCGGCGTAATCTGTTCGGTAGAGATCGCCCGCTCGCCTGCCCAGATAGATCATGCCGTCGGAAGGATTGATGATCGCGGACATCGGGTTGGTGAACGGGATAGATGCTTCGACAAGCCAGCCGTCCTCATGGATGATTGGCCCCGGACCCGCCAGTGCGCTCATCGACGAGCACACATTGATCAATCCAATGGCCGCGAGCGTCCCTGGTGTAAGTTTCGACGATACGCGAGATGAGTGACGAAGCATTGTTTTCCCCCTGTCAGATAGATTTCGAGCCGAGTATCTTTGATCGAGTTGAGCGTAGCAGATTTTGGTCAAATTAGAACAATGAGTCAAAAAGACCGCCAGACTTTGTAGGCCCAGTCGACACATTTGCAAGATCATCCAGCTCCTTGGGAAGCCGGGATGTTCTCATTTTGCCAAACCAAACTCGTTGCGGATGAGCGGGCGGCCAAATCACCCATCAGATCGTCCATCACGGACATCCGGCTCCGAACGAATCCAAGAAGTCAGAGACATCGAAGAAGTCAAACACGCCATCGCCGTTGAGGTCCGCGGCGGGGTCGTGGGCGGCGAAGGCATCGAGGAAGGCCGAGACATCGAAGAAGTCCAGGACGCGATCGTCGGTGAGGTCGGCGGGGCATGGGGTCTCGATGCACCGGTTGAGATGCACGCGGAAGCCCGAGAAGAGATCGGCCTCAAAGATATCGATATCCCCGTCGTTGTCAAAGTCGCCGGTCGCGACACCGTTTGGGCTGTTTTCTAGTGACGGGATCGAAGGACGAGCGGTGAGCGCGCCGATGCCTGGATTGGTGAGTATATCGATGGCGTCTATAAATTTAGCGGTATTCCCTTCATTCGCGCCGACCACATCTGGGAGTGAGCTATTGCAGGTGAACACACCGATCGCGAGATCGACGACGCGCCCGCCAACCGGTGTCGACCATGAGCCGTCATTGAAGTTCGGGAATGTCTCGGCTCCGCCGTTGTAGTCGTTTCTCATCCATGTGATTTCTGCATCACCATCGCCCTCGCCGCGGGAGAGGACAATGTCTAAATCTCCGTCATTGTTCATGTCTTCGAGTTCGAGTGCGAATGGTCTGGAGGGTTGTGAGAGGTAATACGCGAACTCGCCGCTGAAGAAGAATCCGTTGCCTGACGCGTAGTACACGCCGACATCTTCTGAAGTGTAGTTGGTGGTGACGATATCGGGCTTGCCGTCGTTATTCAGGTCCCCGGCTGCAACTCCATATGGGCGAACACCAAGCGAAGAATCCAGATTGGTGAAGAATGTTCTGACGGTCGGGAACGAGGTCCCGTTCCCGAGGTACACCTTCACGGCGTTTGTGTTCCTTGAAATCGCGACGATATCGAGGAATCCATTGGAGTCAAAGTCTTCGACGGCGACCGCGTAGGGGCTCGAGTCAAAGGCCAATACCTGAGGCGATTGCAATGTGCCGTTGGCGTTGGTTTTGACGACCATGACCACATCCGAGCCGCTGATCGGACAGACGATGTCCATGTTCCCGTCGTTGTCGAAATCGCCGACAACAGGGCGTCCCGGCTGGCTTGCTGACAATGTGATCCCGTTCCAGGGCGTGAACTGCCCAGATCCGTTGTTGCGGAAAAGCTGGAGCTCGCCGGTGGACCTCGTCATCACCGCGTCGAGATCGCCGTCGTGGTCGAAATCAGCGACATCGACCCCGATCGCCCGGAACTCTTTCATCTGCTGAGCCGATGAGATAAACCCGCTGTAGCTCTGGGCGGACGCGCCCGAGACCGCGAGCGCCAGCCCGAGGGCGGCGGCTACGCAGATGGTGGCTTTGGGATTGATGGGCGGGCGTGATAGAAACAGTGATTGGAACAGTGGTGTGTGCGATCGTTGCGTGTTCATGTGATTCCCTCTAAGCGTGCATTGAGCAAGTGCTGTCCGGTCGAAGCCGGGTTATGGTGAGCCTCAATCATACATGACTGCGGCTCAATCCAAGAAGGATATTCCGATAATGTCTGTCAATGGTGGTCGTTTGTTGTGCCTCAGGGGCGAATCATGAATGCAATCCATCAAAAAACGCCCCCGGTCAAGACCAGCGGCGTTCTTCATTTTTCATATGAAGACGATTCGACTGGATCTATAAATTTGCCGTCTCGCAATGGACTAGGATTTGGGGGGCAGGTCGCCAAATGAAATTGTCTAGGAGATCGCTGATAGGAGCCATTTAGTGTGCAACAGCAAAGTGCGATATAATGGGCAGCGATACTGCACCCAACTGTCAAGTGAACCGTCTGAATGGACTCGCCTCAGCCCATTGCCCATACCAGATTGGTTCATTGCCGAATTTGAATTGCTCAGCCAATCAGTACGACTTACGGCACGGGGCAACATTGAAGACGCATCTGCTACAATCATGAAAATACGGTGCAATGATTTACGCGATTGGTATGTCGATCATGGTCATAGATCTGGAAATGTTCGCAATAGTGTTCTCAACAATCCTAAGCCAAAGGTGATATCCAAAATAAATCGTGATAAGCCTCGGAATCCTGGGACCAAGCTGATCTCCGCTGTCCTTCAACGGGACGGGTCTCGATGTCGCTATTGCGGAATGCGGGTTTTTCCAAAGCACGTGCTAAGAGTTCTCAGTGATGTTTTGTCGGACAAAGTTTTCATGTCAGCAAAGAAAACTCCAGGGCAGACGAACGCAGAAACCCATGGTGCAGCTTTAATCTTCACATCTGTCGTAGATCATGTTTTTCCATGGAATTGTGGCGGGCAAACTTCGATGGATAATCTCGTCACCTCGTGCTTTGCATGCAACTACGGGAAAGCTGGGTACACTTTGGAACAGTTGGGAATGGATGATCCTTTCGAGCGACCGCCTGTCCGAGACGGGTGGGAAGGACTTGTCGACTTGATCGAACCACTCCTATATATCCAGCAAAGATAGTGGACTCGGTTAGATTCAAAGCAGGTCAGAGCGGGTCAAGCCCCAAATCACCAACTCATTCAATCCATCAAAAAACGCCACTGGCTAAATACCAGCGGCGTTTTCTATAAGTGGAGACGAAGAGAATCGAACTCTCGACCTCTTGCATGCCATGCAAGCGCTCTACCAACTGAGCTACGTCCCCGATATGCGATATCCATTGGGAAATCGACAGGGCATCGTAGACCGCTGCTCGCCAAGGTCAACAGCACCCGCCCACATCGTGCTCAGGGGGGATATTTGCCCAATCTGTCAGATGGACTCATCCGCGGGGCTTACCCGTCCGAATAAGCAGGTGCAGGACTCACCGCAGCCGATCTCGCAGGCCGCCCGAAAGGGAAGTTATGATGCCAAACGCCCAAGAAATCAACTGGTGGATCGATCACACGGGATCGACACACACCAACTGCGTGCCCAGCGATCCGTCCCGTGCCATCGCGGTGGGGACGGTCTACCTTGAGTCCAAGTCCGGTGTCATTGCTCTGCTGAACAACAAGCCGGCCAATCTCGCACTGATCTCCCGCGAGCTCCTCGATGTGCTCCATGCCCAGTTCCCCGGCACCCGCTGGTGGGTCAAGGATGCCGACGCGGAGCAGAAAAGCCAGAAGCAGAGTCAGAACCAGGCGCAGTCACCCAAGCGCCAAGCCGCTTCGTAAAACACTCATTTATAGAGTTAATCAGCTACTCGAGCCTGTCGGTCGAGCTGTTCTTGATCGCATGAACCAGCAAGAACCAGCGCGGCTTGTCGGACGAGCACGCCGTGGGCGACCTGGTTGAGGATGACCGATGGCCCATCGGGGAAGCCCGCATCGGCCACCTCGCCGGCGATCTCGACGCTGCGGTTCATCGGGCCCGGGTGCATCACGATCGCGTCCGCTTTGAGCCGATCGGCTCTGGGCTTGGTCAGGCCGTAGCTCTGGTGGTACTCGCGGATCGATGCAAGGACGGCCCCGCCCCCGCGTTCTAGCTGGATCCGCAGCATCATCACGACATCCGCGTCCTCGATCGCGCGATCAAGATTGTGTTCGACGGTGCACCCGAGCACCCGCATCGCGTCCGGGGCCATGATGGTCGGCCCGACCACACAGACCTGGGCGCCAAGGGCCGAGAGCAACCCGATATTGGCGCGGGCGACGCGTGACGAGACCACATCGCCGACGATGGCGACCTTGAGCCCCGAGAAGTCCCAGTTCTTAGTCAGGTTCAGGGCCCGCCCGATCGTGAGGGCGTCGGCCAGTGCCTGGGTCGGGTGCTGGTGGGTGCCGTCGCCGGCATTGATCACCGGGATCTGCACATGGTCAGCGATGAGCCTGCACGCCCCGGACTGCCCTGCCCGGATCACGAGGGCATCGATGCCCATCGCTTCGATCGTCCACGCCGTATCGAGCAGCGTCTCGCCCTTGGACAGCGAAGAGCCCGAGCTCGTCAGATCCACCACATGAGCCCCAAGACGCTGGGCGGCCAGCGAGAAGCTCACGCGGGTGCGGGTGGAGTCTTCAAAGAACAGGTTGGCGACGGAGCGGCCTGCGAGGGTGTCGGCAGCGAAAGCATCCTGGTGGGCCAACGACAAGAGCGCACGGGCCTGGGCCGCGTCCGCGTTTTCCATCGAGATCAGGTGATGCCCGTTCCACATGGTGCTGGCCTCGGCGTGTCAGTGGTGTGTGATTGGTCGGGGATTGCTGGTTGGTTATGAATCGAGCGGGACTTGGCGGTAGCCGGTGCCGGTCTCGGTGCCGCTGGGGGCTGAGCTGGGAGCCGGTGTCGGTGTCGGCTCTGCGGCTCGAGTGGGTGCTGGCTGGGCCTCTGGGGCGGCTTGCGATTCCATCGAGCCGGTGTCCGCTTCGTTCGTGCCGATGTCTGTGCCCATGTCCGAGTTGATTTCGGCGTTGTCCGCTTCGACGATCGGGACATAGATCGGCGGCGTCGGGATCGTCCCGGCGGACCAGCTCTGTTCGCGGTAGGCGCGCCAGCGTCGGACGCCGCCGTTGAGCCAGACGGTGACATTCTGATCGCTCTTGGCCCCGTCGTAGCCGGTGAAGGGGTAGATCACATCGACCTTGGCATCCGAGGCGCGGATCCAGACGCGCCCGATGTGGTAGACGGGCAGGTCGCTGCTGATGCCGTCAAAGGGCATGGTTGCCCCGGCGGGCAGCTCGGCGATGATCTTCTCGAAGGTCTCGGGCGTCGTGCCGGCGGGCAGGTTGATCACATAGTCACCCTTGGGCGGGTGCTTGGCGATGACGGTCGAGAGGGCCTCGGTAATGACTGAGACGGAGGCCCAGTGGTTCGCGCTCTCGAAAGCCGGGGCGCTGGCGGGGACGGGCACATTGGTGTAGCTCACGCAGCCCGAGAGCCCAATGAGTAGCCCAGAAATTCCAAGAACGCCGAGCTGCATCGCCTTCATTGGGCTGGTCTTGGGTGGGGTCTTTGCGTGCGTTGGGAGCGATTTCATCGGGGTCACCTTAGATATTGAGCGAGTTACTGAGCGAGATCTTGGATCTTGATCGACTTTGATCGGCTGTTGCATTCGTCCGTGCATCATCATAGTGCAGATATCCGCCCGATACATGCCCAGAGCGCCCATCTTCCATACGATTGATCCATGAGCACCAATCCCCCATCCGTCCCCCGCCGATCGACCCCGCCCAGCGCCCCCGTCGCCCTCAGCGGCAAACGCTACATCGTCGGCATTTCGGGCGCATCGGGTGCGCTCTACGCGGTCCGCCTGCTCGAACAGCTCATGCTCAAGGGCCACGAGGTGCATCTGGTGGTGACGGACTTTGGCAAGCGATTGCTCGTTGACGAGATGGCGATCAACAAAATTAGTCTGGACAACATGTGCCCTCACTTGGCTGATGCTGCAGCCGAGACCTACGGCGATCGCCTGATCGTGCACCCCAACAAGGATGTGGGCGCGGTCATCGCCACGGGCAGCTTCCTCAACGACGGCATGGTCATCGCGCCCTGCTCGTCGACCTCCATGGGAGCCATTGCCAGCGGCAGCGGCTCGAACCTGCTGACTCGGGCCGCGGCTGTGGCGCTTAAAGAGCGTCGGCCGTTGATTATCGCCCACCGAGAATCACCGCTCAACCTGATCGACATCGAGAACATGCGCACCTTGACGCTGGCCGGCGCGATCATCGCGCCGACGAATCCGGGGTTATACCTCCGCCCAACAAGCGTGGACGATTTGATCGATTTCATGGTCGGCAAGCTGCTCGACCTGCTGGGCGTCGAGCACGAGCTCGATACCCGCTGGGACCCGAGCTGATGGACGCCGATGCCCAAATCGAATCGGATCCAAGTGAACCGGGCACGCTATCCGAGCAGCCCAAGCCGTTGGTGATGCCCGTGTGGATCTATCGGCTCATCGGCATCAACGCGTGCGTGATGTACCTGGTGAACGCGGGTGCCCTGGTCATCGAATCTGCATTTTCCAACCCAAGCCCGCTCTGGTCGATGAGCACCTTTGTGACGGCGGTGAGCATTGGTCTTCTGGTGCTCACGGTTGTTCATGTGGTGCGATCGTACTTTGTGCCTGCCCTCAGCGGAGGGGGATGGGTGCTGTGGATGCTCGCAATCCCTCTCGTTGGGCTCATTCTCTCAGAAGCCATCGGCCGTATCGGGCGGAGGCAACTTGATCTGAACTTTGCCAACCTATTCGACAACTTGTTTGGGTCGATCGTGGTGGCGATCGGATGGACCATACTCACTGTTGTGCTCTGTTGTTATCCGCTCCAAGTCGTGCACGGTGCGATCCGAAAATCGAAGTCGGCTCAGGCGCGGTATCCCTATGACTTCATTCGCCATGAGCGATGGGACGCCCTCTTCTTCGTCTGCGTCATGAGTCTGGCCAGCGTTGTGTATTGGGGCATCGCGCTCAGGGAAATCTATTCCTTGATCACTGTTCAATGGAGCTCGTTTTATACGACTTCTGAGGTCTTCGGGTACGCGGCCGTCTTCGCTGTCGGGGCGATGTTCTTGGGGATGATCATATCGATTATTGTCGGATCGCTCCTGCAGCATACAAACCTGCACAAGTCAGTGGTGTACACCTTTAGGTGGCCGATTGTTCTCGGGTTGCTCTGTTCAGTATTCAGTATGGGCTGGGGTGTGATTCTCACCGGAGTTGCGGTGCTTGTCTTGGCGGCGATCAGCAAATCGAAGTTCAAACTCCATCCCCTCGGGCACTGCCAAAGCTGCGGCTACTCCCTCGCCGGGCTCGAAACAAACCAATGCCCCGAGTGCGGGCAGATCGACAAGCAGCAACAGCACTTGGTCCGCAGCTAGTTCGCCCGGAGCTAGCTCACGCCTTGGCGTACTTCTTCCGCCGATCGTCTTCTTTATTGATCTCCACGCTCACCCCGCCGGCCAGGCGGACAGAATCTTCGCCCAGCTCGCCGGCGATCTGCTTGACGAGCTCGGGGCGCAGCGTCACCTTGCCCACACCCTTGGTCGCTTCGACGAGCACCCACGCGTCCTTGGTCTCGACGATCACCTCGACCGGGCGGGCGGATTTGCCCAGCGAGAGATCGCTGGGGTCAACTGGTTCGAGCAGCGTTGATTTGGCGGCCAGCAGTCGATCGAGGGCGGTGCCGTTGAGCCGATCCGGGCGGATCATGACCTGCACGGTGCCTTGCTCGAGCGGGTGCCCGTCGATGGGGACGAGCCGATCGACGATGATCTGGGCGTCGCCGCGGGAGTGATCGAGCCGACCCATGAAGAACTTGGGCTGGTCGTCTTCGAGCAGGTGCCCGAACTGCTGGTACACATTGGTGAACATCACCGCGTCGGCCGTCCCGGTCGCGTCCTCGATGGTGAGGATGGCCATTTTTTGTCCGGCGTTGCGCCCGTTGCGCATCACGATGATGCGGGTGCTCTGGACCATGGCCGCGACGATGACGCGTTTGTCCTGTGCGAGTTTTTTGAGATCGCCCACGCGGGTGTGGGTGAAGGCCCGCACCCAGTGGTTCCATTCCTCCATCGGGTGGCTCGAGACATAGAACCCGAGGACATCCTTCTCCTGCTTGAGGATCTCGGCTTCGCTCCAGGCTTCGACCTTGGCGAGCATCGCGTCGCTGGCTTCTTGGGTCTGGGCGGGCTCGTCGGCCCCGCCGCCAAAGAGCGCGCCTTGCCCCGCGGCTTTGTCGGCCGCCACGGTCTGCCCGGCGCTGACGGCTGCTTCGATCGACGCCACCAACGAGGCGCGTTGGTCGCGCGTGTACATGTAATCAAACGCGCCGGCCTTGATCAGCGCCTCGATCGTGGCTTTGTTCACGCTGCTGCTGGGCACACGCTCGCAGAACTCGAAGAGCGAAGTAAACGCCTTGCGTTCTCCCTCTTCACCCTCGGCGATCCCCAAACCGCGGTCACGCTCGTCAACAATCGCGTTGATTGCCTTACTGCCCGCGCCCTTAATGGCCTTGAGCCCGAACATGATCTGCCCGCTTGAAGGCGTGTGTTCTTCGTTCTCTTCGTAGACCACCCCGAAATCGGGCTTGGACTTGTTGACATCGGGCGCGAGCACTTCGACGCCCGAGCGGAGTTCTTCGCCCGATTGTGGATCAATAAACTTGAGTCGCTTGCAATCCTCAAGATACGGGATCCAGTCGCTTACTTTTTGTGCCTGAGATTCAAAGCTCAAAAAGGCGGCCATGTACTGGCTGGGGAAGTAGGTCTTGAGGTACGCCGTCTGGTACGCGACAATGGCGTAGCCCGTCGAGTGCGACTTGTTGAAGCCATAGCCCGCGAACTTGAGGATCAGCTCGAAGAGATCGCCCGCGACCTTCTTATCGAGCCCCTTCTCGAACGCGCCCTCGACAAACTTGGGGCGCTCGGCGTTGATGATCTTTTCTTTCTTCTTGGAGATCGCCTTAATCAGCGAGTACGCGCTGCGCAGCGGGATGCCGCCGAGCTCGTGGACGATCTGCATGACCTGTTCTTGGTAGACCATGACGCCGTAGGTCTCGGCGGTGAACCGATCGACGATCTCGTGGACCTTGGGCACTTGCTCGGTGCCGTGCTTGCGTCGGTTGTAGTCCGGGATCAGGTCCATCGGCCCGGGGCGGAAGAGCGCGTTGGCCGCGATCAGGTCTTCGAGCCGGTCGGGCTTCATCGAGTTGAGCAGCTTGCGCATGCCCCCGGATTCAAACTGGAACACGCCCGTGGTGTCGCCGCGTTGGAACATGGCGAAGACATTGGGGTCGGTGAACTGCAATCGGTCGAGATCCAGCGGGTGGTCGGCGCCCTTCTTCTTTTCCTTGCCGACCGCTTTCCAGATCTGCTCCTCGGTGAACGACTCGGTGATGAGCTGGCGGGCGCGCTCGATCACGCTGAGCGTGCGCAGGCCCAAGAAATCCATCTTGAGCAAGCCCATCATCTCGCAGGTCGGGCCGTCCCATTGGGTGATGATCTCGTTGTCGCCCCCGCCCGATGGTTTGTAGAGCGGGACGACCTCGTGGAGCGGGCGCGTCGCCACGATCACGCCCGCGGCGTGCACGCTCGAGTGGCGAGCCTGGCCCTCGAAGGTCCGGGCGGTGTCGATGACCCGCTTGACCATCGCGTCGCGCTCGTACCATTCCTGGAGGTCGGGTTCTTGGTCGAGTGCCTTATCGAGCGTGATGCCCAGCTCTTCGGGCACGAGCTTGGCGAGCTTGTCGGCATCGCCCAAAGGCATTTCGAGCACGCGGGCGACATCGCGGATGCCGGCCCGGGCCTTGAGTGTCCCGAAGGTGATGATCTGCGCGACATGCCCGTACTTCTCGCGGACATAGTTGATGACCTCGATGCGCCCGTTCTGGCACAGATCGATATCGATATCGGGATACTCCGTTCGATCGGGGTCGGTGAAGCGTTCGAAGAGCAGCCCATAGTGCACCGGGCAGGCGTTGGATAGACCGAGCACATACCCACACATCGTGCCCACGCCCGAGCCACGGGCGATCGACGGGATGCCGCGCTGACGACCCCAGTTGACGAAGTCCCACACGATCAGGAAGTATGCGCTGATCAGCTTGTCGGCCAGGATCTTGAGCTCACGGTTGAGCCTCGCCCACTTGTTCCAGCCGTCGGCTTCGTCGGGGCTGAGCCCCTCGGGCATCTCGTCGATGTGCTCGATCTGCTCGTGGCGATGATCGAGGATCGTCGGGCCATAGCGCCAGACCATGCCCGCTTCGCACAGCATCCGCAGCGTCTGGTCACACTCTTCCTTGAGCGATGCCTGGTCCAGGTCCGGATCGTTGGCGGGGTCGAGCTCGAAGTTGGTACAGTAATCCTTGAACCACGCGGTGAGATCGCCTTCATATTTTTTGGCGCTGTGCTTGGGCAGCTTGCTCTTGGCCGGGGCCTTGACGATCACGACGGGCGCGTGGTTCGCGCCAATTGGCACCTCGACATTGCACCGATCGGCGATCGCGACGGTGTTGGCCATGGCCTCGTACCCGGCTTGGCCCATCTCGTCGTTGTTGTACTCGTCGGTATGGAAGACCGCTTCCATCTCCTCGGCGGATTTGACAAACAGCTCCGTCGGGTAATGCATCCGGTCCGGATCGTTCTTCACCTTGCCCGTGGAGATACAGATCAGCGTGTCGTGGGCGTCCCAGTCGTCCTCGAGCAGGAAGTGGCTGTCGTTGTCACAGACCAAAGGCAGGTCGAGCTCTCGCGCCAGCTTGATGACATGCGGGTTGATCGAGTTCTGCAGCCCGATGTGGTGCTGAAGCTCCAGATAAAACCCCGGCCCATGCTCGGTGCCCTTAAACACCTTGGAATACCACTGGGCGACCTCTTTGGCGTTGTCCCAGTGCGATTGGTCGCGGGTCTGCTCGTACTTGACCAGATGGTGGGCGATCTCCGAGCCCAGGTGTCCATTGATGGTGATGATGCCCTCGTTATGCTTTTCGAGCAGCTCGCGGTCCATGCGGGGCTTGTAGTAGAACCCGGTCAGATAGGCCTCGGAGCAGAGGTAGAGCAGGTTGTTCCAGCCCTCGAGGGTCTCGGCGAGCATCACGAGGTGGTAGCCGCCGTCTTTGACGCCGGTGTAGGTGCGATCGTGGCGATCGCGCGGGGCGATATAGGCCTCGACCCCCAGGATCGGCTTGATGCCCTTTTTGCGTGCTTCGTTGTAGAACTGGACCGCCGCGTGCATGTTGCCGTGGTCGGTGATGGCGACGGCGTCCATCCCAAGCTCTTTGACCCGGTCGACGAGCTTGCTGACCTTGTTGCCCCCGTCGAGAAGGGAGTATTCTGAGTGCAAATGCAGATGGACAAACGATTTGCGAGGAGCGTCTGCGGCCGCTGTTTCGGTGTTTTCGGCGGTTTCTTTGGACTTTTTCTTAGACAACTCGGGCCCCAAACACGGCAAAATGGCGGTCATATGGAATGAATCACCATCCTACACAGGCTCGGCCATTCTGGGAAGGGGCAAACGACGAAATCCAACGAACCGAATCCCTATGATCTCAGTAGAGACTCATAGACCAGCTTTGATCCAAACCATGAACCAACCCAATCCACAATTCGGCTTCTCGACCGGCACCCAGGGCGGCGGCTTCCGCAGGCCCGGGCCGATCGCGCAGTTCTTCTCGCTGGTGCTGCTGGTGGCGATCGTGATTGTGGGGTTTGTGGTCGGGGTGGCGATTCTGATCCCGCTGGTGATCATCCTGCTGGTGCTTGGGGTGGTACTGTTTGCGTATCTCAAGATCAAGCGGTTCTTCGCCCGCACCCACGCCCCCAACGGCCCGCTCGACGGGCGACGCAATGTCCGCGTGATGAACCGCGATGAGTGAGCTGCAGATTCCGAGCATGAGCCGATGAGGGGCGTCCGATAACACGATCGTTCGATCTGGCCAGAATGCTCCCAAACCCACCAAAGGGCGACAAATATCGGCGTTTTTGCTTGGTGACGATGGATCGTTCGGATATCCTGAGACGATATCTTTATGCAGAGGGATTCGACCAGATATTGGAGAGATTGACCATGTCCACAGCGCTTATCAACACCACTCAAGGCCCCAATAACCGCGTTTTGATGCCCGCAGCCCTGATGTTGACCATCGCTGCTGGTTCCGCGATGGCTTCGCCGCCGTTGGTGACCGAGATCACGGTTGAAGCCGGGCTTACAGCCACGCATGCAACAATCTCGGCTCAGTCGGATATCGAGTTCATGGGCGGCGGCGGCGCAGCCGGTGACTTCGATAACGATGGCGACCAAGATCTCTTCGTCATCGGCGGCTCGGCGGGCGTTGATCGCTTGTACATCAACGACGGCACGGGCAAGTTCACCGAGAACGGGGCAGCCGCGGGCATCGCCCGCACGCACCAGGGCACCGGGGCCGCGGTCGGCGATTACAACAACGACGGCTGGCTCGACATCTTAGTCACCTCGCTGGGCACGCCGAAGGAACGCACACCCGGTGGTAATGTGCTCTACAAGAACAACGGCGACGGCACCTTCACCGATGTCACGGCCATCGCGGGGGTCTCGACCACCCACGCCGTGCTCGGCGATGCCTTCAGCGGCGCGTTCGGCGACTATGACCTCGACGGCGATCTCGATCTCGCGGTCGCCGGGTGGCTCGGGGGCAACAAGCTCTTCGAGAATATGGGCGACGGCACCTTCAATGATGTGACCACCACCGCGCTCGACATTGATATGACCGCGGTCCGCGGGTTCGCGCCACGCTTTGTCGATATGGACGGCGATCGGTACCCCGAGCTGCTCTTTGTTGCTGACTTTGTCACCTCCAAGTACTTCGTCAACAACGGCGACGGCAGCTTCACTGATCAGACCGCGACCGCCGGCACCGGGCTCGATTCCAACGGCATGGGCAACACCTTCGGCGACTACGACAACGACGGCGTGTTCGATTGGTATGTTTCTTCACGGATCCCGCCCAACGGTGTCCCTGGACCGGGCGGCTCGGGCAACATGCTCTACCTGAGCACCGATGAGGACCATGTCTTTGTCGAGTCCTCGATCCCCAACGGGGTCAACAACGGGTACTGGGGTTGGGGCACGGTCTCGGTGGACATGAACCACGATGGGTATCTTGACCTCTTCGAGGTCAATGGCTTCGACAGCGTTTTCGCTAACGATCCTTCGCTGCTCTATCTCAACGATGGCAGCGGGTCCTTCGCCGACATCGCGGCATCCTGCGGCATGACCGATGCCGGGCAAGGACGCGGGCTGATCAACGCCGACTTCGATCGCGACGGTGACCAAGACATCATCGTGATCAATAACCGCCAGCCGATGGTCTACTATCGTAACGACATCTCGGCAGTCGATGCCAACTCGATCACGATCGAGCTCAACACCTCGGCCGTCGATGGGCTCGCGCCCAACGGGTTCGGCACGCTGGTGCTGATCGATTCAGACAGCCATAACCAGATGCGCTATCTCGACGGCGGGTCCAACTACCTCTCGCAGTCCGAGCTCTCGGTCCACGCGGGGCTTGGCAGCGACACCTCCGCGAGCATCACCATCATGTGGGCCAACGGCGATGTGGATGTCTATCCAAATGTCGCCGCGGGTCGATACACGATCAACGCGATGGCATGCGAGGCGGACCTCACCCTCGACGGGATCCTGGACTTCTTCGATGTGTCCGAGTTCCTCGATCTGTTCGGTGCACAGCATCCGCAGGCCGACCTGACGGGCGACGGGATCTTCGACTTCTTCGATGTGTCTGATTTCCTCGACGCCTTCGGCGCCGGCTGCCCATAAGCGGTACCAGGATGAACAAAGGCGGGTTCAGCTGAAAATTCAACCGTGCTCTGTCAACCGCGCTCTGTCAACCGTGCTCTGTCAACCAAGCTCTATGAGAGAAAGCTGCAAGCGAGAACGCTGCAGCTTTTTACTCGTTGGAGATTGACGGTTTAGGCCGCCGGGCGTTCGCGGAGCATCTGGCTGACCAGCTCGTTCACATCGCTCCCGTTGCCGGCTTTGATCATCTCGATCAGGTCGAGCGCGCTGATCGCGATCTCGTCGGCTTTTCTTGGGGCGTGGCGATCGGTGGAACTCCGATCGTCGGCTGGATTGATTTGGTCGTTGATGTCCATGACACGGTGCACATCGGCGCATCACGCGCGTCACTTCACGCGTGGGTATTTGATCGGAAGAAATCGATCAGTTTTTGACAAGATGTGTTCATGCCTGTCGGTTATGGGTTGGTAATGATCCCCGAGCCGGGGCGGTAGGGGGTGACGCCATCGCGTGCGCGGGCGTCTGCGCCTTCGGGACCTTTGGGATCATCGAGCCGAGGGTCGGACGGGGCCCAGTCCACCTTGGACTGCCCGAGCAGCGTCCCGGTCGCGACGGCCAGGTCGATCTGCGCGATCTGGTACTCGACCACGGCTCTGATCTCGGTTAATCGGGCGTTGGCGAGGTTCGCGTCGGCGTCGAGGACATCGGTCGTGGTCGATCGGCCCACATCGAACTGGCGTTGCTCGGCTTCGAGCACGCGGGCGCTGAGCTGGACCGCCTCCTGAGCCGCCAGGATGCGGTTCCAGGTGCTGCTCAGCTGGTCGGTCGCGTCGTAGACCTCGCGGGTGATCGCCTGCTCGCGCGCATCACGCGTCGCCAGGCGTTGGAGCCTGGCCAGGATGGATTGCCCGAGCGAGGCTTCGCGTTGGGCGTTGCCGAGCGGGATCTCGGCGTTGATGCCGATGTTCCAGGTCTCGAAGTGGTTGCGTGTCAGTGTGTCCAATGAGCTATCGAGCGACCCGCCGAGCCCGTTGACGCGGTAGGTGTACTGCATCGCGACGAGCGGGAGCTTCTGGTTCTCGGCGAAGGCGATGGTGGCCGCGTCGCGGGCGAGCTGGAGCTCGAGTTCGAGCAGTTCCATCCGGTTGGCGATCGCGGCGTTGGCCAATGGCTCAGGGTTAAACTGATACTCCACCGGATCAGGTGGGGAGACGGGTTCGAGGTGTGTCGAAGAGTTCACATCGAGCCCCGGGAGGTTGAGCAGGACCTTGAGGGCGCGTTCGTTGAGCTGCAGATCGTTCTGGGCGCGGATGATCTGCTCGACCCGATCGGCTGCGCCCGACTGGGCCCGGACGACATCGACCTGGGTGCCGGTGCCCGCGCGTTCTTTGCGCTCGGCGCGCTCGAGCTGGGCCTGGGCCACGGCGTGCTGCTGCTCGACGACTTCGAGCGCACGGATCGAGGCGTAGAGCCTCCAGTACGAGCGATCGACCTCGGCGAGCACGCGGATCACTTCGAGCTTGGATTGGCTCTCGGAGATCTGGCGATCGTACTCAGCCAGACGGATCGAGTGCGTCGCGGCTCGTCGCCCGGCGCCACGCAGCAGATTGTGGCTCAGCGAGAAGTTCAGATCCGTCGTATACGAAGGATTCAGAAACGAGAACGAGTTGTCGGTTTCAAACCTCGATACTGGGAGGGTGATGCTCAGCGAGCCGCCGGTGCGGAGGGGTACGGTGACGCCCGGGGTGATGTTGCGCGAGGTGGACTGCCCGCCCGAGAGCGCCGAGGCCGTCGCGTTGTCGTTGTCGGCGAATGATGCACCCAGTGTGAAGAGGGCCTCGAATCGGCCTTCTTCTTCCGAGACTCGTTCTGCAGCGATGCTCGGGGCGATGAGCGTCGCGCCCAGCCCGAGGTTGTTGGTGAGCGCCGAGACACGCGCGTGATCGAGGGTGAGGTCGACGCGTTCGATGTCTTTGAAGCGCTCGCGGGCGTCTTCGAGGGTTTGGGCCGAGCTCTGGCCAGCACTCTGAGAAGCATCCGCAACACTCGTATCTACAGCGATCCGTTCGAGTACCAGCGTGTTGATGGATCGCAAACGCTCGGGCGAGGCGACGGTGTGGGTGTCGAGCGGGTCCGCCCCGAACGGGTTGGACATGCACCCGCCCGCGGCGAGTGTGAAAGCGAGGAGCCCGATCGGGAGGTATGTGCGGTGCGTGTGCATGGTCGGGTCTCTTGTGCGATGGCGGTTGCGTGATGAACAAGACGAATCTGTGATTATTCGTGGCGGAGGGCATCGATCGGGTTGAGGATGGACGCCTTGATCGCGGGGAACATCCCGAAGACGATCCCCACGCCGGCGGAGAAGCCCAGGGAGAGCAGGGTCGCCCACCTCGGGATGGAGATTGATTCGATCGGGAGGTTGGGGATGAACTGCACCGCGGCCACCAGCAGATTGCCCAGGAACAGCCCGACGAGCCCGCCGATGACACACAGGACCACGGCTTCGACCAAGAACTGGAGCAGTACGACCGGGGGCTTGGCGCCCATGGCTTTGCGCAATCCAATCTCGCGGGTGCGTTCGGAGACAGACACGAGCATGATGTTCATGATCCCGATCCCGCCAACGAGCAGGGAGATGGCGACGACGCCGCTCATGACGAGCCCGATCACGCGGGCGACATTGTTGAAGTCTTCGATCGCGCTCTGGATGACGAACATATCGAAGGTATCCTCGTCTTCGGGTCCGAGGTTGCGGTGGTTGCGGAGGATGAACCGGATCTCGGCCTTCGCGTCCTCAGCAAACTTCGGGTCATGGAGCTGGACGGTCAGGTTGGTCCACGAGTAGGGGTTCATCATCTTGTGGGTCGAGAAGGGGATGTAGATCTCGGCGCGGGATTGCCCGCCGCCCATCATCGGGCTCATTTCCTTTGTTTCGATGGTGCCGATGATCAGGAAGCGTCGCCCGTTGACGATGATGTAGTCGCCGGTGGGGTCTGTCCCGAGATTGAGTTCCTCGATGCCCTGCTCGTTGATCAGGCAGACTTGGCGGTTTTCTTGATCGTCGATCTTAGAGAACGGGCGGCCGTAGACGACCTGTCGGTCCTCGATCTCGTGCCACGCGGGCCAGATGCCCGTGATATTCACACTCTGGAGGTTTTCCTTGCCGAAGCTGACCGACCAGTTCGAGTTGCAGGTCGGGGTGAGTGTGTCCACGGCTTGGGCTTTGTCGAGGATCAGGCGGGCTTCATAGGTGGACATTTTGGCGTCGGTCCAGCTCATGACGGAGCGCTTGCTCTCGGGCACATTGCCCCAGATCCACATCTTCTTGGCGCCGATGCCCTCGAACTGGTTGAGCACATAACCCTGCATCCCATCGAGCCCGGCGGCCACCACCGTGACCCCGAGCACCCCGATGATGATGCCCAGCGATGTAAGGAACGCGCGGGCCTTGTTCGCCCAGACCTGCGCCAGGGCGATGAACAACGATTGAAGCACCAGCCGGCGCACGGCCCGGACCGGGGAGAAGAGTGTGATGCTCATTGTTCAGCCTCCCATTGGTCCCAGTTGTCGAGCTGATCGACGGCTTCGCTCGTGGCTGGCGGGGCGGGCTTGTGCTGCTTGCGTCCGAAGAAGCCGCGGGATTTTGTGGGCTCTGGGCGATTGGCGTCGGCTTGGGCATTGATCTCAAGCTCGGCCTGTGTCACCTCCGCCAGACTCCCGCGTCCGGCGGCCATGCGATCGACCCAGTCGAGATGAATCGGGTCCTCGGCCGTGAGATGATCGGAGATCACGCGACCGTCGCGCAACCGGATAATCCGCTCGGCGTGTCCGGCGACATCTTCCTCGTGCGTCACAACGACGATGGTCTGTCCGGTCTGGTGGAGATCTTTGAACAGGTTGATGATCTCGACGGTGGTCTTTGAATCGAGGTTCCCGGTGGGTTCGTCGGCCAGCAAGATGCTGGGGTCGTTGACGAGCGCACGGGCGATCGCGACGCGCTGGCGTTGCCCGCCCGAGAGCTGGTTGGGGCGATGAGACATCCGGTCGCTGAGCCCGACGAGCCCGAGGGCGGCCTTGGCTTTTTTGCGTGGTCGTTTGCTCGTGCTCGAGTAGAGCAGCGGGAGCATGACATTCTTGAGTGCGCTCGAGCGCGACAGCAGCTCGAAGCTCTGGAAGATGAACCCGATCTCTTGATTGCGGATCTGGGCGAGCTTGCCCATGCCCATGCGGTGGGTGGGGTAGCCGTTGAGGATGTACTGGCCGGAGGTTGGCTGGTCGAGGCACCCGAGGATGTTCATCAGGGTGGACTTGCCCGAGCCTGATGCGCCCATGATCGCGACGAACTCGTTGGGGTAGATGTCGATATCGACGCCGTCGAGTGCGCGGACGCGCTCCTCGCCTACCTTGAAGATCTTTTTGAGGGCGGTGATCTTAATGGTGGGCTCAGGCGTGCTCGATGCCGGTTTTTTACGGGCGGCCAGCATGCTTAGGGCGACCCTTCTTGGGCTGCGGGTTCAGGTTCTGATTCGGGCTCAGACTCAGAATCAGCTTTTGGCTCATCCTGTGTTTCGTCCTGTTCTTCGTTCACATCATCGTCTGCGGGTTCATCGGGGCTCTTTGCTTTCCGCTTGTCTTTGGCGGCGGCTTTGGCCTTGTCGATGGTTTCTTGATCGGCCGCGTTTTGGTCTTTGACCTGTTGTTCGTGGCGGAGATCAATCAAGGCGCGGAACGGGCCGGTGATGATGAGGTCGTCCTTGGTGAGCCCAGCCGTGATGACGGTCTGTGTGAGATCCGAAGGCCCGACCTGCACGGGGGTGGCGATGGCTTTTCCATCGATCACGCGGTAGACGATGCGGGTGAATGTTTTGTCGTGATCGACGAGCTCGTTGCCCAGGGTGATCTCCTTGGGCAGCTCATCGAGCCGGCGATCGACCACGGCCTGGGACGGCACGATCATCGAGTCATAGAAATGCTCGACGACGATGTCCGTCGAGGCGGAGAGCCCGGAGTAGAGCGTTTCGCCCTCTTCGAGGTCCATCAGGATCTCGACCATGAAGGTGCCCGTGCCGTCGCTGGCGACCTGGCGTTTGAGCCCGATGCGTTGGATGGTGCCGTCGTACTCGCGGTCGGTGTAGGCGTTGACGAAGATCTTGGCGCTCTGCCCGATCTCGACGGGCGAGATGTTCGCTTCGTCAACCGAGGCTTTGAGGAGCATCTCGGAGAGGTCGGCGATCTCCATGATGATCGAGCCGGGGTTGTTGGTGGTGCCCACGATGACGGTCTCGCCGACCTCGGTGTTGAGCGAAGTGATGATGCCGTCGATGGGGGAGACGATGACGGTGTTGTCTAGGTCCTTCTGTGCACGCTCGATCTGGGCCTTGGCCTGCTCGATCTGGTGGATCAGGACCTGGCGATTGGACTGAGCTTGCAAGAACGACGCGCGTGCAGAATCGAGTTCGGCGAGCGTGGCGTCGCCGGTTTCGTGGAGCTGTTCGAGGCGCTCGAATGACAGGCGGGCGTTGATCAACGCGGCTTCCGATCCGCCCAGCGATGCTTCTTGGCCCTTGAGCCCGGCTTTGGCCGAGTCCATTGCGGCCACGAGGTTCTGGGGGTCGAGCCGGATGACGACATCGTCCTTCTTGACCAGCTGTCCTTCTTCAAACGGCAGCGCAAGCACCTTGGCGGAGACCTGCGACGAGATATTAATGAGTTTTTTCGGCTCGATCGACCCGGGTGCGGAGATGGTGCGTTCGAGATCGCCGAAGGCGATGGGCTCGATGGTGACGGGGACCGAGGGGTCGAAGTTCTGGCGGGCGCTGATCATCTGCTTGCCTATTGGCGACTGGGCGAGGATGATCGCGGTTCCGGCGAGCACGCCGATCCCGACGACGGTGAATCCGATGACTTTGACAAAACCCATATGCCCGACCCCTTCGCTGTGTGCCCGCGCGTGCCCGTGTGTGCGCGGTGCTGTGTGGGGTGTTTTATGGGATTCTGCGCGTGAAGTTTCGGGAATTGTCCCGATCTGAACGATTCGAGGGCGAAACATCTCGAATGTTGCGCCAATGAAGGTCAGATGTCCCTTGGAATCGATCGGATCAGAGCCCGAGCTTGCTGGCCAAGAAGTCGCCGACCTGGTCGATCGCGATGCGTTCTTGCTCGAGCGTGTCGCGGTGGCGGACGGTGACGGTCTGGTCGCTCAGGGTGTCCGAATCGATGGTGAAGCAGAACGGGCAGCCGGCTTCGTCCATGCGGGCGTAGCGCTTGCCGATGGATTGCTTCTCGTCGTACTCGATGGTGCCCAGGTGCCCGAATCGCTTGCGGAGCGCCTTATACAGCGGCTCGGCGATCTCGGGCATGCCGTCCTTCTTGACCAGCGGGAACACCGCGGCCTTGATCGGCGCGATCCGTGGGTGGAACTTCATGAACACGCCCGATGCCCGGTCCGGGTCGGGGGTGTAGGCCTCGCACAGGAGTGCGAGCACGCCGCGATCGAGCCCTGCGGAGGGTTCGATGACATGGGGGAGGTAGCGTTCGCCCTTGGGCTGGCCGTTTTTGGCCAGCTCGCCGCGGGTGTTGTCGAAGTAGTCGAGCTTGGTCTTGGAGTGCTGTGCGTGCTGGGTGAGGTCGAAGTTGGTCCGGTCCGCGATGCCCTCGAGCTCGCCGTAGCCCGGGGCGGTGAAGGGGAACTTGTACTCGATGTCCGCGGTGCCCGCGCCCTCTTTGGCGTAGTGGGCCAGCTCGTCGGAGTCGTGCTCGCGGAGGATCAGGTTGTCGGACCCGAGCCCGAGCTCCTGCCACCAGCTCATCCGCCAGTCGCGCCAGAAGGTGTACCAGGCTTTGGAGTCGTCCGGATGGCAGAAGAACTCGATCTCCATCTGCTCAAACTCGCGGCTGCGGAATGTAAAGTTCCGCGGGGTGACCTCGTTGCGGAAGGCCTTGCCGGTTTGGGCGATGCCGAAGGGCAGGCTCACGCGGGTGGTGTCGACGACATTCTTGAAGTTGATGAAGATGCCCTGTGCGGTTTCGGGGCGGAGGTAGGCGGCGTTGTCTTCCATATTGCCGGTCGCGCCCAGCACGGTTTTGAACATCAGGTTGAACGCGCGGGGTTCGGTGAGGGTGCCGACTTCTTTGGCGTCTGGGCCAAGGACTGTCTGCAAGTCAGATGAGTCAAGTTGGTCAAATGAGAGTGATCCACCTTGTTGTATCGCAACTGCTTGACCAAATGCGTTTCTAACCCTTTTGATTTCCTTCTTCAACAATTTCTCTTCGAAGTACGCTTCATCCGGGAGCATCGTTGCAACATGGCCCACGATCTTTCTGCTTTCAGGATCGTTAGCGCCTATGAGAAGCGGCAAGCAACGAAGGTGATCGGCGCGGTAGCGTGATTTGGTCTCGCGACAGTCGACCATGGGGTCGTTAAACCCGCCGACATGGCCGGAGGCTTCCCAGACCTTGGGGTTCTGGATGATGGAGCTGTCGAGGGGGACGATCTCGACGGGCTGGCCGTCGGGGCCGTCTTGGCCGTTGCAGCCCATCATGACGACATCGTTCCACCACGCGTCGCGGAGGTTCTTTTTGAGCTGTGCGCCCAGCGGGCCGTAGTCCCAGAAGCCGTTGACGCCGCCGTAGATCTCGGAGGCTTGGTAGATGAACCCGCGTCTTTTGCACAGGGCCATGATATCGTCCATGGATTTGGTGGTTTCGACTGTGGCTTGGTCAGTCGCTGTGTTCGCTGTATCGCTCATTGGATCGGTCCTTTTCGTTGAACGATGAGTGTAGGTGCTCGGGGACCTAGAGTGGTGGATGAACGAGCACGCAATCCGGGTACAGGCGGTAGTTGGGCAGCTGTTGGCGTCGGTGCAGGAGCCTTGGGAATCGCTGCGCCAGACGCTCGACAAGCATGATTGGGCGGATATGGGGGATGGGGCCACGGTCGGCAGCGGGGCGTGGCATTTGCTGCATATCGCGGAGGTGTTCCGGATCCATGCCAAGGCGGTGATGGGGGCGGAGGAACTGGATCGGTGGCCGGCGATTGAACTATCGCCAGAAGCGGGTGTAGAACACGCGGGGGCAACCGTTCGGGCGGATGTCGAGCGGTTCGCGGCGTGGTGCCTTGAACACCCTGAACAGTGCGGCCAAGTCACCCACGGCGAGGACATGCCATTTGAAGAAATGCTCGGGGTGATGCTTCGGCACATCGTCTGGCATGCGGCGGCCGTGCATTATTGGTGTTTGTGGAAAGGCCCGGGCAATCGAAAACAGGATCAGGCTTAGTCGCCAACGACAGCCGCGAGCACATCGCGCCAGGTGATCTTGTCGAGCTCTTCATCGACCTGCGACTGGACCTCTTCGAAGGCCTTGATCGTGGGCGGCGGGGAGAGGTTCACGATCTGGTCCTCGGAGACTTGGGTCAGCGCCAATGCGCCGTCGCCCCCGGCTTTGACGACCCAGCGACCCTCGCCGAGCTGGCGGTAGATGGCTTGGCCAACCAATGCGCCCTCGCTGTCCCAATCGACCTTGACGAGCTTGGGGTTGATGATGGTCGCCTGCGATGGCGGGGTATCGGCGTCGAAGACACGCCGAATCCAGAGCCGACCTTCGATCAGGGCGAAATCGACATAGATCTCTTTGTCGGCGTCGCACGCGGTCTCGATGGTTTCTTGCGTGCCCTCGATCGTGCGGACCTGCACGGTCACCCTGCGATCCTTGACGATCAGCTCGGTGATCGCCGTCTGGCGCACGGCCTGGTTGTACTGCGAGCGGAGGGATTCGTAGTTGGTCGAGAGATCACGCAGGCGGTCTTGATAGACCATGTTGGCCGCATCGGCTTTGGCGAAGCGGAGCCCGACGAACCCGACCACGGCGACCGCGCCGAGGACGGCGAGCCCGGTGATGGTGCCTTGGATCATGGCAAGTTTAGACATGTACCAATCATCGGCATGATGGCGCGATCCGGGTGAAAAACGGTACAGAGTGGGCGTTTTGAAGAGCTGATAGGCTTAGCCGACGAACTTGCGGATGCAGATCGTGTCGTTCTGGCCGCCAAAGCCGAAGGAGTTGGAGAGGCAGACATCGACGCCGCCCTTGCCGCCCTTGCCATCCGGTGTGTTCGTGTCGCGGGCCTCGTTGGGGACATGGTCGAGCCCGCAGTTGGGGTCGAGGTCGTTGAGGTTCGCAGTGGGGGGCAGGATCCCGGTCTGGATCGCTTGGATGCAGGTGATGAGTTCGACGGCACCTGCCGCTTGGATCAGGTGGCCCATCATGGATTTGATCGATGAGAACGGGACCTGTGGGGCGAGGTCTTTGAAGACGGAGCGGACGCCGTTGGATTCGGTCTTGTCGTTTTCTTGGGTGCCCGTGCCGTGGGCGGAGATGTAGTGGACGAGCGGACGCCCGGCTTCATCGGTGGCGCTGGGGTCGATCCCGGCTTGCTCGAGTGCGGCGGCCATCGCGCCCGCGCCGCCCTTGCCGTCGGGGTGGATGTCGGTGATGCGATACGCGTCGGCGGTCGATCCGAACCCGGCGACCTCGGCGAGGATGTTGGCCCCGCGTTTAAGGGCGGATTCGAGCGATTCGAGGATCAGAATGCCCGCGCCTTCGCCCATGACGAATCCGTCGCGGGAGTTGTCGAACGGGCGTGATGCGGTGCTTGGGTCATCGCGCCGGGTGGACATGGCGGTGAGGCGCATGAACCCGGTCATGCCCAGCGGGTGGATCATCGAGTGGCACCCGCCGGCGATCATGATGTCCGCGTCGCCCCGACGGATGATCTCGAAGGCTTCGCCGATCGCCTGGGTCGATGCGGCACACGCGGTCATGCAGTTGAGCGTCGGGCCCATGGTGCCCAGCTCGGCGGCGATGTGGGTCGAGGCGAGCTGGGGCTCCTGCTCGATCTCGGCCATCGGGGCCATGCCCTCGTAAGCCTTGGTGACCCAATCGACGGTGTTGAGCTTGCGATTCTCGTGATCCCACCCGGCGATGTTGGCCGCCATGTAGGGGGGGTAGTCGAGCACGCCCTCGCCCGCGCCCAGGTAAATCCCGGTGCGTTTGAGGTTGGGCGGCGCAGTATCGAGCTTGGCCATCTTCCAGGCTTGGCTGGTGGCGGCCAAGGCGAACTGGGTCCCGACCCCGGCGTGATCGTGGGCGTTGGCCCGCTCGCCGAGGTGCTCGTGGAGGCTGAAATCCGTGACTTCGGCGGCGAAGTTCGTCGAGCAGGTCGAGGCGTCGAACCGGGTGACGGGACCGATCGCGCTCTGGGCGTTGAGGAGCTTGTCCCAGGCGGTGTCGATGTCGTGCCCGAGCGGGGTGATCCAGCCCATGCCGGTGATGACGACGCGGTGGTGCCCGGAGGGAGAATGGGTAGGCGCTTTTGTAGGGTCGTTTGTAGCGGACATAGCAGTGCTCGGGGTGTCTTGCGACATGGATTTAGTCCTCGTTGGCTTCGATCAGTTCGCCCTCTTCTTCGTCTTCGTATTCTTCCTCATCGGTGCGGAGGGCGTCTGGGTTGAGCACGCGGACGAGCCCGTCCTTGAGCCGACGCTGGCCGAAGTTGATGATGAGTCCGAGCTCGAGTTCGGCGGCCCGGAGGGTGGCGCGGAGCTCGTTGCGTTCTTTGCCGCCCACTTCGTAGCTCTCGGCCATGATCTTGACGAGGAAGCGATCGCCGGCGTAGAGGTCCGCGGTGACGGAGCCGATGACTTCGCCATCGAACTCGACTTCGTAGGCTTTGTTTTCTTCGAAGGCGACTTCTTCATGCTTGAGTTCGTAGAGCAGTGCGGCGCGGTAGATTTCGAGGGGGTAGCCGGGGCCGAGCTCTTTGTGGGTCTCGATGGCGCAGCCGATGACCTTTCGGCTGATCTCGGTGAGGGCCGGGTCGAGATCGGCCAGCGGGGTGGAGCGTCGGTTTCGGTTGTTCTGGTGATGGCTCATTATCATTGTTCCTGGGATTAAAATGAGAAATGGATAAGCATGATTGGATGTATGCTATTCAGAGCCGACGCGTTTCTCTTGAAGTTGAAATGGGCATTTCAACTTCAGGCGCTTGCGTTGTACCTCTTGAGGATCAACGCGCCGGTCTGACCACCCAGTGACCCGCTGCACACGAGCACATGATTGATCGAGCGTTTGCCAGAGGGGCAAGGCTCGAGGGTGGATTTTTCTGCTTGCATATGGGCATAGACCGCGTTGGGGATCTGTTGATTCTGGAGGCACAATGCCCCCAGAGCGGTCATGAGCCCGCCGTGCCCGGCGAGGGTATTGCCGACGAGTCTCGCTATTGAGATCAGCGGCGTATTCTGAAATGCGTCTTTAAAGGTATTATAAAGAGCACCGAGTTCTAAACGGTCGAGTTCGGGGACGCCGAGCCCGAGTGGGATGATCAGGTCGATGTCTTCGGCGGTGAGCTGCGCATCAAGGAGCGCGGACTCGATGGCGGCTTCGAGCCCCAGGTCGCTGGTGGGATTGCTCTGCCCATCTGCGCGGGCGCTGATCACATCGGGGAAGACGGGCGGGGGGGATTGGGCCGCGCCGAAGCCGGCGATCTGGGCGTAGATCTTCGCGTCGCGGCTCTCGGCGTGTGCCTGGTCTTCGAGGATCACCATGCCGCCGGCTTCGCCGATGAGGCCGCCGAGGGATTCGGGATCGAAGGGCTTGGTGATGTCGGAGCCATCAGTCGAGTCATTGGTCGGGGCGATGCGTCCCGAGTACTCCCAGCGGAGGAGCCCGAGGGGGTTGAGGCGGGATTCGGCCCCGCCCGAGAAGCACATGTCGGCGCTGCCTCGTTCGATGACGCGGGTGCTCTCGCCTATAGAAAGGATGGCGCTGGATTCAGCGCCCATGATCGTGTTGGACGGGCCTTCGAGCCCGTGGATGATCGTGACATGGCAGGCGAGCATGTTGGGGAGGTATTTGAGCAGCCAGAGCGGGGGGAGGTTGTTCATCCCGGCTTCGCCGGAGCCTTCGGTGCCCCATTTTTCCATCGAGAATGCGTCTTGGTCGTCCTTGGCCGAGACGATGGCTCGCGAGAGCTCTTCGGTATCGGCGGCGATCAGCCCAGCGCCGATCTGGCAGCCGGTGCGGGCAGAGTCAATGGCGAAGCCCTGATCGGTTTCTTCGGAGCCTCGCGTGCTGAGCCCGGCGTCGTTGGCGGCGAGCTTGGCGGCGATCACGGCCAGCTCGGTGTCGCGGGCCATGACCTTGGTGGCTTTGCGGTAGGACTTGGGCACGAAGTCGCGGATTTTGACTTCGCGGACCTCGCCGGCGAGCTTGGAGCGGTAGCCCGAGGCATCGAAAGCCTCGATCGGGGTGATCGCGGCGGTGTCGGCGAGTAGGGATTCCCAGAAGGCCTCGACGCCGACGGCGTTGGCACAGACCGGTCCCAATCCAGTAATAACGACTCGTGAGCGCATAGGGGAGATGGTATGGCCTTGGATGATTGGGGGCATGGCGGGGGGCTCATTTTCTCTGGTCCGATCCTGCGTTGGACGGGGTCAGGATGAACCAAGAAGAACCGGTGAGGACGCGGATTATTCCTGATCGCGGGTGTTCTTGATGGCTCTTCTGGAGAGGGCGGAGAAGGAGCCGATGGCCTGGGGCGAGTTGTGCTTGTGCTCGCGATCGGGGGTGAGGTGGGTGTAGGACCCGTCGGGGTTCATCTGCCAGGCGTTCTGGCGATCGTCGAGCAGGATGCTGATGATCTGCCAGAGCCGATCTTTGGCGTGGGGATCGAGGATCGGGCAAGCGGCTTCGACGCGTGTGGACAGGTTGCGGTACATCCAATCCGCGGAGCTGATGGCGTATTGGTAGTCTTTGGGGTCGTCTGAGCCGTCGGCGAAGACATAGATGCGTGAGTGCTCGAGGAACTGCCCGATGATCGAGCGGACGGTGATGTTCTCGCTCATGCCCTTGATGCCCGGGCGCAGGCAGCAGAAGCCGCGGACGATCAGGGTGATTTTGACCCCGGCGTTGGATGCTTCGTAGAGGGCTTCGGTGATCCGGCGGTCCTCCATCGCGTTCATTTTGGCGAAGATCATCGCGGGCTTGCCGGCTTTGGCGTGGTCGATCTCGGTTTGGATGCGGCTCATGAAGTGCGTCCGCATGTGATCGGGGGCGACGACGAGTTTTTTGTAGGTCTGCCCGGCGCTGAGCCCGGTGATGCGGTTGAAGAGGCGGACGATGTCGCCTGTGATCTCTTCGTTGGCGGTGAGGAGCCCGAGATCGGTGTAGCGCTGGGCGGTGCTGGGGTGGTAGTTGCCCGTGCTGACATGGGCGTAGGAGCGGAGCCCCCATTGGCCTTCGGTTTTTTCTCTTCGGACGACAAGCGAGCACTTGGAGTGGGTTTTGTGGCCGACGACGCCGTAGGCGACATGGACGCCCGCGGCTTCGAGCTGACGGGCGAAGGCGACATTCTTCTCTTCATCGAAGCGGGCGCGCAGCTCGACGAGGCAGGCGACCTGCTTGCCGTCTTGGGCGGCTTTGATCAGGGTGTCCACGAAGGGGGAGTCCCGGCTGGTGCGGTAGAGGGTGAGCTTGATCGCCAGGACATCCGGATCGTCGGCGGCTTCGTTAATGAAGCGCTCGACCGAATCGGAGAAGGACTCGTAGGGATGGTGGACGAGGATGTCGCGTTGGCGGATGGTCTCGAAGATGTTGGCCTGTGGGTCAGCAAGGGCCGTGGGTCGGACGGGGTTCCAGACGGGGGTGAGCAGGTCGGGGCGATCGATCCGGGCGATCTCGAAGAGATCGACGCGAGCGAGCGGGCTGGATTCAACGAAATGGTCGTCCTTGGTGAGTTCGAGCTCGCGGAGCAGGAAGTTGAGGATCGTGGGTGAGGGGTTCGGCGGGGTCTGGATGCGGACGGTGTCGGCGAAGCGGCGCATTCGGAGTTCTTCTTCGACATGCTCGAGCAGGTCCTCGACATCTTCATCGTCGAGTTCGACCGCGGCGCTTCGGGTGAGGCGGAAGGGGAGGATCTCGGTGATGCGCATCCCGGGGAAGAGGTCGGCGAGGTTGTGGATCACGATCTCATCGAGGGGGATATAGATCGCCGGGTGCTCGGGGCTCGGGGGGGCGTCGGAAGGATCGCTGGTGTTGGTTTGGCTCGCTTGGTTTTTTTGGATTGAGTTTTCTTCGGGCAGCGTATCCACTCGAATGTAGTGTGGGAGCACATCGGGGATTTTGACACGCGCGAAGCGGGGCTCTTGGCGATCGGTCTGGTTGGTTTGGTCGATGGGCTCGATGAGCAGCCCGAGGTTTTCCGAGAGGTTGGAGATGAAGGGGAAGCGGTGCCCAGGGTCGACCGCGAGCGGCGTGAGGATCGGGAAGACCTCGTTGCGGAACCAGCGATCGACGCGCCGGCGGAGTTCTTCGTGGAGCTGGTTGTAATCGCGGATGTGGATGCCCTCGGTTTCGAGCTTGGGCATGAGCTGGTTTTCGAGGCAGTCGATGAGCTGGGCTTCCATCTCGCGGACGAGTGACACGCAGCCTCGGATCGTTTTGATCGGGGGTGTTTCCCCCATTTGCTGGGGGGCGGATGTGCTGTGCTGGTCGTGGCGTGACTTGAGCAGCCCGATCCGTTTCATGAAGAACTCATCGAGGTTCGACGCGAATATAGCAAGGAACTTGACGCGTTCGAGCAGCGGCACAGCGTCGAATGTGGCTTGTAAGAGGACGCGGCGGTTGAACTCGAGCCATGAGTAGTCGCGGTTGAGGAATCGGGCGCTCGGATCGATCGCCGGGATTGATAGTCGTTCATTGCGAGATGTGGGCTCGTCGGACATATGAGAAAGGTAGGCGGGCATTTTCGTGTAAGACAGTTCAAAATGGGGTACACTGGCGCAGTGTGCTTGCGCACTCTTTGGGGACTATGAATACGCTTTGAGATACAGCCGAGGTCGAAAACATGCGAAAACACGAGAACCAGGACAAAACGATGCTCGTTCGGCTGATCCGAGTCGGCTTCGTTTCGCTGATGCTGATGGTGATGTTCCTCTATGTATGGAGCATCAATCAGGACGCGAGCGGGATCGAGGTTGGGTTCGCGACGCAGTGGTGGATGCCGGTGGGGACGGCTCTGGGGCTGGCCGGGATTTTCTTGGCGATCGATTTGCTCACGCCACGCAAGAAGATCTCGACGATCTCGGGCGTGATCTTTGGGCTCATGGCCGGGCTGATGGCGGCGTGGGTGTTCTCGACGATTATTGATCTGGTCGTGCAGACCTGGGACATCGAGCAGGCGTGGAATGTCGAGGTGACGGAGTTCATCTCGGCGATCAAGGTGCTCATGGGGGTTTCGCTGGGGTTCTTGGGGATCACGATGGTGATCCAGACGCAGGATGATTTTCGCTTGGTGATCCCGTATGTGGAGTTCGCCAAGCAGATCCGCGGGCCGATGCCGTTGGTTTTGGATAGTTCGGCGCTGATCGACGCGCGCATTGCGGACATCGCGGCTTCTGGGTTGGTCCAGCAGGCGGTGGTGATCCCGGAGTTTGTGATCGAGGAGCTGCAGGTGCTCGCTGATGCACGGGATCGGATGAAGCGGAACAAGGGGCACCGGGGGCTGGAGATCGTCAATAAGCTCCAGCGGATGAGCGCGGTGGATGTGGTGATTGATTCGAGCCCGGTGTCGAAGAAGGCGGTGGATCTGGCGTTGATCGAGCTTTCGTCGAGGATGCCGGGGATGCTGGTGACGCTCGATGTGGCACTGGCGCGGATGGCGGCGATCCAGAATATCCCAACGCTCAATGTCAACGACTTGGCCAACGCGCTCAAGCCCGTGGTGATCCCCGGGAAGATGATCCATGTCGAGCTGATCAAGCCCGGCGAGCAGCACGGGCAGGCGGTCGGGTATCTGCCCGATGGCACGATGGTGGTGGCCGAGGATGGGTATGGGTATATCGGACAGTCGCGAGATCTGGTGATTACGAGCTCGATGCAGACGGCGGCCGGTCGCTTGTTGTTCGCTCGGGTGGACATGGCAGATATGGGCGAAGCCGAGCGCGAGGATGCGCTCCAAGAATCGCAGAAGAGTCACCATCGGCGGTCGTCGCATGATGAGCATGGTTCTGGGAATAGCTCTCATGACTCGAAGACCGGTATGGAAGTCCGCCCGGCGGCCATCAGCGGGCCTCGGGTCGTTGAGTCTGATGGGGCGGTCTCGGATGATGATCCCAATGATGGGTCGGGTGATGGGGCCGGATCGCCGGTGGCGGCGGGCAATCGGGCCAACGCCAAGGGCACGGCTCGGAATCCGAGGCGGTAATCTGTTTGGGTCAGGCGATGGGCTGGTCTACCATACGCTCCCGCTCGCTGGGTTTGATTGATGAATCGAGCGGCCTGTATAAATAGATTGACCGATACGCCAGATTGGGCTGATTGAGTTCGGCTCTGGAGCCTGTGAATATGGATAGTTCGAAATCGAAGATCGCCACGCCGGCGGGTGTGAGCGCTTTTTCCGCCAGCGGGTTTCTCGGGGCGGGGATTAAGACCGAGATGCTCTCGGGGTTGACAGTGGCGCTGGCATTGGTGCCCGAGGCGGTGGCGTTTGCGATCATCGCGGGGGTGAATCCGCTCGTCGGGTTGTACGCCGCGTTTATGGTCGGGCTGCTGGCGTCGGTCTTTGGTGGTCGCCCGGGGATGATCTCCGGGGCGACTGGCGCGATGGCGATCGTGATGGTGCACTTGGTAGCCGAGCATGGCGTGGACTATTTGTTCGCGGCGGTGGTGCTGACGGGGCTGATCCAGATCTCGGTGGGCGTGCTTCGGCTGGGCAAGTTTATTCGTATCGTGCCCCACCCGGTGATGCTGGGGTTTGTCAATGGTTTGGCGATTGTGATCTTCCTCGCTCAGCTGGCGCAGTTCAAGGTGCCCGGGCAGGACACGCCGCGGGTGATCGGGCATGGGCTCGGGCAGTTCATGGCCATGACCAGCCATCAGGGGATGGGCTCGGTGGCAGGTGAGAAGGTCTGGATGACCGGGACGCCGTTGTTTGTGCTCTGTGGTTTTGTGCTGCTGACGATGGCGATTATGCACTTCTTGCCCAAGCTGACCAAGGCCTTCCCTTCGGCGCTCGCCGGGATTCTGGTGGTGTCGGTGATCGTGATCGGTTTCAATATTGATACGAAGACCGTGGGCGATATCGCGGAGATCAAGGGCGGGTTCCCGAAGTTTCAGCCCATCCCTGATGATCTGATGAATCTGGGTACGCTCAAAATTATCCTGCCCTATGCGGTGATCCTCGCGGCCGTCGGTTTGATCGAGTCGCTCTTGACGCTCACACTCATCGATGAGATGACCGACACCCGCGGGCGTGGGAACCGGGAGTGTGTCGGGCAGGGGATCGCCAACTCTGTCTGCGGGCTCTTCGGGGGCATGGGCGGGTGTGCGATGATCGGGCAGAGCATGATCAATATTAACTCTGGCGGGCGTGGTCGTTTGTCGGGGATCAGTGCGGCGTTGTTCTTGCTCGGGTTTATCCTGTTTGGATCGGCGCTGATTGAGCAGATCCCGATGGCGGCTTTGGTCGGGGTGATGTTCATGGTGGTGATCGCGACCTTCGAGTGGTCGAGTTTTCGGATCCTCAAGAAGATCCCGATCAAGGATGCGTTTGTGCTGATCTTGGTGTCGGCCGTGACGGTGTTTACGGATCTGGCGATCGCGGTGATTGTCGGCGTGATTGTGTCGGTGTTGATCTTTGCGTGGGAGCATGCGCGCCATGTGCATGTGATTATGCGGGATGATCCGGACGGGTCGCGGGTGTATGAGCTCAATGGGCCGTTGTTCTTTGGGTGTATTAATGAGTTCAAGAACTTCTTCGACCCGGCGAATGACCCGGATGATGTGGTGATCGAGTTCCGCAACTCGCGGGTGGTGGATCACTCGGCGATCGAGGCGATTGATAACCTGGCCGAGAAATATCGCCAGGCGGGCAAGACACTGCACCTGCGTCACCTGAGCGAGGACTGCCGACTGCTGCTGCACAAGGCGGGGGATATGGTCGAGGTCAATGTGCTCGAGGATCCGCATTACCATGTGGCGGACGACGAACTGGGTTGAGTCGATCTGGTATGCTGTGTCGATGAGCGAAACGAAGAACGAGAATCGGAGCCCGTTGGTGCGGGGGAAGCCGCGGTGGCGCGGGCGTCAGATGCGGTTCTTTGTGGCGTGGGCGTTGTGGAACTTTGTTGGGATCGGGTACTTGGCGTTTGAGGATTCGTTGCCTCGATCGCCTTGGATCGTCGTGGCGTTCTTTGGTGGGTACGCGCTGATCGGTTTCGTGTATGTCGGCTGGATGCGGAGCTATGGGCTCAAGGGCTATTCGATCAATGGCGTGCTGCTCGGGCTCGACGGGGTGGCGTGTCCGAACTGTTTGTATGCGTTGTGCAGTGTTGAGGAAGCCGCGGGGGAGAAGGTGTGCCCGGAGTGTGGGTGTGCGATCGATGGGGTTGA
>TARA_R110002072_G_scaffold303130_1_pt1 | contig 49752 bp, 33 predicted proteins | sample TARA_R110002072 | Tara Oceans TARA_R110002072 (sample SAMEA4397118) | marine metagenome | biome: Polar Biome; feature: [SRF] surface water layer (ENVO:00010504); material: water (ENVO:00002006), including particulate matter (ENVO:01000060) such as... | depth 5 m | reverse complement strand
GAGACTCTCATAACACATGGATCAGTTTGAGGGAGGCACTCCAATCGCAACCAGTAGATCCGAAAATCGGGATTCCAATTCATCGTTCTGTAGAAACAAAGAACTCCCGCAGGATTCACTTCGGAATTCTGCGGGAGTTCTAAGATGTCAGGATTGAAGGAACAGTTGAGTCAAAGTGCGGTCCGCAGAATCGTCGTTATATCATTTCGGCGACTTCCAGAACCTCCTCGGCCGGCATCTCGAACTTTACGTTGCGACGACTTCGCCGCTTGCCAATCTTCCGATCGAGTGCACGTGTCAAATGTTTGAGAGATTCAACGATTGCCTGGTGAGTGATTCCGCTTTGGGCGGTGACGGCAAAATCACCGAGGGAACCGGCACTGGCAGAGACCCTGCAACAGACATCCGGGTTCTCGCCGCGATGGTGGCCAATCTCGCTCAAACTGATCGAAACCTGATGTAACCGGGGTACAAACCTCGCGAGGCATTCGTCAACTCGGTCTCGAATGAATCGTTCTCGGCGTGAGTTTGCAACCGCAAGATTGTCATGAACGTTAACCTGCATGGCATTTCCTCTCCGTGACGAAAGTGGACACTCATTAGATCTGTCGATACTTGCTTTGCTGAAAGATTGTTGGTTTGAATTTGAAATCTGCTTTTAATCGATTCTCCATATGAAGGTCAGACTGTCTCAAAGCTATCCTGGTTCACTTTCCAATTCTGGTTCGTTGCAATTGATCGTGAATGCAGCAGAAGTTGCCACTCGACACGGGCGGCGCTCGCATTTACTTCAGAACCGTCGCCACGTCGCCCGCCGCCGCACTCAGATACAATGGACGCTGTTGTTGCTTTTCTCGCGGAAATAAATTCTGGACCGAACGAAGCAGATCGCAGCGGCTGATTTGCCCGATCAGTTTTCCATCAGCGATGACAGGAAACCGCCGAGCCGACGTCAGGAAAAATTCCTGTGCAACTGACATGAGGTCATAATCCGGACCAACTGTCGCTACATGCTTAAATGCAAAGTTTTCGACGCGCCATTGATGACGAGGAGCTGGCGCGAACCATTCAGAAAGCATCATTGCCCCGGAGCTGGACTGATAACTTTTCACGAGACCGTCGAGTTCGGCTCGCAGCACGTCGCGACGACTGATCTGACCGACCAGGCGACCGTGACTCAGGACAGGCAGACGGCGATAGTGAGTCTCGCTGAATCTGGCCCGCAATTCAGAGAGCAGAGTTTGTTCGATAACCGTCCGGGCACGATCCGAGTCCATCCAGGCGGAAACAGGTCCACTCGACATTTGATTCCAGGTCAGGTCAATCAGCACTCGCATTGCTGAGCGTTCGGAAAAGACTCCCTTAAATTCTCCAGACTGGTGAATGACGGGCAGGCCAGAGACTCGGTTGTTCAGAAGTTTGCCGATCGCGTCAAAGACATCACAGTCGGGCGAAACCGTCACCAGCGACGTCTGCATGCAATCTCTTGCACGAACGAAACATGGACTCTCGTCGCATCGACGCTGCCGTTCGTTGTCGATAACTGCGAAGGCATTCATACAGGACTTCTCTGAAAAAGTCCCAATGAATCGCCCCTCCTGATCAACGACCGGCGCACCGGATATTTCTTTCCGAAGAAGACGATCGATTCCGTCGAGAACGTGCTCCTCTGGGGAAAGGGTGACAAGACGAGTAGTCATTACATCAGCGACAGTCAATTCGGCTTCTTGCATAGGTCGCTCCAGAAGATAGCGTTCAGCTGACAGAAATTCGCTGGCATCAAACTTTGGACTCAATGAGCCTTGTCTTCCGGCGGCGTCATCCTTCGCCACCAATCTCGGTGTACCACACATCCTGCATGAGAATTGCCTCTCGACGACTGTGCCTGACCAGAAGCTCGACCCAGCTGTTTAAATCCGCCTCGAGTTCTTTTGCGAGACGGTCGACTGGAATGTCTCGTTCGATGCCGTTCCGAAGTTCGCGCAATGACTTACAAAGCGTGTTCTGTTCGGCTTCGATTCTCGCGACTCTCGAGATCAGATGCGGAAAGCTGCCAAGCAAGTCGTTGTACCAGCCTTCGCGACTGGTCAGCTCTGACTGCTCACACATGGCAGCGATCAACGCATCGAGGATCGGCCTGAGCCAGTAGATAGCCTCTTCATCAAGATGATCCTGAAGCATCTCACGAATGTCACCCACAAGTAACCAGGTGAGTGTTGTGCATTGTTGAGGCTGACGAACGACGAGCGTTGACTGCATGGCTGGACTCCCTGAGAAGATTGATCTGCTAAGCGTGACTCCTTCGTGGAGTTCGTTTTAAGGACGACCCCGGTGTGCGTTTTCGGACGCAATGCGCAAATCGCAACAGACTATCGATGCTGCGGCTCCAGCAAGACAGCGTTTGTGAACGCCGCATTTGCCTGCGGCAGTTTACGAGCAGAAGCTGTGCCAGAAGGTTGCATCCAGTGTAAATTGACACAAACCCAGTGCCAGAACATTGGGAAGGACCACCGAGTCGTGGCATCGAATGCTCGAAAACGCGATGTTGCTCAGCCTGGCTGATCTCTTTCCGACCAAAGTGATCACACAGCTTCAAATGATGGACTCCCATCGACCGGCCCTGGCCTACCAGCCAGAATCGCACGCCGTCCAGTTTGCCGGGCAAGAACGTCAGCATGGCTGAGTCTCCAGCGTCGAACGCGGACTTGATCGCAAGGTCCATCTGTTCCGAATTGAAGTCGCCGGTTCTGAGATGTCGAACCGATTGAAAGGAACTGTTGAGCTGCACCTTGAGACCGGAGACAGGTCTCGAACGAAACCCGTTTCTGTCATCTGTGACTCAGTCTACCAGGGCGAGAGTAATCTCCTAACCCCAAAATGCCTGAAGTTTCAGTGTTTAAAAAATCATCAACTTCGGAAGAAACTCTACTTGACGAAATTTCAATCTGATGATCCTTACTTATCAACTGATCTCAAGACCAGGCTTTGCCATGTCGAGAACTTAAGGATGCGGGTTTCAGTTACCTGCCATCCAGCCTTGAGAAATTTGCAGTTGTCGGACCATCTGCCGAAGATTGAAGTTGCTCGGCGCGCAAACAGAGACGAGCAAAGCTGCTCGTCTCTGAATGAAGCGTGCATCCTCCGATTAAACAATCTGCTGAACTACTCGCCGGTCTTAGGCGGTGCCTTTTTTCGCTTCGTGTTCTTTGGCTGTTTCGTCGGGGAAGGTTTTGCCTGACGCGGTTTCAGGCTGGGTGGATCTTTCGAGACCGAGCCGGTGTCGTCAGGAACTTCGTAAACCTTCTGAAGTCGAGCCAGTTCAGCCTTCAGCTCTTCGACCACGCCGGCGTAGGCGGGATCGTCATAGCGGCTGGTCATTTCCCGCGGGTCCTTCTTCAGGTCGTAGAGCTCCCATTCGTCGAGATTGTAGAAGTGGATGAGCTTGTGCTGTGGAGTCCTGACTCCGTTATGACGCCGTACCATGTGCGCAGCCCGTCGATCTTCGTAGAACTCGTAATAGTGATAGTAAAGACTTTGCCGCCAGGTCTTCGGAGTTGAACCGTCGAACAGCGGCTTCAGGCTGACGCCCTGCATGTCGGATGGAATTTTGACACCAGCGATGTCCAGGAATGTCTCCCCGAAGTCGAGATTCGAAGTCAGTTCCTGACAGCGTGAACCAGGCTTGATGACGCCCGGCCAGCGGACCAGAAACGGCATGCGGTACGATTCTTCATACATGAAACGTTTATCGAACCAGCCGTGATCCCCCAGGTAGAAGCCCTGGTCGGACGAGTACATCACAACGGTGTTTTCTGCGAGACCGGTTTCATCGAGGTACTCGAGCATGCGACCGACGTTGTCATCGACCGACGCGACGCACCTCAGGTAGTCCTTGATGTATCGCTGATACTTCCAACTGATGAGGTCTTTTCCCTGAAGATTTGCTTTGCGGAACTCTTCATTCTTTGGTTCGTAAGCAGCATCCCAGACTGCCCTCTGCTCGGGAGTCAGATTGCCGGGTGGAGTCAGCTTCAGATCGGACGCGGTCATCGTTCTGGCAATGCTCATGTCCTGCTCGTGAGCGGCGCGACCTCGCCCTTCGTAAGTGTCGAACAGATTGTCAGGTTCGGGAATCGTGACGTCATCGTACATCGTCAAGTGCTTCGGGCTGGGCTGCCAGTTTCGGTGCGGAGCCTTCTGCTGAAACATCAGCATGAACGGTTTGTCGCCATCGCGTTTTTCTTTTAACCAGTCGAGAGCGAGATCAGTGATGATGTCCGTCGTGTAGCCGACGTGATTGACCTTCTCGCCATTCCTGATCATCGGCGGGTTGTAGTACGGCCCCTGCCCTTGAAGAATTTCCCAATAGTCGAACCCCTGCGGATCGCTGATCCCCCCGTGGCCAAGATGCCACTTACCGACAATCGCCGTCTGGTAACCAGCCTTCTGAAGCAATTTCGGAAACAGCTGCTGGCCACAGTCGAACCTGTTTCCGTTCTGCCGGAAACCGTTCAAGTGGCTGTGCTTGCCGGTCAGGATGACGGCACGACTCGGCCCGCAGATTGAATTCGTGCAGAACGTATTTTCGAAGAGCATGCCTTCATTGGCGATACGATCCAGATTGGGCGTCCGGTTGATCTTCGAGCCGTAGCAACTCATCGAATGAGTCGCGTGGTCGTCAGTAAAGATGAAGATGATGTTCGGTCGTTGTCGAGCCTCCGACCTCTGAGCAGCTGAACAATCACTGACCAGGTGGCAGAAAACCGACAGGGCAATGCAGCCAGTAAGAATGCCAGAATGTGATTTCATCAATTGTTTGCCTCCAGAAAAAATGAGTTTCCATTAAGCCGATCGAATTCGACGTACCTGAGTTTGCAGAGCCAGCAGGCGAATGCAACAGTCGGATGCAGCGGTGCCTGGTCGTTTGGCAAATCGAGGAGAGGACTGGCAAACGTCGCATTGATGGATCAAGAGTTCGCCATGTCATGGACGACGACCGACAGATCGCGATTAATCTAGTCGACTTCGACTGAGACCGGCACCGTAACGTTCTGACTGGGTGGCACCATGAATGAGATTACTCACTGAATTTCGGGAACCTTGCTCGGCGAGCAGCGTCTCTGTTGCCAGATTGGCAGACCTGAGTTGAGCAAAAAGCTGCAGGTTTTTCGCAACATCGTATCTCACTTTGCGATAGACGTTGCGGACTCGTGTTTAAGATCGACTGGCACGATCGTTGCTACATTCAAAGGGAACGAGGAAGAGCTTGCCAAAGGTGGTAACTCGCAACCTTGAACCTGAGAGGAGTCGACAATGGAAGCCAATAAGGTAAACAGGATCGCCCGGCGAATGACCGCAGCAGAAGGGTATCTCGAATTGGGACTACCGGCGGACGCCTTGGCTGAATTGCAGAATATTGAAAATCCTGCCCCTTTTGAGGGGGCCTACATGTGGTTACTTGGAGAGTCATTACGGAATCAGGGGTTGTACGACGAAGCAATTGCACCGTTGCGGCGAGCGGCGCAGACACTACCGTCGGAAACTGGCCAGCAAGCATGGGAGGCGTTGAACGACTGTCTCGAAAAATCTGGCCGTTCGGCTATAGCCGGCGACATGACTCAGACGATGGAGTATCTGGAACAAAGGAGCGATACTGATACTCCTCAACGGCCTCAGATGGAACCACCTTCGAATGTCCGAATCGACATTCCACATTTCGGCAACTTACAGATCAAATTTGACCTTAACGACGGATTGACGATCCAACTGACCCGCCCTGAACCGGAATAAGTTTCTCAGACAGGCTGCCGGAGGTATTTCCAGAAGGTACGGTCTTATCAGCAAAACAAATGAAGCTTTGGATCGGCTCTTCGGAGCTGGTCCGGGTCCCGCGTGATCTGGCCCGACACGCGGGGCTTTTTTATGCACCGAGCGTTTCCAGAAACTCGCTTTGTCACCAACAACTCGCCCTGTTAAAAACGCAGTTCGATGCCATTGATCCAGGAGTGGATTTCCTGGTGGCCGATCTCGAAGAAATCGTAACCGGTGAAAACTCCCCAGCCGTTGTGCGAAATGCCAATCGTCGTGCGACCGTGAAACAGTCCTGCATCGCCGACTCGCCCCCAGTCGAGTAGCGCAGACACGACAATCGGGTCAGCAGGAAACCAGTCGGCCCCATAAGTGAAGTTGATGCCTTCGTCGGCCTCGTCGTTATAGACCAGCCAGTTCGCGCCCAGACCGGCCCGAAACTGCCACTTCTCACTTTGAGCAAACCGGTAAGTCACATTGAAGTCGCCCGTCCACAACTCATCGTGTCCGGTTCCAATGTCTTCATTCCGGTAGAAAAATTCGGTGTCGATTCCGAACCGCGAGGAATGTTCCATCAGCAATCGACCGTTGGCGTGAAAGATGTTGTCAAAGTTGTCGCCATATTGCCCCTGCAGAACGATCAACGAATCGTGAGCGCCTTGCGGCGACTTATCGAGTAAAAGACTGCCTTCTGCATTGTCATAAGGATGCTCAGGAAAGTAGCCACGGAATGACAGATCGTCATCCAAAGCCTCGTGCGGTCCCCAGAAAGGCGACGTTACTCCCACGAGCACTCCAGCAGCGAGAAAATTTGCGATAGCGTTGTCATTATGGTCATCGTCTTCGCAGTAGTCCGAGTGGTGGACTTGGCGGTCTCGTGATTTTTTCTCGCGTTCGGACGACGATGCATTATCTGCCGGAACGCCGCCCGAGCCAGTGGAAGGCTGTCTGACTTCCGAACTGATCCTGTCAAATGTCTCAGCCAGAGCCGACCGCATCAGGCTTGGCGAGGCGACCGCAAAAACAACGACCAGCAAAACGAACACCGATCGGCCTGAGATGTGAGGATCCGGCATGCTTTGTCTCAGTGTAGCGGTGCAGCGAGAAGTGGTGGTCGGCGACAGAATCGTCGACCAATGGCGAGTCGGACGCGCGAAAGTTACGAAGAGAACAGCCGTCCGGTCAATGTGGTTTGCGAGACGGTAATCAACGTGTTTGCAGCCGAACCTTGAATTCCCCTGCTGACCCGCGTTTCACGATTTTGCATCGGCTCAGCCTGAACCACGAACGCCAGACCTGCATCGACGCTCGCCGCGACTTCCGCCTGACCGATTTCCACGGTCGAACCGTCAGTGACATCCTTGAGTAGTCGTCGCAAGCTGCTTGGTGGGCGATGTCTTCCACAGGAGCGAACTGAGGACATGTAAACAGGTTTCGACTCCAAACTCTGTTTTCTCTGCTGTCTCCTGTTCAGAAAGTACTTCTCTTATCAGAATCCGATCCTTGATCGAGTCGAAGATTTGACGGTGCAATTTCAGGGAAGATTCTGTGGAAGATTTACTGCATTCTGAAGACCTGCCAAGGCTTGAGAACGGGACGCTGCTGCTTTCTTTTTCAGGCTGGATGGACGGAGGCGATGCGTCGACGGGGACGGTCAGTCGGTTGATCAGGCTCCTTGATGCCGAACCGGTGGCCGAAATTGATATCGAGCCATTCTACATTTTCAATCTGCCCGGATCGATGGAACACACGGCGCAGTTTCGCCCGCACATCGATATCGAAGACGGACTCGTTAAGTCAGTCGACATGCCGACGAACGAGTTCTACTTTGCCAAGTCCGCCAATCTGCTCCTCTTCAAAGGCAAAGAGCCGAACTTGAAGTGGCGGACATTCGGCGAGTGCATTTTCGAAGTCGCCAGGCAGTGTCAGGTTTCAAGGCTGATGTTTGTCGGCTCTTTTGGCGGCATGGTCCCGCACACTCGCGAGCCGAGAATGTACGTCACCTGTTCCGACGAGACGCTGCACGACGAGGTGGCTCCGTTTGGCATGCGGCGAACCGGCTACGAAGGCCCCGGCTCGTTCATGACATACCTTATGTCGAAGGCTCCCGAGCAGGGTCTGGAGATGGTGTCACTCGTGGCTGAAATTCCGGGCTACCTTCAGGGAACTAATCCGTTCTGCATCGAGGCCATCACTCGTCGTCTGTCGGCACTCCTGAAACTGTCGCCAAACATGGACGAGCTTCGCACTGCCAGCAACGAATGGGAGCAGGAAATCTCATCCATCATTGGGGAAAATGATGAGATGGCTCGCAAAATTCTCGAACTGGAAGATGACTACGACCGCGACCTTCTTGAGCAGAATGAAGACAAGTGACGCACTGCCAGTCGAACAGACGACCGGCAGTGCTGAATCACACCAGCCTGTCGCGTTAACTGACTGGGGCGCCGGGATCCGTATTTGTGAAATCGCGGGCGTTCGTATCTCTGGTCAGGCTGAAGACACCTTGACGGACCATGCGGAGCATCACGATGTCGAGCATCAACGTGGAATTTGGCTGAAGATAAGCGGCAATCGTTTTCGCATCACTGCCGATCAGTCCGCGCAGATAATGGACAAAGAAATCGTCGGCACGTTTGGCGTTGGGAGCCGGTTCGGGACGTGGAAGGACGGCGACGCCCAGGTTGGCTGTCGACGCGATGAGTTCGTGATTCAAATAAAATGTGAGAGTGTTCCTGCGAATCTGATTACGCTGCCGATCGATCAGGAATCCGCTCGGTAAGAGGTTGGGATTGGGGACTCGATAGGCAGCCTTTGCCGCGTCCCTGTCCCAACTGGTGAGCAGGAAATCGAAGTCATCCAGCGAATGCCCAGCCTCGTCAGTAATCCGAACGATCATCTGCGTCGTGGCTGGATGAGTGAAGACTCGATCCGAAAAAAAGAATCGATCTTCGATCTCGGTGTGCTCGTCTTCCTGCGTCTTCTTCGTCAGGGTCGCGAAGTCTTTGACGACTTTTGCATAATCATCCGCATCGTCAACGGTCAGACATTTCAGAATGGCCGAAACCGTCGGATGATCTCCGGTCATTTTTACACTGCGAAGAATGCCCTTCGTTGCTCCGGAATGAGACTGTCCAGGCAGCACCGCCAATGCAGTCTTCGGAGCGACCCTTCTTATGGCCTGACGAAATTTCGTGGCTCGCCAGTTGCCTTTGTCAGCCTCGTCCTGATCGATCTCCTGGACGCATTTGACGTACGTTGCATTCAGGTTTGCAGCGGCGACTCGCACCACACCGTCCGACCCGGTTTCGCCGGTGTAGCTGTTGACGTGATCGTAGAGGGACCGGTCAATCTGTTGCCCCGTCAGCACAAACTGATGGACATCGCCTTGAGCGGACCATTTGGGCGTCTGACGAATCCAGCTTTCGTTGAGCTGCCATGATTCGTCACTGCCGAGTTCCAGCCAGTCGAGTACTCCCTGACCAGGTTCAACTCCTTCAGCCCAGCTCTTTAATCGGCTCACTTTGCTCTTCCCCAGCTGCGCCAATGCACTGCCAAAATTGGCAGGTGCCAGCATGATGAGGTGGCTCATCGGGCACGACCGTTTCTGCTTTACGTAGAAACGAAACAACCACTCGCGTGCCACTGGGCCGCCCGTCGAATGAGTGATCACGACCATTCGGCGACCATCTGTCAGAGCCGTCTGAATAGCAGGCTCGTTGGAAAAGGCTGCTTCCATACCACGAGCGATGTCTTCGACACGGACTTCATCCCGAAAACTGATGTACTTGCTCAGGTAGACGTTTTCGACGTCGATATCGATACCTGCCGCAGCGGCTTCGACTTTGAGTCGATCGGGCAGCCGTCCATAAGTATTCGTGTGTCTGACAGACCAACCGTGGACAAAGACAACGAGTTTTGAGTCAGCCATGTTCATGCTCCCGGTCGTTGAGTCGGTTCAGTTTCGACCAGCCAACATAGTCAGGCGAATATCTGATGAACAAGGTCACGGAAAAACTTTGCGATACGCCCGCGTGACGGATGTGGAAGCCTGGCTGGATTACTCGCCGAAAGAGTGACGTCTCCAGACGGATTAATGTCGGTGGAGATTCAGGAATCTGAAAGATCGCCCCTAATAGATTGTTGAGTTGATCCGTTGCACGGTAACGGGGCGTCCGTAACTCCTTGTGAAGATTCGAAAGCTGTCACCCTTCCGTTGCCAGGATCGCGTACGGGCTCTGAATGTTCTGACAGATTTCTCACAAAGGTTTTACAGCCGACTGACACGTTCAATCGGGATGACTCTTAACATGCCGAGGCAGTTGCTCAGTCGTTGAACGCACCACTGCCCCACTTCCTGCACCAACATTCGGGAGACATCGAATGAGTCGCCTTTGCAAGCTGACGACCGTTGCCCTGGCGGGTTGCCTGCTGCTTTCATCCGTCGCCGATCTGCAGGCTCAGTCTGATGCAGAAACGGCTTTAAAGGACGCTCGTGACGCCTACCAGGCTGAGCGATTCGATGCAGCCCGCAATCTCGCCTCACAAGCGTCGCAGACTGACCAGAAAAATCCCGACGTCTGGCTGCTGCTGGGGAAAGCTCAGTTTCAACTCGGCGAGCTGGATCAGGCGCTGACTTCCTGGCGAACGCTGTTGAAACTGGCTCCGAATCATGAGTACGCAAAACGGATGGTCGCATCACTGGAAGGTCGAATCTCCAGCATCGATAACAGAATCCGGCTGGCGGCGGCCCTGACTGCTCAGGGGCAGACGAAGCCCGCGCGGACCGAACTGGCGACACTCCGAACTGGATCGCCACTGACCGGCGAGCAGCTCCAGAAAGTGCTGACATTGCAGGCCGAAGTCGAACTGCTTGATGGAAAAGGCTCCGAAGCTCTTACGGCTCTCAACGAGTTGAGCATTCGAAGCGCCGACGCAGCCATCACATTACCAGTTCGCATTCTGAAAGCCAGAGCCCAGCTCCTCGTCGGTGGGGAATCAACGAGTGCGGGCCTGGCAGAACTGCAGAAGATTGCCGGCGAAGCGAAAGGTGCTCCGGATGGATCGATCGCCGAACTGGAACTTCTGCTTTACCGACTTGAACATGGATCCGACGTTGTCGCCGACGTGGCGGCATGGATTGAAAAGAACGGTTCACTGGGCGCCGCAAGTCGAGCACGATTGGCACTTCGAGACAGCGTCACTCGATTTCTGGCGACGTCTCGCCCACCCATTGGCTCGCGACCGGATGCCGAACTTAATGAGAATGACAAGTCGGCTCTGGCCGCTGCCGCGTTCGCTTTGAAAGCGTTTGTCGATCCAGATGATCAACTCACGTTAGCCAAAACTCTGATCGAACATTTCGAAAAGAAGTATCTGGCAATTCGAGGCTTTTCGGCCGCGCAGACCGGACTGAAGCTGATCCGCGAGCTGCCGTTGCCGGAAGCTGCCGACGTTTTACTGGCCGCTTCACAAAAACGAGTCGACGAGGCGGAAGCTCACGCTGAATTCGACCAGATCAACCGCAACATGGGCGAAGCAATTGTCAGCCCCGACGCTCTGGCAAAGTGGATCAAGGAAAACATCGGGCATCCCAAAGAGCTGGACGCTCGCCGGGCATTGATTTTTGGCTATGTGAATGTCACTCGTCGTGCAGGTTTTCCCGACGAAGACGACGAACTGAGCACAGCAGACCTGAAGGCTCTTGCTGCGGCGACCGAGTTAGCTCCAAAACTTAAGGGATCAGCGGATGTCACCAAACTCGTTCACGATCTGGGAAATCATTTTAAGAATCACTACTTCGAACGCGGCGCCAAGGCCGCCGGCATCGACGGGCTGCAACGTCTGGTCTTACTCGAACTGCCGGTCAACCGAGCAAACCTGATGACCACTGTGCTCGACCTTCAGCGTCAACTGGCACTGTCGGATCTGAAAGTCGCCGTCGCGGCGGGGCTTATCCAGAAAGAAACCGCCCCGATGCCGGCCTCACTGAAGGCTGCTTCCGACACAGCCGATCTGATCAACAAAGAATATCCCGCTTCGCCAGCCTGGTTCATCCAGGCGGAACTGGCGAATCACATCCTTGACCAGACGAAGTCCGTGCCGTGGCCATCGAAAATCAGAACGTACAAAGCGTCGCACGGCTGGGCACTGAGTCTGGCTTCTCGCGTCCTGGCGGCGAATGCGGACGCAAAGTCGGTCGCGCGGGCTCACGAAGCGGTCGATCGAGTGCTCGCCGAGTTGTCAGCGATCACTCAACCGGATGCGAAACGGCTGGCTGCGTTGGCTCAGGAAATGCTGCTGCTGGAAATTGCTCCGGACTCGGATATCCGCGCAGATGAATTATTGAAACACGTTGACCTGCTGATCGCTGATGCCGCCCGGACTTTCGATGACAATGTGAAGTCCGGTGAAGATCTGAAAAACTCCAAGCTGTCGGAAACGCAAGCGACGATTCTCAAGGAGCTGACTGAAGCGGCGAAGTTGCGACCGTCATTAGCCGGCGTGTCTCTTCAGAAGCTGACGGCACATCTTCAGAAATGGTCTGCTACCGGCCACGATGGGGTCGTTGAAACGGCGTTTGAGACGTTCGCCGCCGATCTGCCACCAGCGACTCAGCGTCAGGCCAGACTCGCGCTGGCCCGGCTGTGGTTCAACCAGGTTCTCAGGTCTCACACGCAAACCAGTTCGAATGGTTTTCAGGTGACCAGAGCGCTCGACGCTCGCTCGAAGCAGGCTCTGGAAGAGTGTTATCGGCTGGCCGGAAGTCTGGGAGCGGGCGATCCGTTGCTGGCCGACGTTCGGACTTTGCGAATTCAGATCATCGATCACTACCTCGCCCTGAAGTATGAAGACGTGGCCGAGGCCGCGATCAAAGTCCAAGCCGAACCGGCAATCGCCGATCTTGACGAAGAAGCCGAACTGGAACTCGCCGCTCTGAAACGACAGATCGCCGAGCGGCAACTGGCTCAGCAGCTTCAGACGCACGACGGGAAAAAGCAGATCGTGCTGACTCCGGCGTTCAACGAAGCCATCGCCGCTTTGAAGAAGTTCATTACCGACCACCCGACGAGCAAGCGAGCTTCCACGGCGGCTGACGGAATCTTCGTCATCGGGAAACGGTTCGAGCAGCAGCAGGCGTCGCTGATCGCGGCGCAGATTTATCAGGACTTCGAACAGTTCGCTTTGAAAGTCGATTCACTCAAGCAGGCATTGCCTGGCAGGTCGACGTATCCCGAACGGGCGGCGATGGCTCGCGCGACGGCATTGCACACTCGGGCGTCCACGTCATTTCAGGAATCGAATGATGCCCAACCAGACGATGCTCCACCGCCAGTGGCGTTGAGCGACGAATTCAAATCGGCTCAGGCGGCGTGGCAGAAAGTGATTGCCGATTATCAGCAGCGACCGGTCGCTCAAATGGCCATCGGCAGAATCATGGCCATCGCGCAGGAGTATGCGGCGGCGGATGCGTGGGACGTGGCCGATTCAACGTACGCCGCGCTGCTCGCTTTGAAGTTGCCACTGCAATCCCCCGAGCGGCTGGAAATCGCGCAGGCAATCTGCCAGCTCGGCAAGGTTCTTCCCGATCATGCACGCACCGTATTGACGGCGCTGGCAATCGTGGAAGCATCGACCGGTGACGGTAAAAAGTACGACGACCAATTGAGAATCACGGGGCTGCTGGAGGCAGTTGCTTCAATCGATCGCTCCATTGAGACATTAAACGCTTCAGAAATCAACTCGCCACAACCGCCGGCAACAGCAGATCCGGCGAGTGGCCCGCGGATACCGGCTCCGGGGAATAATGAATCAGTTGCTCAGCGGAAAGCTGAAGCAAAACCTGCCGAGCGTCCAGCAGGTAATTCATCGGAAGATTATTCAAAGCTGACTTTGGATGCAGTTGGCCGGGCTGGCGGAATCGGTGGTGGATTCGGAACCAGTCGCGAAACCGCCGATTTCGGCAATCGTTTTCGACAGGAATCCGACGCTCGGCTGCTGGCCGCCGTGCGGACGCAGCTGGATCGTCAGGCTCAGCAGGTTGCAATGCTGCGTGACAAGGCTCTGTTTGCTCGCACAAAGACCAGATCAGCAATGCCGAATCAGGCTGGTGCCGCTCAGGAGCCCGGTGAAGGAGGCGCGGAAATTGAATTGCTCTCTGCCGCGGAACTGGATCGTCAGCAAGAGGTGCTCGACGCCGTCTACGAAGCGTTGCAGACGATCCGCAGGAAGTACGCGGACTCAAAGACCGCTGATCAGGCTCGCGACGAAGTTTTCGTCATCGTGAATCACTGGCGGGAAATCTCCGAATGGGACCGCGCCGCAAAACTGGCTCGCAGATTTCTGACCGACAATCCGACCGACATCGACCTTCCGAAAATTCGCCAGGATGCCGCTCGCGACTGGCTGGCGTGGGCGTCGGTCGGTGTGCGTGATCTAAAACTCGATCGCGAAGAACTGCTCACGGAGATCTCAAGCCGCTTCGAAACGGCACGGGAAGAACTGCAGGAAATTATCGTCGCCTTTCCGGACGAAACGGCAGTGCGGCAGCAGGCTCAGTGGGACATCGCAACCAGCTTTCTCACGCAGGCCAGAGTTGTCGCGGCCTCCAGTCCGACGCTCGCCCGCGGTCAGTTTGTTCGAGCAGCCACGGAACTTCTGCGAGTTTCGGAGCTCTTTCACGACCATCCGCAGATCGGCACGATTCCGAATATGCTGTGGGGAATCAGCGAAGAACTCGCCGACCACAGTTACAACGACGAAGCGATCAGCGTCTGGAACGAAATTCAGATTCACTACCCAACCCACAGCCTCGCCGATCAGTCGGCATTGAGAATTGCTCAGACGTGGCAACGACTCGGGCAGCCGTTGCGAGCGGCGGAAGCGTTCCTGGAACTCAACTTCGCTCGCGGCGGCAACGACGCCGATGTTCAGAACACGATCTATCAGATCGCTGTCACGCTGAAAAATGAGAAGCGGTGGATCGAGTCGCTGCATGTTCTGCAGACTTTCGTCGACAGCTTCCCGGCACACGCCAACGCTGGTCAGTCGCTGACGATGATCGGACAGATTCACCAGGCCAACGAAGTCTGGGAAGACGCCATCGCCGCTTACCGTCGCGTCATTGATGAATTCCCAACTGGAACGTGGACGACGGAAGCTCGCTGGTCGATCGCCGAATGCACGATCAACCTGAGTCTCTGGCCGGAAGCCATGGGAGCGTACGCCGAATTCCAGCAGGCTTATCCGAAGGACACTCGCATCGTCGAAGCGGCTCGCCGGATCGAAGTCCTGAAGACGCTCGATCGCTTCCAGGATGTGATCGACGAGCCTGGTCAACGCAAAGCCTTCGATGCTCAGTATCAGATGGCGGCGATCGTTCGAACGCAATTGGCAAATCCGGTGAAAGCGAACATCGAATACCGCAAGGTCGCGAAGAACTGGCCGAAAAGTCATCTCGCTGACGACGCCTTGTTCGAGATCGGCGAAATCTATCTGGAACTCGGCGAGACTGAACTGGCTCGCGCAGCGCTGCTCGAAGCGGCCAACAGTTATCCGGAAAGTCCGCTGGCTGATGACGCGTTACTGATGGTCGGCATGAGCTATGTCAGCGAAGCGGATCGCCTGACGGCTGTCGACCGAGGCAAGTCTCAGGAAATAGCCAAGGACATCGCCCAGCGGCAGGCCTATCACATCGCTCAGGACAACCTTCGTCGACAGGTGCTGCGAAATAACGACCAGATCACAGCTCTGAAGAAGCAGGGAAAGCAGGAAGAAGCCGCCAGCAAGGAAGCATACTTTGCCGGACAGACCTTGCAGTTCAGTGCGGCGAATACTCTGAATGCTTCGAACTGGGCGATGCAGCAGGAAGAGGTACTTTCGGCGGCTCAACTGGCAGACCGTCAGGACAAGATCAACGCTGCGTTGCGAAAAGCGGTCGCCAGCTTCCGACAGGCGGCAAGTGTTCCGGCTGCTGACACGGCAGACGACGCGTTGCTTCAGATGGCTCAGATTTACGACAAACGATTGAAGGACTCGGCAGCGGCCATGTCGACGTGGGAAGAAATCGTCCGACAGTACAGCGGCACGGCTGTCGCTGAAGACGCAAGCTGGAACATGGCTCAGTACCTGGAAGATCAGGCGGAACACGCGAAGGCCATCGTCGCCTATCAGGCATTCTTCCGGAATTATCGACGGAGTGAACGAGCCGGTCAGGCTCAGGCAGCAATCGCCGAAAACTACGAACACCTCGGCGAATGGGTCCAGGCGATGGATGCCTACACCAATTACGTCAACAACTTCCCGGAAGGGCCATTGCTGAAAAAAGCCAAAGACCAGATCAACTGGATCAAGACCTACCGATTGTAAACCACATTCGCTTCTTCGCTTTTGGACAAATCAACCGCACAACGGCCCGTGGAGAACGAACATGACTTTTCGAATCACAACTTTCACGCTTCTGATTTCGGGTTTCACACTTGCAGCCCTCGCCGGAGAAGAACTCATTCCCGACGAAACGAAGAAGAAGCCTGACTCGACCGCAACGCTGACGCTCGACGCGCAAACTCACTTCGACAATGGCCGCGATGCCCTGTTTCGAGGCAAATACGAAGACGCCATCACGTCGCTGAAGGCGGCGGTCGAAGCTGACGGAAAACAGACGTCGTACCGACTCTACCTCGCAAAAGCCTATCGTTACGCGAAGAAGCCCGAGCAAAGCGAAACACTGCTGGCCGCGATCCTCAAAGAAGCACCGGACCATGTCGAAGCCGGGCAGCTGCTGGCTGAAGTTTACTACTCGCGTGAAAAGTGGAAAGACGTCACCAGCACACTGGAGCCGTTGCTCAAGTACCGGCACGATTTCCCAACGTACCACATGCTGGCCGAAGCGGCATACAACCTGAGCGACTACGAGAACTCACGAAAGTACTACCGCGAAGCCATCAAGCTGAATCCGGACAGCGGCCCGGACCACTACCAGCTCGGAAACATTTATCTGGTCGAGAACCGTTTCGCTCTGGCCGCCCGGTCTTACGAAACCGCGTTGAACCTGGGCCTCGACAGCGTCGTCCTGCACTACAAACTGGCGTCGGCCTACTTCAACCTGCGGAACTACTTCGGGCACATTTCTGAGGCGACGACCAAAGCCGGCAAGGCTGGCACGATCAGTGGCGACTTCTATCTCATCGAAGCCGTGCCTGGCAAAAAGGACGTTTTTCGAGTGGCTCCTCAGCGTTCAGCGGTCTTCCACATCGAGCGGGCCATCGAAGGCGGCCTCGGCGAGCGGGCCGACACTCAGATGCTCCTCGCAAATATCTACCTGAACGCTCGCCGGTACGACCGAGCCTACGAAATGTACGAATCACTCGGCGACGTGGTGCCGGAAGAAGATCTGGCTCTGTACGCGTTCTACTTTGCTCAAAGTGCCTTCGGAGTTCGCAAGTACGATGCTTACCTGGAGCAACTCCAAACAGCCGTGCAGCTCGACCCGGAAGCCTACCGGTCGGCTCTGGTCGACGGGTATCTGCAAGTCGCCGATCGTTATAACCAGGCCGGACAACTCACCCGGTACATCGATCACCTGGCACTGGCCGTCAACGAAAGCCCGCAAACTACCTCGCTGCACTTGAAACTGGGTAACGCATACGAAGACGTTCGCCGGTATAAAGACGCCGTCCAGCAGTGGCGACTGGTCCTCGATCTGGAACCGGATCATCCGGAACGAACGCGACTTTTAAATCTGATCCGAAACCACAGTTGACGGTCTGTTGAGAATCAGCAGATGGAAATACGCTTCGAGCACTTCTGGCCGAGGTGAAGTCTCGTTGGCAGGGAATTCTCATTACAGCAAAGTCTCATCACAGAGTTGAACAGCCTGTCGGAAGTCGCCACTGTGAGCCTTGTCGTGCCGGGACGGCCTGCGGCTCGCCCCAGCCTGTGATGATCGCTCAAAAGATCGCGCCAACAGACAATAACTGAAGGATCAGTCATGAGACTTTTCGCCGGAACGGAATTTGACCGACCTCCCACCTGCGAACACTGCGGCGAATTAGAGGAAGTCTGCACGTGCCCGCCCGAGACGGATCCGAAACTCGATCCCGGCAAACAGACCGCTCGTCTGGCGGTCGAGAAGAGGAAGAAGGGGAAAACTGTCACCGTCGTCCGAGGCCTGCCGACTGAGGGCAACGATCTGCCCGAACTGCTCACCAGACTGAAGTCAGCCTGCGGCGCTGGCGGCACACTCAAAGACGAGGAACTCGAAATCCAGGGCAACAATCTGGACCGCGTCCGCACCGAACTGACAAAACTCGGCTACCGCACCAAAGGCTGAGAAACTCACACCGGGCAGTTCTTGCCGCCTTCCGCAGCCCGCTTTCGGCAAGCTCAACCGTCGTGCAGAAATAAAGAATTAGTCCCTAAGCGGCCGATACTCGCACGATTTTTGAGCGTGAATTCAGTCGCGGCGGCTGTTCAGTTTGGCGAGGAGTCGCAGAATTTCGATGTAGAGCCAGACGAGTGTCACCAGCAGGCCAAAGGCGCCGTACCACTCCATGTATTTGGGAGCTCCGTGCGCAGCTCCCTGCTCGATGAAGTCAAAATCGAGCACCAGGTTCAGGGCCGCAATCACCACGACGAATAGACTGAAACCGATGCCGATCATCCCTGCCTCGTGGATATAGGGAATGCCCGCCCCGAAAAAACTCATGACAAAGCCGACAAAGTACAGCAGACAGATTCCGCTCGTCGCCGCGAAGATTCCCAGCTTGAAATTCTCGGACGCGCGAATGATTCCCGTCCGATAGGCAAACAACAAACCGAACAAAGTGCCGAAGGTCAGGCAAACGGCCTGGAACGCGATGCCCGGATAACGCATCTCGAAGAAGGCCGACAGACCTCCCAGAAACAGCCCCTCGGCAGTCGCGTAAACCGGAGTGGTGATGGGCGACCATTCTTTCTTGAAGACCGTGATGATCGCCGTGATCAGGCCGGCGATTGCGCCCCCCATCATCAATGGCTGCACGATCGGGTTCTGCTGGACAAACTGATTCCAGGTGACCGAGGCCGCCGCCACGACGACCGCCAGCAGCAATGCCGTTTTGGTTGCCGTTCCCTGAATCGTCATCGCGGCAGAAGGTTCGTAGGCGGCAAAGCCTTCGAATGACTTCGAATTCAGAGCGGGATTTCCTGATCGCATGGTTCTCTCCAGAAATCGCCAACGCGCCCTGAGAACGGCATCGGTCGATGGGGATTTGCGTCAGCCGAAAAAGTGAGCCGGGCGCGCGGACGCAGGTCGCGAGCCGCAGTCTACTCGCCGAACCAGCGTTTCACGATGTCCTGATCCAGCTCGCGCAACGCTTTCAGTGAAATCGTTCGCTCCTGCCCGGACGATTCGACGAGCGTCACTTTTCCGTCGGAATACGACTTCAACGTCGCCTCCAGTTTGCGAGTGGACCGACCAAGCTTCCATTCCCGCCGTTCAGGCTCGCCGAATTCGTCACCGATCTTCCACTGGCGACGGATCATTTCGTAGCCGACCGGGTCGTACTCTTTGAGTTCCAGACGGTGGTAAGGCTGATAATTGCACCTCGCAAAGAACATACACGAAGTTTCGGCAAAGTATTCCAACTGGTTCTGAGTCGCGTACGCCGCAGTAAAGACACCGCCTTTGTCATTCTTCACGTTGCGATACAGATTCTGAGTCATGGCGTTGTCGTAAGCCGCCAGAATGTGCGGCTCCTTCTCCGGCCATTGCTCAAGCTGGTAGGCGTGCGCGAGTTCGTGCAGCACCGCCTTAAATGCCCAAAGGTCAGACAACGCGACGTAATTATTCGCGTCGTAAACCACAACGACGCTGTTCCACCGCTCGTCGCGTTTGGCGTCAAACTTCGGCGAGCCCGGTCGGAAGTACGCAAGGCCATTGTCTCTTCCGCCAGCAGTCGCCTTCGGCCCGTACATCATCCAGAACTGCTGCTTCGCGACGAACTGATGGGAATGAGGCGGCAGGATTTCCAGCGCCAGATCTATGTTCTTCTTGAGCCGAACCAGCGATCTGCGAGCCAGCGCCGGATCCTCTTTCAGAAGCTGAGCCTCGACGACAAACGTTCGGTCGTCGATCGTGACATCTTCATACTGCCGTGGCGGGTTCCGAAAATCCGGCTTCTCCGCCTTGTTGTCCCTCGGCGCTTCCTGAGCCAGCACGACTGACGCATGAACCAGCAGTAATGCCAGTAATCGCGAAACAAACAGGCATCGCATCAGCGTCTCCCCTCAACAATCGCAATTCCCATCAGCCTACAGCTTCCAGCCGTTGGGGAGGATGGCGTCTTTCGGAATGCAGATGATGCCGTCTCGGATATAGACGCCATTGATATCGCAGTTGGATTCCAGGCCGTCGCGCATCACGATCTGGCAGTTTTTCCCGATGCGGGCATTCTTGTCGACGATCGCCCCGTCGATCACCGTACCGGCTCCGATGCCGACCGGAGGCAGATCGCCGGATTCGTCAGTACGGTCGCAATCGCTTTCGTAGAAGTCGGCTCCCATGACGATCGTATTTTTGACCGAAGCCCCCTGCCCCACATGACAGCGCAGGCCAACGATGCTGTTTTCAATCGTGACTTTGTCTTCGATGAATGCGCCGTTGGTGACCAGCGCCTTCTTCACGCTCGCATCGAGAATCCGAGCCGGTGCCAGCGATCGGGCTCGTGTAAAGATGGGATTGGCTTCGTCGATCAGATTAAACGGCGGATTCGCTGAGGCCAGAGCCAGGTTAGCATCGTAAAACGACCGGATGGTTCCGATGTCTTCCCAGTACCCGTCGAACAGGTGAACGTGGACCCGGCGGACGCGAATCGACATCGGAAAAATCTCTTTGCCGAAGTCGGTATACGTGGATTTTTCAAGCAGATCGACGAGCACATCCCGTTTAAACAGATAGATGCCCATGCTGGCCAGCATGCTGCGACCGTTGCTCGGAATTCCCTGAGCGTCGATCCAGGCAGGATCCATCCGGACGATGTCCATTTCAGACTTTTCCTGTGGCTTTTCCAGAAAGCCATGAACCCGGCCTTTCTCATCAATCCGCATCACGCCGAAGCCTTTGGCGTCTTCGTCGCTGACAGGCAGCGACGCGATGGTGGCATCGGCGTTTGATTCCAGATGAGTCTTCATCATCGCCTGAAAATCCATCCGGTATAGCTGATCCCCCGAAAGCACAAGAACGTGCTCGATTTCCGGCTGCTGAATGTACCGCAACTGCTTGCGGACAGCGTCGGCGGTTCCCTGATACCAGGTTTCGCCCTCGTTGGTCTGCTGGGCGGCGAGGATTTCCACAAAGCCCTCGCCGAACCGGTCGAACCGATAGGTCTGCCGCATGTGCCGGTGCAGACTCACCGAATTAAACTGCGTCAGTACATAAATCTTGTTCATTCCGCAGTTCAGGCAATTTGAAATCGGAATGTCGATCAGTCGATAATTCCCGGCCAACGGTACAGCCGGCTTCGAGCGATGTTCGGTCAAAGGAAACAGACGAGTTCCTCGACCACCGCCGAGTACAAGACTGACAACATTGTTAGACATGGTGGAGCCGTTCCTGTTGATGTAAATCGTGGCGGGAAAGTTCTGAAAGGTGTCCACGATTGTACGACTGCTCCAGACGTCCGCAATCGACTGACAACTGCTACCTGAGCTGTTTCGAACAAAATTGGATTCACGTCAATCAACGCTTGCCCCGACCTCGCCAAACCTCTCACATTCTCTCATCACCCAACAATAGTCCTGTAGCGAAAGTTCGAACGATGCGTGAAATTCGAATCGCGACTGCTCAGTTCGAAAACCGGGACCACGATCCCGAGTTCAATCTCGGACGAATTCGCGACCTGACTCGCGAGGCCGTTGAGCAGGGTGCCGAGATCGTCAGCTTTCACGAAGGCTGCATTCCAGGCTACACATGGGTGCAACCGCTCTCTCATCCGCAGTTGGCAGACGTCGCCGAGCCCGTGCCCGACGGCCCATCCGTGCGAAAACTCACCAGAATCGCGCAAGAGTTTTCAACAGTCGTCATGGCCGGATTATTCGAAATCGAGCCGGACGGGCAAATCTACAACTGCTACGTCACCGTCGGGCCGGACGGATTCATCACGAAGTTCCGCAAGCTGCACCCGTTTGTGAATCCTCACCTGACGCCGGGCGAAGGCTACAATGTGATCGACCTGCTCGACTGCAGGGTTGGATTCCTCATTTGCTACGACAACAACCTGTGCGAGAACGTCCGCCTGACGACGATGCTCGGTGCGGAGATTATTTTCATGCCGCACGTCACCTGCGGACTGCCTTCTCCGATGCCTGGTCGAGGCAAGATCGACCGGCAACTCTGGGAGAACCGCCATCGCGATCCTGTGCGGCTGCGGCAGGAATTCAACGGGCCGAAAGGTCGCGAGTGGCTGATGAAATGGCTGCCGGCTCGCGCGTGGGAAAACGGAATCTACGCGGTCTTCAGCAATCCCGTCGGCTGGGACTACGACACGGTCAAGCCGGGCCTGTCGATGATCCTCGACCCGTTCGGCGAAGTGCTTGTTGAAACAAACTCGCTGGAAGATTCCGTCGTCGTCGGGCTGCTGACTCCGGACAAACTGAAGCTGTCTTCAGGGCACCGCTACATTAACGCCCGCCGGCCAGAGCTGTACGGCAAACTCGTCGAGCCTCAGGAATCAGTTACGCTGCCCGGCTGGACGATGGAGCACGAACAGCCAAACGGCAACGAAGAACGGTTGTGAAAAGCGAGTTTGAAGGAACGCTGATCTTCGCGAATAGACACTGATCCTCAACTTTTTACATAAGTAGTGAGCGAGCAGGCTGGGTCAAAACCAGCTTGTCCCATTGCTGGGACACGTCGCAGCCTACGGGCTTCAGCGGGATCTACAATCGGTCAGCGTTTGAATTTAAGAAGGTCCAGGACACTTCGAGACGGTGGCTTCGCCACGCTGGCGGAATCACTCGACACGTTGGCTGTTTTATCGCCGCGCGGATGTCGGCGTTCGGCAGAGCGACCGTCGGGCCAGCCGAAAGTGTTAAGCGACGCGACGTAGCTGGCAAATCGGTCGTTCGCCGTCAGCATGGTTTCGTCAAGTCGATTGCTGAGCGGCTCGGGATTCAACGTCGTCCGCAGGTCGGCGAGATAGTCGATCAGGATTTGGCGAACAGCCGGATCGCCGTGCAGGATGAAGTGGATCCACGCCCACGATTCCTCGTAGTCCGACTGCCCCATGTCAGCGACTTCTTCAAGACCTTCCAACCGGGTCATGCTCGGCTTCCAGCCGTTGGACATGGCCAGCGACAGCCGCTCAACCGCCTTCCGCTTGACCACCCCAGGCTCGTCCCCGGCCTCTTCAAAGTATTCGGCAATGCCCTCGTCCAGCCACAGCGGGACTGTCCGCAATGTTGAGTGCAGCAGCCCGTGTGTGAATTCGTGCCGCAGATCTTCCTGGACCGTGTCGCCCCAGGAAGTGTAAACGGCCAGTTCGTACGAGTTTCCGAAGAAGTACGCTCGCCGGTAGGGAAGCATCGGCCACGTCGATTTCAGATAGTCGTAATAGAGCTGTTCGTTCTCGAAGAGGTACACGACGACCGGCTGCTCGGACGGCGTCAGCTCCAGAACGCGAAGCACGTCGCCTCGCAACTTTTTCAGATCGGCAATCACTGCATGGTTGTAGTCGATGCGGAAATCACTGAGCAGAACAAGCTGGTCTGCCTGCACCGAATGCCGCCCCGGCAGACTGATCACAGGCAGGTCCGCCGTCTTTTTTGTCGACTGACAACCCGCAATCACCGATGCGCCAGCCATCCCGCACGCGCGCAGAAAGTTCCGGCGAGTCGCTGTCAGCTCAGGCTGACGTTGTCTGCTCGGAAACTTTTCCGTCATGGCAGCCTGTGCTTAGTGCTTAGGTATTGGCGAGACTTAAGATGCTCAGCAGTCTCGCAAGGTACGCCTCGACGCACCAGAGAAAACCCGAATCAGAGGTGCGTAAGACGGCGTCCTACGTTTTCGGACTGTTGATTCACAGACTCTACTAAATACAAGGGGCGTTACTTGCGGACGGCCTCGAGAACTCGTTTGGCCGTGTCCCAATGCCGCATGGCTTCGTTGAGCAACTCTTCAGGCTCGGGCGTCGGCAGCAGTTCCGTTTTCCCCGCCTCGACCAGAGCCTTCTGGAAATCGGGATGCCGATTCCACTCGTCGTGGTCCCATTTGCGGATGTCGACATAAAAGTCGGCAAGCTGAGTTTCCTGTTTCCGGACAAAGTGCCAGTCGGTGTCGGTTTTCACGACGTGGACCTGAAAGGCCATGAACATCGCCGCCAGCCCCAGGCCGAACCCAAAGAACATCGCAAACAGTCGTCGCATAACTCGCGCTTCCCTGCGGAGGTGAATGGAAAATCTACAAATTGACAACCGCCGATTCTTGCGGAAATCGGCAAATGGCGGCAAGAGCGGTTGAGCGGCCCGGCTCGGTCGCGCCTCGTGACCTGCTTCCGTTCAAACCGTTTCAATCCGTCCAACCATCAGCTGCGCAACCGGTAAATCTGAAACAGGTTACGTTTTCATTCGAGACCGGCATTCCTGTCATTGTCGCGATGTTTCGTCCAATTTGAATCTGCTTGACCGTGCTTTCAAAGCACTCCTAAGATGGCCCGTTAGACTGAAGTCGACGATCTTCCGCCGACGATGCCGAAGAGGTGTTCCGGCGCGAATGTTCATTCAGGGCAGAGAATTCGATCCTGCGGATAAACCCTGCCGATCGTAACGACGAACTGATCTCACTTTTTACTCCGTTCCCCGCGAGGCTGGGCGAATGCATATTCTCGGTAAAATCCTGCTGGGCCTGACACTGATTCTCGCTGGAGTCGCCATCTGGTCGACCAGCCAGACGCTTCAGGTTCGCAACGAATGGATGAAATCCGTCGCGACCAAACGGGATGCGTATGAAAAGTCGATCCCTGACGTCGGCAAAACTGAGCAGGAACTCTTCGCCACACGATCACAGTACGACCTGCTGATGCAGCTATGGGCTCCCATGATCGGTGCCAATGTCGCGATTGCTCCCAACGGGAACGACGGCATCGTTATGAACGGAATCGGTCCGGCATCGGGAATCCGGATGGACCAGATCATCCACGTCTTCGGCCCCAGCCAGGACGGTGGTTCCAACTACGTCGGGCCGTTCAAGGTCACGGTCGTCGAAGCCGGACGAAGCGCCGCGGTCGCGGCCTGGCCACTGCGAGCTTCTGAAACGGCCAACTGGAGCCGGACCTTCATCTTCGGCAACGACTGCCGCGTTTACGGCTCGGTTCCGACGAACGCCCCGGAAACTCTGCTGCGGTATTCGCAGGTACTGCTGGCCAAAGACGAACTTCTGGCCGCTAAAAGCGACCTTCGCGATACTCGGGCACGCGAAGTTCAAATCGCGAATGAGCACCTCAACTACCGAGACGTCGAACTTCACGGCGATCAGAGTCTCTCAGGTGACCGAGGCGTCCTGCCTGACCACATGATCGACGGACAGGTCAAAGCGATTGAGATTCTCGATGAAAAGCGGAACGTGGCTCAACTTGAAGTTGCCGAAATCCGCCACAATCTCAAAGTAATGTTTGACGAGGTCCAGGCTCTGCGAGACCGCAACCGGCAACTCGTCGCATCGCTGCCCAGCATCGAAGAATCAACCGCTCCGACAGCCTCGGGCGTTGGTGAGTAAGGTCTCCCATGTGACGGTGTTCCGCTTTCGACAAGCCTGCAATCGTTGACAACGTTCAAAGTCAGAACTTCTCGGAAACCTGCTTCTCCGGTACCATCGTCCGCGACTGACTCGTGACCAGGTTCCAGACCAGATTCTGCGACAGAAGCGAACTCGTTCCACAGGATGGTGATTCGATGGGCATCTCCAATCGCGACTATTATCGTGACGACGAGCCTCGCGGCCCGATGCAGCCATCACGAGGATTCCGACAGGACGGCTGGGCCGTTAAGTGGATCATCGGCGTCTGCATCGCGACATACTTTCTGCAGAGTGCTACCGGACAGGGAATACGCGGGCAACTGACCGGCGGGATCACTGATCTGTTTTCGCTCGACCTGACTGGTCTTAAAAGTCTGCAACTCTGGCGAGTCTTCACCTACGGAATCTGCCACGCTCACGTCCAACACCTTCTATTCAACATGATCGGTGTCTGGGTCTTCGGACGAATGGTCGAGACCGTCTACGGCTCCAAAGAAACCCTGGCGTTTTTCGGACTGGCCGTCGGGATGAGCGGGCTCTGCCAGATCGCGGTTTCGACAGCGTCCAGCGTTCCAATTTCCGTCATCGGAGCTTCCGGCGGCGTTCTGGGATTCGTCACTCTCGCCGCGATGAACTTTCCACGAGCACCGATGCACCTGTTGTTTATTCCTGTCCCGATCGAACTCAAGTGGATCGCCGTCGGCTACGTTGGCCTGGATCTGTACCAGGTGGCTGGTGACTCTGGTGGAAACGTCGCCAACTTTGCACATCTTGGCGGAGCAGCCGTCGGAGTCCTCTACTTCCTGTCAGGAATGAGAATCCTGCCGGGCAGTCGGCACTCGTTTTCAGCGCCGTCATCATCAGGTTTCTCGGTAACCGGCATGCTTTCAAAACTGAAGCCAAAACGAAAGCCAAACCCGAAACGGGCTCCCGAAGTGAAGCTGTACGAGCCTCCGTCTGAACAACTTGAACGCGACATGGATCGCGTCCTGGACAAGATTAACCGCGAGGGAAGAGGCAGCCTGACACCTGAGGAAAACGAAATCCTGATGAAAGCCAGCGAGTCGTACCGCAACCGGGTTTAACCTCGCTCTGAAAGCGGCTTTTTCCGTAGGGTGCGTCCAGACGCACCGGCAAAGCAGCCAACAGCTCAGACTGGTGCATCGAGACGCACCCGACTCTCAGACTGTCGCGATACGGAACTTTGCTCATGCCGTCAGAACTTGCTCAGAATCTGAATCTGCTCATGCAGTCCGGCAATTCGCTGGTCTCGATCGAAACCGACGACGAACAGCGTGCCACGAAAATCGTTCTGGCCGCCGCGTCCCTTCGCAACACTACTCTGTACGACTGGTCAATGACTCGCGGGCTGCGAAAAATTGATCGCGACGGAGTCCCAGGGCTGCCAACCGTCGAAGGTCCGAAAGCGGCTGCGGCTCTGGACTTCATCGGGCAGAACACCGAAGGCGCCATTTACACTGTCCGCGACTTCGCACCGCACTGCAAAGATGCGTTCGTCGTGCGGATGATCCGGGATCTCGAATCAACACTTGAGCAACGCGGCGCGACGATCATCTTTCTCGATGCAAAATCGCTCCCCGACGACGTTCGACGACTGACCGTGCGGTTCGACATCGGCTGGCCGACGACCGACGAAATTGAGCAGATTGTCAAACAGACCTTCCAGAAAATCCGCCGAAACTCTGACACCACCGTCATGTCGAGCGTGACAAAACGCGACGCCGAACAGATGGTCCAGACGCTGCGCGGGCTCAGCCTCAAAGACGTGGGCCGGGTCGTCGCCGCAGCCATATATGACGACTTCGCCCTGACCGTCGAAGACCTGCCTCGACTGGTTGAAGCCAAGCGAACGTTGCTGGGAAACATGGGCAGCCTGGAAGATATCGCCGTCGACTTCTCAGTCGACGACATTGGCGGACTGCGCAACCTGAAAGGCTGGCTGCGACAACGACGAGGCGGCTTCTCACGACAGGCCAGGGAATACGGAATCGAGCCGCCTCGCGGAGTCCTGATGCTCGGCGTGCCCGGTTGCGGGAAGAGCCTGTGCGCCAAAGTCGTCGCCTCGGACTGGAACATGCCGCTGCTCAGGCTCGACCCAGGAGTGCTCTATCAGAAATTTATCGGCGAGAGCGAGAGCCAGCTTCGTCAGGCATTGCTCCAGGCTGAATCGATGGCCCCCGTCGTGCTGTGGATCGACGAAATCGAAAAGGCCTTTGCATCCGCATCTGGCGACAGTTCAGACGGCGGCCTTTCGCAGCGCATGTTTGGAACTCTGCTGTCGTGGATGCAGGATCATCGGCATCCGATCTTCATCGTCGCCACGGCCAACGACATCTCGGCGTTACCGCCCGAGCTGATGCGGAAAGGCCGCTTCGACGAAGTCTTTTTCGTCGACCTGCCCTCTCAAGCCGCGAGGGAGCAGGTTCTGGGCATCCACCTCGAACGTCGCAAACGCGACCCGTCGAAATTTAACCTGCCGGCTCTCGCCAAAGCCTGTCACAACTTCAGCGGCGCAGAAATCGAGCAGGCTGTCGTTTCCGCACTTTTTGCCGCCTTCTGTGAGCGGAACCAACTCTCGGACCAGCACATTCTCAGCGAGATTAAAAAGACTCGCCCACTGGCCGTCCTGTCCGCTGAAAAGGTTGAATCACTGCGAGCCTGGGCAGAAAATCGCTGCGTTTTGGCAGACTGACAGGCGGCTGCCGAATTCGTCGTTTTCCTGTCACAAAATCGGGCGATCTCCGCTACGATTCCGCGAGGTTCCCAGAACGCTGACAGGCGAAGGGATCTCCCAGCTTGTACGACTATGATTCGAAGGGATGTCGAATGAGGACTCTGCTTGTTACCGGCGGCTGCGGATTTATTGGCTCGAATTTTGTCCGTCAGCAGCTTGAGACGTACCCCGACGTCGAGATCATCAACGTCGACAAGCTGACTTACGCCGGCAACCTCGAAAATCTGGCCGATATTGAAAACGACCCACGATACCGCTTCGAGCGAGGCGACATCTGCGACCGGGAGTTCGTCGACCGCGTGCTGGCTTCGGCATCGGTCGACGCCGTCGTCAACTTCGCCGCTGAGAGCCACGTCGATCGCAGTATTCTTGATTCCGGCCCATTCATTCAAACAAACATCGTCGGAACTCAGGTGCTGCTCGACGCCAGCCGGAACGCCGGTATCGGTCGCTATTTGCAGGTTTCGACTGACGAAGTTTACGGTACGCTCGGCGAAGACGGCTACTTCACTGAAGACACGCCGCTCGCTCCCAACAGTCCGTATTCGGCCTCCAAAACCGCAGCAGACCTTCTGGTGCGAGCTTATTTTCACACGTACGGCTTCCCGGCGATCACGACGCGATGCTCCAACAACTATGGACCGTACCAGTTTCCCGAAAAGCTGATTCCGCTGTTCATCTCAAACGCCTTGAAAGACGAGGCGTTGCCGGTCTACGGCAAAGGCAACAACGTGCGAGACTGGATCCACGTGCTGGATCATTGCCGGGGAATTGACGTCGCCCTCCGAAAGGGAGTCCCTGGCGAAGTCTACAATTTCGGTGGCAACAGCGAACTACAGAACATCGAACTGACCTTCAAACTGCTGGACGCACTGGGCAAGCCTCGCACGCTGATTCGCCACGTTGAGGACCGAGCGGGACACGATTTTCGCTACGCCATCGACACCACGCGAGTCGAGCACGAACTCGGCTGGAAGCCGCAGATGGATTTCGAAACCGGCCTCCGCAGCACGATCGACTGGTACCTCGCCAACAAAGGCTGGGCCGAGCGAATCCAAAGCGGCCAGTACCGCGACTACTACGAAACTCAGTACGGCAAACGTCTGGCGTAGAGGCAGGTTGAGGCTTCCCTCACGTACAGTCCTGCTGGCAACTCTCCTGCTCGCAACTCTGCAACCAATCGAATAAGCTCCGCGCAGGTTTGAGTGGTATTTCCTGTAAAGAGTCTCTGGAGTGTGTCATGAGTTCAGCCACCGGCGGCCTTCGAGAACTTCATCAGGTACATCTGGCTCTTGATGCGTGCTACAGGCAGCTAGAAAGCGGCCCGCGTCAGATCGCCGTTTTTGAAAAGCGTCTGGATGCCAAACAGGCCGAAATCGACGCGCAGAAAACCAGGATCACCGAGCAGCAGAAAGCCGCCGACCAGAAGAATCTTCAGTTTCGAACCAACGAACAGACTGTTGCCGACACGAAGTCGAAACTGAACCAGGCCAAATCAAATGTCGAATTTGACATTTTCAAGAGCCAGATCGCCAAAGCTGAAGCCGACAACGAGAACATCGAAACTGAATACCTCGAGTTGCTCGAACAGGTCGACGCGGAAAAGGTTGCGCTGGAGCAGCTGGAAGTTGAACTGAAGGATGCAGCTGCGAAGCTCCAGAAATCCAGGGCGGAGTTTTCCGAACTTGAACCAAAGGTTAAAGAGCAGGCTGCTGCTCTGACCGAAGAACTGCGCGAAGCCGAAAAGTGCCTGCCTGCAAAAGAAATGGGCCTTTATCGCCGGCTCGTTGAGGCTCACGGCCCGTCGACACTGGCACCGCTCGACGCCAACGCCTGCTCGGAATGCTTCGTCGAACTTTCGCCTCAGGACATCGTCGAAGTCCGCACGGCAAAGCTCGTCTTCTGCAAAAGCTGCGGACGCATTCTCTACAGCGCCGACGCGGAATAACGCAGCACCGCCCCTTGAGCGGACAACCTCTCCATCGTATGCCGAGGCCAACGCGCTGGATGTAATGCTGTCGCCCTTCCCGCTCACGCGGTTTTCGCGGAACTGTTTCACGATGCCAATCGTCAGCAGCCGCAGAAAACTACGGACCACCGAGCGAAGACAGGGAGGCGGTCAGCACTTCCGAAACCTTCGCCGCAATGGCATGATCTGCCCGGTGAGCGGCCCTCACTTCTGCGATCCCAACGGAGAAATCGCGATGGCGAGCTGCGATTACTGCAAATCCTTAATTCTGTTCGGCGGCAAGAAGAAGTCTGGCCGGACGTTCTGCAATGATAACTGCCTGCAGGAAGGTCGACTGCTGCTGGCCGCCGATCGACTTCCTCAGCACGCCGTTGACGCCGCCATTGACGAGCTTCACCAGGGGCAATGCCCACAGTGCAATGGTCCCGGACCGGTCGACGTTCACACCTCGCACACCGTCTGGTCCATCCTCGTAATGACAACGTGGCGGAGTACACCGCATGTCTGCTGTCGATCATGCGGTCGGCAGAAGCAACTGACAGGCCTGGTTACATCGAGTCTGTTCGGCTGGTGGGGATTCCCGTGGGGAGTCATCTTCACACCGATCCAGATTGGAAAAAACCTTTCGGGGCTCTTCAGCGGCCCGGATCCGGAAGTCCCGTCCGAGCAGTTGGAAACGATGGCTCGCCTGGAACTGGCAGTCCGAGCCGAAACAGGCGAGCCGCTGCCTGGACGCCGCAAAGCTCCGTCGAAAAGCCACCCCGTCGCCTCAGTCGACGACCGCATTCCAGTCGACTGTGAAAACTGCGGCAAACAATTCAAAGCAAAGGCTGCGATGGCCGGAAAGTCCGGCAGTTGCCCTGGCTGCGGTTCCAGAATTACCGTTCCAGAAGCCGACGTCTGGCTGGACGGCGACGACGAGTGGGCCAGCGACTCGCACAACGACTACGACGACGATGATGGCTATGGTGACGACTGGGAACAGCCGACAACCACACGTCGCTCATCAGCCTTGCAGCGAAAAAGCAAACCGAAAAAAGGAATGATCACGCCGCTGAGAATCGTAATCGCTTTCGGACTTCTGTTCATTGGCCTGCCAGTGTTCGCGGCGATCGTCGGTGGCGTCATTGGCCTGTTTGCCGACAGAAAACCCCAACCGCAGTTCGGACAGAACAATCCAGCGATCGTTCCTGAGCCGGCGAATCCAAACATCCGGCCGCAGCAGTTTCCCAATCCGAATTCCGTCGATGTCGCCGATCTGACACCAACTCGACCAGTGATCGTCAATCAACCGACCAACAATACAGCCACTACTCAGCCGACGAATTCCGACCAGGCAGCTCCCGAAACCAGGCCAGTTCCGCCACTTGACAACGCTGATCCCAACGGCAGCCTGTGGGTTGTACTGTCAAACTTCAGAACCGCTCCGCAGCAGGGATTTGGATCAATCAATCGCCGGTTTCAGATTGACTATCAAGTTGCTGCGGGCTCGCCTTCGTCGAGCGAGAAGTATGTGCTGCATGTTTCCAAATCGCTCGGGGGTGGATCGTTCACGCAATATTCCGACATCTCTGTCGATCTGAAAGCCAGCGGCACGATTGACTTTGGAATCTCCCCGGCACTGGGACTTGGCAACGATTTTGTGGCGACGATCGCAATCAATTCCGGTGGAAGAAAATGGAAGTATGTCTCGGGCGAGCTGGCTCTGGACGGCCCAGCGACTGCCGCTCAACGACCTCCCACCATACGCGAACTGGCTGGCGCCGCCGCTCAGGGCAAGCTGCTGGCCCTGGCAAATCCGGTGTTTGAACAAGGTTCCAGCCCCTTTGCCACGCTGACCGTTGACTTCGACCTTCAGCAACAGATTGACCTGGCTGGTTATTACATGCTGGTGGCGGAAACCTCCGACGGAAAGCAATACGAATTTGACGTCAAATTCACTTTGCAGCGGCTTGAGCCAGGAGCAGAGTCGAAGTTCAGTGCTCGTCTTGTCGGCCCCGTCGGCCAGCTCAAGCCACCGTTCACGCTACATGTCGAGAAACGGAATTCACGGTTCCCAAATCGGCTGCAACCGGAAACTCCCGAAGTTGTTTCGAACAAGGTTAACATCGAAGGCTGATCAGCGGTGTCCGATCGGCACGTTTCGAATTCTTCCGCGACCTGTTCTATTCCTGATCCTCATCCCCCTCGTCTTCGTCCGGGACGTTCATGCCCAGCTGTCGCATCTTGCGGTAGAGGTTAGATCGGTGCAGGCCGAGCATTCGGGCGGCTTCGCTCATGTTTCCGCTGGCGCGTTTGACGGCTCGCTCGATGTACTGCCCCTGGAATCTCGACGTGGCCTGAGAGAGTCCCAGATCGATCCCCAGCTCGGCTTCATCCTTCTGCTGCGGACTCAGGATGAAGGCCAGATCTTCCACTTCGATCTTCTCGCCGCTGCTCAGAAATGCGACACGTTCCATCAGGTTGCGAAGTTCGCGGACGTTGCCTGGCCAGCCGTGCGTCAGCACTCGACGTCGAGCTTCGTCGCTGAATTCAAGTACCGGTCGACGGGCCTGGGGGCAGAACTGACGCAGGAAATACTCCGCCAGAGCCATGATGTCTTCAGGACGGTCCCGCAGCGGCGGCAGATCCAGCGTCACGACATTCAGGCGGTAGTACAGGTCTTCACGAAACTTCTTCGTTCGCACCGCTTCGGCAAGATTCACGTTTGTCGCCGCAACAATTCGGACATTGACAGGAATCGGCACGCTGCCGCCAACTCGGGTAATTACTTTCTGCTCGAGCACCCTCAACATCTTGGCCTGTCCACCGGGACTCATGTCGCCAATCTCGTCCAGAAAAATCGTCCCGCCGTCGGCCAGCTCAAACTTTCCTTTGCGAGTATCCTGCGCGTCGGTAAACGCTCCCTTTTCATGCCCGAACAGTTCGCTCTCCAGCAAGGTTTCGGTCAACGCTGCACAGTTCACAGCAACAAAGGCCTGGTCCGCGCGCGGGCCGTGAAAATGCAGCGACTGCGCCGCCACTTCTTTACCCGTTCCGCTTTCTCCGAGAATCAACACGGGAAGATCCGTCGGAGCCAGCCGTTCGATTTTCTCCCTGACCGCCGCCGTCGCGGTACTGTCGCCGATGATCCGAACGCTGCTCGCCATCTGCTCGGTCAGTTGCCGGTGCGTACTGATCAACCGAGCTCGTTCGCGAGTATTTCGCAACGCGATCGCCGCCTGAATCCCCAGCTGCCCCAGAATATCTTCGTCGTCCGCGCCAAAGACTCCGTCGTTCTTGTTGATCCCTTCGAAACAGCCAATCAGCCGTCCATCACCATCGAGCAGTGGAACCGCCAGCAGAGTCTTCGTGCGATACCCGCTTTTCTTATCGACGCTGCTGTCAAAGCGGTCGTCGTTGTAAGCATCGTCGACGCGGATCGTTTCCCCCGACTGAATGACCGTTCCCACAATCCCCGCGTTGTCCGGGATGTAAAGCGTGCCCCCTTCGACTCCCAGCGCTGGACAGGCCAGCAACTTTTTGTTCGGCTGATCCCAGATAAAAATACTCGCGCGGTCGCAGTCGAGAATTCTTGTTGCTTCTTCAGCCAGAGCGTCGAGCAATGGCACGGTTTCGAAAATTTCCGACAGCCGATACGCCACGCGCAGGGTTTCCCGCAGCCGTCCTGACTGATTCGTCGCTCGCTCGCACCCAGTCGCCATGGCCAGGCAATACTGAAACACGCGAGCCAGCGCGACGACTCGCCCGACGTCGGCAGAATCAACTCGCCGCCCGGCCAGAACCAGCAGTCGCTGATTATTCGCTTCGTTCTGAAGTGGGACCGCGACAGCAGACCAGTCTGCCGGCTGGTCCATTTTCGCGACACCGCCTGCATCGCGATCAAAAACTTCCTCAAAGAACCGTACCGGCAGATGCTCAAACTGGTGCCGACCGAATTCGTGCTGAACCGACCACTGCGGCCATCGGTCAACCACGCCAATCCACTGCACAGCAAACTCGGAGGCGATGTCCGGCAACACCGTCGCGAGAAAATCGCTCAACGACTCGCAACTGGAAACACTTTGCAGAATCCGATCGCCAAGCTGGACTGTCGTCCCATTCTCATCGGCCTGTTGCAGCCACGGCAGACTGTTCCACGTTATCCACTGAGCACTCACGGAAAATCTCTCAGAGTATGAACTAACCCGTAGGGTGAGCATTGCCCACCAGTCAGACTTTTCTCGCATTAAGCCGCGAAGACGCTAAGAAAAGAGTCCTGCCATCGGTCGTACGACTTCGCGTCTTTGCGCCTTCGCATGAGCCTTCGTCGGTTCCGTCGGTATAGACAAAGACCAAACGAATCGACGGACGGTATCACCTTCCCGTCGCCTGGTCGACAGCGTCGAGGATCGGCTCGACCGTCACGGACAACGAACCGCGGTTGTCAGCGAGTTCGCCCCAGTCATCATTGATTCTCAGATAAAGCGTCCCGGAATCGGTCGCTTCGAAAACGGCCTCATTCCCCAAAGCCACCTCTCGCAGCATCGACGCCCCCGGCGGTCCGTCAGCGGTGTCCACAGAAAGAACGCTTGCCTGTAGTTGCCCGAGCGGTCGACCGCGTGCATAACGAATCGAAACTCCGTTAGCTTCGCTGATCCAGGGTTTCGGCAAATCTGCCAGAGTGAATTCGCCGGTCGCCGTGACCCGATACCGCTTGCCCCCTTCGACCAGAATCTCAGAGGACTGCCAGCCTCGATCACTTCGTACCACAGCCTCGCTCCGCCCAATAATCGGTCGCCCGTCTAAAAACTCAACCTCCGCGCGTTCAAAATCAAAACCATGTTCGACGTTCGCCGCAAAGAGCAGCCACTCAGTCTGAAGCTGCTTCATATCCGGAGCGTACATCACCGCCATGTTCTGCCGGAAAGGAACAGTCATCAGCTCACGAGCGATCCTGCGGAACCGGTCATGGTACTTCGGATGAGAATCCAGAAAACGACACAGCGCCCAGCACCAGGCATACGATTCCACCTTCGTAAAATCTTCGGCACTTAACTGTGTAATCGCTGACAGCGGTCGAACTCCATTTGCTTTGACATCCCGCTGTACGATGGCGATTCGCTCAAAACCGTGAAAGCGGCTTCGGTCAACAGGCATGACGTTGAACTCGACGGTTCCGTCTTCGGCCAGCCGGTGCGTCGCCAGCATTTCGGCCATGCCTTCGAGATACCACAGCGGCAGATCGACCGCCTCGCCAGGCAGATGCCGCATGAAGGCGTGCGTGGCTTCGTGCAGCAGAAGATGCCGACGGTAGTAATCCCAGCTCTGATCGTTCAGCCAGAACTCAGCCCCGATCTGGCGACCGTGATAACTCAGCAGCGTATTTTCCCTGACCAGCCCCGCCGCCAGAAACAATTCCCGATCGCGCATCAAGTAACCAGTGACTCGATAATCAGAACCGTCCGCCGCCGGAGGCAGTTCTCCAAAAAACTCTTCCCACGTTGCCAGCATGGCATCCGGCAAGGGAAGCAACGGTTCGTAAATATCCGGCGTGAGATCGGTGATCAAATCAAGATGCTTCAACCGAAACCGCATCAGACCGTTTCGACGCAACACCTGCTCGCTGACTTCCGGGCGAACGTACGACATTCGATAAACGGGTTTGGCGGTCGCAGGAATCTCCACGGCCTGTGAACCCACTGTCACGACTTCGTCACCTGTCAGCGACGGCTCAGACTGATGCGGCGGTGCTTCGTCGCTTGCAGACGCGTCTGCTCCGGAAACAGGCTCGTCACGTGTCAGCGTCTCGACCGCTCTGCGAGCTTTTTCAGACTCCGGAGTCTCAGGATCAGATCCACAACCGGGCACAACCAGCAACGTTGCCAACAGGCCGAGGTGTAAGAGTTGAGGTTTCATCTGACGCACTGTCCAGTTTCAACGAATTGCCTGACGCCGCTGTCGCCGGTACGTTACCACGACTCCGCGTCCGAACAGAATGACAGATCACAATTCAAACCGCAGGACCGACTACATGGCGACCGGATTTCAATACTGTCTGAACTCAAGCACGATCAAGCCCGTCCCGATTCTTCAGAAGATCGAGATCGCCGCGAAGGCTGGTTATGTCGGCATTGAACTCTGGCACGACGATATCGACGCTCACGTTGAAGCTGGCGGCAGCGTCACTGACATCCGCAAAGCTGTCGATGATGCTGGCCTGGCCGTGCCCACAACGATCCACATCCACGGGTGGTTTCAGCCAGCGGGCGAACCTCACCAGCAGGCGATGGACGAAGCCAGAAGAAAGCTCGAAATTGCCGCCGCTGTCGGAGCGTCTCACAGCGTCGCCGGCCCGCCGCATGTGCAGGCGGATCGGGAACTCGGAGCCAGACATTACCGCGAACTCCTGGAACTCGGACGCCAGTTTGGAGTGAAACCGTCGATCGAATACCTCGGCTTCGTCGAAGATTTCAAGACGATCGAAGACGCACTCGGCATCATGGAAAACTGCGGCGACTCCGACGCGACGGTCATCCTCGACCCGTTCCACTGCTACGTCGGCGGCGGACCGATCGAGTCAATCAGCAAGCTGACCGCCAACCAGATCGCCATGTCGCACTTCAACGACGCTCCCGCCGATCCACCGCCGTCAACTCAACGCGACCCCGACCGAGTCATGCCTGGCGACGGGGTCATCGATCTGAAACTTTACTGCGACATGCTGCGAAAAGTCGGCTACGACAACTGGTTGTCGCTGGAACTTTTCAACCGAGCTCTCTGGGAACAGGATCCGCTCGAAGTCGCCAGACTCGGCCTTGAAAAAATGCGAGCAGCCGCCGAAGCGTGACCCAGCAGGTTTCAAGGTAAGGAACGGCGCCGGCGGTTTTCATGAATTCTCTTCCCTGGGCGGATTGCTTCCACGCGGTTCGATGGTTCCCGTCGAGAATCCAGGTATGAACTGACAGGCAACCAGCCTTGTTGAATGATTTCTGACTGAGGACGACAGTAAAATCCTCAGCTATGAAAATCACAGACAAACTCTCCGTCGCAAATCTCTCACGCGCCACACTGGCGGTCATGCTCCTGGCATTTTGCAGTGGGTCGCTCGCCGACGACGACGTGAGCCGCCCCCCAACGAACGTCGAAACCCGCAAGCCGTGGACGACTTCGCGATTGAACGGCAGCCCAGAACCACCGTTGCCGTATCGGGCACAGCGAGTCTTCACTGGGCTCAGCTTCGAAAAGCCGACCGTTTTGACGAACGCTCCTTCGACAGATCGGCTGTTTGTCGCTGAACAGAAAGGGAAAATCTATTCGTTCCCCAACGACCCGACTTCCAGACAGGCGGACCTCTTTCTGGATGTCAACAAGCTGGTCGAGCGGCTCAACGCGATTGATACCGAAGGACCTCAGGCCACATTCGGATCGGTTTATGGCCTGACATTTCATCCGGACTTCGCGAGCACTCGCCAGTGCTACATTTGCTACACGGTCAATTACCGAAAACCCAAAGGTGCTGAGACTCCTGACGGAACGCGAGTCGTCGAAATCAAAGTTGACGGCAACGATCCGCCACAGGCGATTGTCGATTCAGAAAAACTGATCATCACCTGGAAGGCGGGCGGGCATAACGGGGGCTGCCTGAAGTTCGGTCCTGACGGAATGCTGTATGTCTCGACCGGTGACGCCGGCGCCGCTTTTCCTCCCGATGGCCTCAACACCGGGCAGGACATCAGCGACCTGCTGGCCTCGGTACTGAGAATCGACGTCGATCGGACGCAGGCCGACCGCGCCTACTCTATCCCCGTCGATAATCCTTTCGTCAAATTCGACGGGGCTCGCGGCGAAGTCTGGGCGTACGGCCTGCGTAATCCGTGGAAGATGAGCTTCGACCGCCAGACGGGAAAGTTGTGGGTCGGCGATGTTGGCTGGGAACTGTGGGAGCTGGTTTGCCAGGTCAATGCGGGTGACAACTTCGGCTGGAGCCTGTTCGAAGGCCAGCAGCCAGTACACACAGAACGTCGCCCCGGCCCGACGCCGATCGTTCCGGCAGTCGCCGAGATCCCTCATACCGAAGGAGCATCTATCACCGGCGGCTTCGTATACCGAGGCAACCGTCTGCCGGAGCTCAAAGGTCACTACATCTTCGGTGACTGGGAGACTCGACGCTTCTGGGGCATTCCTGTCGACGGTGAACAATTCGGTCAGCGTCGCGAACTGGTCGAACCCTCGGTGCGCATCGTCGGTTTTGCGGAACGCAACGACGGAGAATTGCTGCTGCTCGATCATGACAGCGGCACGATTCACGAGCTGATTCGAAACGAAGTCGCCGACACTCAGACAGCCTTTCCACGACGGCTGAGCGAGACCGGACTGTTTCGCTCTGTCGGCAACCACGAACCCGCCGATGGCATTGTTCCGTTTTCAATTCAGGCGGCTCAGTGGTCAGACTACGCGACCGCCGAACGATGGCTCGGTCTGCCCGGCAACAGCTCGATCGGTTTGCAGAATCGCCCGACCAGCGTCGACGGGTCCATGTTCAAACGAACGATGGATTTCCCCAGCGACGCGGTGCTGATGAAAACGCTGTCACTTGAAATGGTTCGCGGCGAACCCGAGACGCAGCGGAAAATTGAAACGCAAATTCTTCATTACAACGGGTACGACTGGCGAGGCTACAGCTACCGCTGGAACGCTTCCCAGACCGACGCCGAACTTGTCGAAGCTGGCGGCGCGGCGGCAACTTTCGAAATCAATGACAAAACTGCTCCCGGTGGCAGCCGACGTCAAACCTGGAAATTTCCATCACGCATGGAGTGCATCCGGTGTCACAATCCCTGGGCTGAATTCTCACTGGCGTTCAACGTCGCTCAGCTGAATCGCCCTGACGAACAAACCGGCGAGAATCAACTGGCAACTCTTCAGCGGATCGGCGTCTTTCACGAAGCGCCGCAGAACCTGCCGACCGATGATCCGTTTGCCGTGGCCGAGCCGGCTCCACCGATCAACGAGCAACCGCAACTGGTTGATCCATTCGACGAGTCTGTTGATCTCGGCAGGCGTGCGAGATCCTACCTGCACGTCAACTGTGCTCACTGCCATCGTTTCAACGGTGGCGGAGCGGCAAAAATTTACCTTCCGTTCGACATGCCGATTCACGAGACCGAGGCCGTCGCCACGCGTCCCACTCAGGGAACGTTCGGAATTCACGATGCGATGATCATCGCTCCCACAGATCCGTACCGGTCCGTTCTTTATTTTCGAATGGCGAAGTCCGGCCCCGGCCACATGCCTCACCTGGGTTCTCAAAATGTCGATCAGCGAGGGCTGTCACTGATCCACGACTGGATTCATCTGCTGCCACCAGACATGGACATTGCGAAAAAGGTCGACGAACTGGCTGAACTGGATGAGCCGGCGGTTCTGCATCGCGAACAAAGAAACGCCGCATTCACGCGATGGTCGCTCGCTCGCAAGATCGCCGAACGCGACAAGCGGGCAGTCCCAGGTCAGTCTGATATGGACGCCGCCGCTGAACAGGCTGTTGCCGAATCAACCGCTCGGGCAACTCAGCGAGCCCGCCGTCGCGAGCAACTGATCAGGGAGCTACTGGCCGATCCTCGTGGAGCGATCTCCTTGCTCCGTGCCGAACACGACGGGCGATTACCGGCAGACGTCGGCAAGGCGGTGACCGAAGCTGCGACGCGTCACGAGAGCATTGCTGTGCGAGACCTGTTTGAACCGCTCTTACCTGATGATCAGAAAGTCGAGCGACTCGGCGATTCGATCGACGCCGGTCACCTAATGCAACTCGCCGGTGACGCCGCTCGTGGTCAGCAACTGTTCCTTAAAGGCGAAGGAATTCAGTGTCGCAACTGCCATCGTGTCGGCAAGCAGGGCAAACAACTCGGACCGGACCTGACTCAGATCGGCAAGAAGTTGAGCAAGGATAAGATCCTGGAAAACCTGCTCGATCCATCGCGCACGATTGACCCAAAGTTTGCCACATGGCTGATCGAAACGGACGAAGGCAAGGTCTTCACGGGACTCCTTGTCAGTCGGAACGAGGAAGAGATCGTTATTCTCGACACGCAGGGTAAACAGAGTCGATTTGAAACAAAGCACGTCGACGGAATCTTCCCTCAGCGAAAGTCGCTGATGCCCGATCGTCTGCTGCGTGACCTGACGGCACAACAGGCCGCCGACCTTCTGGCATGGCTGGCCTCGCTGAAATAACGCCGCGAAATTTCCGGTCAGACGATGAGCAGGCCCGCGTCGCGCATGGCGACTTCCAGTTTTGCTACCTCGCCTGCCGGCATTGGCGCAACGGGATTTCGAGGGACCATGCCTTCGAAACCGAGCAGTTTGAGCGACGCCTTCACGCCAGCGGCCAACCACGGGAGCATGATTGCGTCGATTCTTCGGATGTGTTGCTGCAACGGTTGAGCTTCCTCATAGCGTCCTTCCATCCCCAGCTTCAGCAGCGTGTGCAATCCTTCCGGCCAGATATTGGAGAAGGCCGTCGTCGTCCCGTTACAACCGATCAGCGTTCCCTGAAGAATGATGCTTCCGTTGCAGATCCAGAATCGTTTCTCCGGCGCGACGAGATCGCGAACTCGTACTTCGAATCGAAGATCGTGGTCGGTGACGTAGCCGAAGACGTTGTCCATATTGGTAATTGCGGCGAGCACTTCCGGGCTGGCTGCCGGGCGACCGGCCAGTCCGAAACTTACCGGCTCTGGCTGGTGCATCAGCAGAACCGGCACCGGACATCTCGCCAGCACCTGCTTGAAATAAGGCTCGATCGTTGACTCGCCGCGAGGAAATCGAATGCGGACCATCTCGGCCCCGACATTCGCAAACGCTTCCGCTCGCCGAAGCGTCTCCGTGACGGACGGGCAGTCGATGCCTCCGAGCAGAACCTGCTTCTCACCCAGCGTCTGACCGACCGTGCGTGCCGCATCGAGCTTTTCGGCTTCGCTGAGAAACCATTCCTCGCCCGTCTGCGACCCGACAAGAAATCCTGTCGCGGGCGTCTTCATCCAACGCTCGACGTTCCGATTCAATGCGTCATGGTCGAGCTGGTCAGACTCATCAAACGGAATCGTCAGCGGAATATTGACAATCGGGTCACTCGATGAATCGAACATGAATTCTCCCGGCGGTCGCTCGTGTTCACAGGTCGTTGCGAGCGGCGATCCTTTTCGACCATGATTCTCGCAGACAAAGAATCACCCTTATCCAGACTCAGCGGCATCTTCACAAGCCATCAACGCCTCATGCCTGAATTCATCTCTTGAACAAACGATCGGAATCGCGAATGAACCCGTCCAGAACTTCGACGACTCGACATGATAGAAGCAAAGCAGCGATCCTTTTTCTGATCCCGCTTCTGGCAGCGTCCACCGGTCAGATACTCGCTGAAGACAAGAAATCCGAAACGCCCCTGAAAGAAGCGACCAGCTTTTACGATCCCGTTGAGCGTGAAATCGAAGGCTGGAAGATCGACGTCGATCCGCTGCTGCTCAATGAGGAGAATCGAGAACTCGGCGAGAAAGCGATGAAGGCACTCGCCAATCACCTGCAACGGATCACTTACATCGTCCCGGAAAAACAGCTGGCTCAACTCCGACAGATGCGAATCTGGCTGGAGCTGGACAACCCGGTTCTGGGCAACATGCAGTATCACCCCGGCAAAGGCTGGCTCGTCGACAACGGCCACGATCCGCGACTGGTCAAGCACGTCCACATCCCGAGAGCGAAGCATCTGACCGATCGTCACATGTGGGCCAAGCATCCGTACGTCGTGCTGCACGAACTGGCGCACGCCTACCACGATCAGATTCTGGACTTCAACAATGCGGAAGTTCTGGCGACCTTCAACGCCGCCAAAGAAGCCGGCATCTACGAAGAGGTTCTGCTTTACACCGGTCAGAAAGTCAGGCACTACGGACTGAATAATCAGATGGAGTATTTCGCCGAGTCGACCGAAGCTTACTTCGGAGTCAACGACTTTTACCCTTTCGTCCGAGCCGAACTGAAAGAGCACGACCCGAGAATGTACGAGCAGCTCGAGAAGATCTGGGGACCGATCAGGTAGCAAAGCGTGAGTGTTCTTTGGTGGCTTATCTGACGAGACGCTCGGGAACTTTCCCGAGATAACCTCCCGATTTCGAACAGCAGGCCAGAACGAGTTCCGGCATTTCAGCATCGTCATGCTGCCGGAACTGCGCGGAGCTTGTTCCACCTGCGACGACGCGCTTTGAATCGGCTTTCGGGAAGTTAATCTCGGCGCGTTCCTTACTTCTTGTCCAGACTGAAAGCCCCATCCCAGCTGGCAGGCGGCAGGTTGTTGAACTCGGCCATGTGGTTGATGAGGAACTCTTTCGCTCCGTCGTCCGGTAGCGCGTTCAACTGCTCGATCGCTGATGCCCACTGTCCGGAGATAACCGCCTCAACGGCAGCTTCGAATCCGGCGATATGCTCGTTGGTTGGCGTCCCAGGAATTCCCAGCGGTTGAACGAGTTCGGTGACCACGACGACTGAATCCATTCCTTTCGGTCGAACGTGCGCCAGCTTTCGAAGGCGGCCCTCTTCCGGTTTCAGGAACTTCTTGCAGTACTCAGCAGCTTGTTCATCAATGCAGATACTGACGCCGTACTGCCTGGTCATCGTTTCCAGACGCGCTCCCTGGTTAACGACCGGTCCGAAGACGCCAACCTTCGCCTGCTTGGGAGTTCCGATATGACCGGCGATGGCGTTGCCGTGAGCGACTCCGAGTCCCACAGAAAATCCGTCGAGAAGTCCGCCGCGATCGTCGTCGCCGATGAAGACTCGCTGAATTCCCAAAGCAGCTCGACACGCCGGAACCGGCCCTTCTTCCAAAGCAACCGGCCAGCCCCAGAATCCAAGCGCCGCGTCACCCTGAAAGTCGGCGATCGTCCCATCGGCGTCCAGAATTCCGTTGGCCATGACGGAGAGTGCTTCTCTCACACACGCCAGCAGCATATGCAGGTCGTCCTTGAACTGCTCTGATTTCTTCGAGAACCCTCGCACATCGCAGAACAACACGGAGATGTCGCGTTCCTGAGGAACCAGAGCGAGGTGGGCATCCTCGCCAGTCAGACTCTCGATAACTTTCGGCGAAAAGAACGAACTGAGCTGCGTCTGCGTTTCCTGCAGGGTCCGCACATGACGCACGGACGCGATGAACTGTGCCATCAGTTCGGCAAATCGCAGGTCCCCCCCGAGATCGCTTTCTTCGATGTCACCTTCGGTGATTCCCGAAACGTACAGAACCCAGCCGCGAGTCGAATCTGAAAGAATCGGCGTGCAGAACGCCCAGTCAAGGTCGTCGCTGACCGTGAACTGTGGGCCATCGTCGCCTTCTACTTCGGGTTCTTCGTTCCAGAGATGAACAATGCTTTCTTCTCGCATCAGTGCTGACAGAACTAGCCGGCGGCTCGGACGGAACCGACCTTCGTACGCGTCGCGGGTGGCGACCCGCATCATCGACGGTTTCTCGGGCAAAACTGCAAAGGCAGCAACAGTCGTGGCGCCTTCATCGCCATCTGGCACGTCCGGAATGTCATATTGCACAACGGCAACAGCATCGGACGCCGGAATTCCTTCCATCAGAAGCTCGACGAGCCTGGCGGCAAAGTCGGCATCGGTGCGTGATTCGTCCAGAATTGCCGGCAACTGCGACAATAATTCCATCTGCTGACCAGCGTCACGGAACTCAAACTTCTTGAGGTCGTCCCGTTTGAAAGCATGCTCGTCAACGTCGGCATGAGCTTGCGGAACAACGGCTTCCGGCACATCCGCGACCGCGTCGCCGACAAAATTAAACTCGGTTTGCCCGATGACAAACTTCGCCCCCGGAGCGATTACTGCCGACCGAACGGGAGCATTCCCAACGACAATGGGGTTCCGAGCTGCTTCCAGACAGGTCACCTTGAGAGCCGTACCGTCCCATTCGACATCCGCATGCTCCCGTGAAATCTGCTTGTCCCAGCTAACCGCCCAGCCGCTTGCTGGCTTTCTTCCGATCCGCACAACCTGCCCGGAAGTCAGCTCCTGTTCAAATTCACCGTCTTCTGTCAGCCCTTTCGCGACGAGCTGGGGCATTCCCTATATCTCCCTGCCAGCGACCGGCGATCCTGCCGACCGATTCCATTGTTCAAGCGGTGCGTTAATCCAGACATGTCAACAAATATCCTTCCCTGATGATTAACCAGAACGTCCAGTCCTGGTAAACTAACCGGAATAGATGCTTCAGCGAGTTGCCTTTCACGAATCGTAGTTTTGCTCCCGGGCCAACTGAAAAACAAACTGTTTAGTTGGGTTACGGTCGAGCCACCAGCGTGGTGCGTGCTGTTTATAACGGCTCCTCACGCACTCTGAAAGTTGCGAAGTTCGCAATCCCAGGACCGAAAAACGTTCGTCAGGTCTGAGCAGGAAATCACACCGATGTGACACATTGACCTATTCGGTGAGCAACAAATCCCTCAAAATCGTCATTCCTTTCCTCAATCCTGAATGTTACGTGAAGCCCCTCAACTCACGAAAAGTCAATCTCGTCGCAGGACGATCTCTTCAGAGAGATGCACCGAATTTCGAGTGAGATGAGTGACTTGCCTCGCGAGACAACCTTGTTCGGGCCAGTTCTGAAGTATGTGCGTGAAGTCATTTCGTTCTGCCGCCACAGAGCCTGATGACTTCAACTTTTTACGACCATCGATGAAGACAGGACCAGAGTCCGCATGATTCTCCTCAATTGGTTGAACGCTTTCCGACATCGCATCCGCCAGCGACGACGAAAGCAGCAGCTTCCCGGCTCCCGTTCTGGACTTGGCTCAACGTCCAGTCGCAGCAAACGCCCTTCGCGTCTGACGCCCCAGCAGATCGAACTGCTCGAAGAACGCGTGCTGCTTTCGGCTGTGACCGTCACGACGGCTGCTGACGTGCTGGACGGCGACACGTCGAGCATTGGCAACCTGCTGGCAACACCAGGCGCAGACGGATTCGTCAGTTTGCGTGAAGCCGTCGTCGCTGCGAACAACACCCCCGGTGCTGACTCGATCAGCATTCCCGCTGGCACGTACACGTTGTCCCTCTCTGGCGCCAGCGAAGATGCCGGAGCGACGGGTGACCTTGATATCACCGACGAACTGGCGATTACGGGCGCAGGTTCTGGAAACTCAACAATCAACGGTGGCGGCCTTGATCGAGTGTTTCACATCCTGGCAGACAATGTTTCGATCGCCGATCTGACAGTCACAGGCGGTGACCAGACCGAAGGTGGCGGCCTTCGGATCGAAAATACGGCCACGTTGAATCGGCTGGTGGTCAGCGGAAACGTCACCGGCGGCGGCATTTACATGCGGAATAGTGCCGCAACACTGACGATCGACAACAGCACAATTGCGAACAACGCGAGCGCCATTGGCGGTGGGCTCGACCTGTCCGAAGGCACGACGACGATCACCAACAGTACGATCTCCAACAACACAGCGACGAACCGTGGCGGCGGTATTCGAGCTGGCGGAGAGGTCAACCTGATCAACAGCACGGTGTCAGGGAACTCCAGCCAGGGAATCGGCGGCGGTGTCGACATCTTTGGCACTTCGTCCATTATCAACAGCACGATCACGGGCAACATCGCCGACAGCGATAACACCGACACCGCCGATGGCGGTGGAGTGATCTTTGCCAACTTCAACCAGCTGACTCTGCAGAACTCAATCGTTGCCGGTAACTTCGTCGATGGAACATCGACACCGAATGATCTGTCAGGTGCGTTCGCACAATTGACAAACCCGCGCAACAACCTGATTGGAGACTCGGGCTCATCCGCTGGCATCACGCACGGCGCTAATTTCAACATTGTCGGAAACAGCGGCACGGGCACAATCGATATCAACACGGTCTTGAATACCGCACTCGTGAATAACGGTGGGCTGACAGCTACGCACTCTTTGGTACCCGGCAGCCCTGCAATTAATGGCGGCAACAACACCACAGCGTCCACTGCCGGGCTGTTCGCCGACCAACGCGGTTTTGGTCCTCGCAATCAGCAGGGATTCGTGGATATCGGGTCGTTCGAGGACGCCGCGAATCCACTGGACTTTGGTGACGCACCGGGACCGTATCCAACAACGGGTGCCCAGAATGGCCCACGGCACGCAGCAACGGGAGTTACACTTGGTGCCACCAGAGACGCCGAGCAAGATGGTCTGCCGTCACCGATTGCGGACAGCGACGATTCAGTCAATACAGACGACGAGGACGGCATCACGTTTGGATCGATCCAGGTCGGGCAGCAGAATGCTTCAGTCACGGTCAATGTCCAGGGCGGCAGCGGACTGCTTGACGCCTGGATCGACTTCAATGGAGATGGTTCGTTCGGCGGTACGCTGGAGCAAATCTTTTCCAGCGTTGCCGTCGTGTCCGGCAACAATGTTCTGACTTTCGACGTGCCGGCAGAAAATACGATCGCTGGCACGACGTTTTCGCGTTTCCGACTCAGCACATCTGGCGGTCTCTCACCCGCTGGATTTGCGGCGGACGGCGAAGTCGAAGATCACGTAGTCACGCTTTCGCAGATCGGCGGCGATGCCACTTTCGTCGACAGCGGACAAAATCTCGGCAGCGGCGGTCAGGGAGTTGCCATCGGAGATATCGATGGTGACGGCGATCTTGACGTGTTTGTTGCGAACAACACTTACGACAACAAGCTGTACCTGAATGACGGTTCCGGCAATCTGACCGACAGCGGACAGACCGCGTTTGCTCTTAATGGTGAATTCTCTCAATCGGGAGAATTTGCTGACCTGGACGGCGACGGCGATCTTGACCTGTTTGTCGGCCAGAGAGGCTCCAGCGACCCTCAAAAAATCTTCTTCAACAACAACGGCACGTTCACCGACAGCGGCCAGTCAATCATGATTGGTGAGACTTACTCCATCAAACTGGCGGATATCGACGGTGACGGGGACCTGGACGCCGTTACGGGATTCTCGACGCGAGTCCTCAAGAATGACGGCAACGGAATTTTTACCGAGACGCAGAATCTGGCCGTGTTGAACCCATCCAATTCACTCTCGCTGGGTGACATCGACGGTGATGGTGACATCGACATTGTTTTCCCCCGCAGCAGTGCTCCCAATCAGATCTGGTTGAACAACGGAACCGGTTCGTTCTCGTATTCCGGCAGTCCGCTGGGAAGTTACTCAACGAGCTACGGTTCGGACGTCGGTGACATTGATGGCGACGGCGACCTCGATCTGGTCTTCGCAGTTCACAACAGCGGTGGCTACGGGGCCAACGAGGTCTACATCAATCAGGGCGGGGCTCAAGCCGGTGCCGAAGGAAACTTTTTGCCAGGCGCCAGTTTCGGCAACTCGAGTACTCGGAGTATTCGGCTGGCCGATCTGGACGGAGACGGCGATCTCGATGCCTTCGCGGCAAACAATGGAGTCAACAAAGTCTGGCTCAACAATGGCAGCGGTCTTTTCAGCGATTCCGGACAATCGCTGGGGTCAGGGATCACGTTCAGCAACGAAGTTCGCCTGGGTGATTTCGATGGTGATGGCACCGCTGACGCGTTTGTCGCCAATCAAAACGATGTCAACCGGCTTTATTTCAACCAGTTGTCCTTTGAGACTGAAGTGACTCTCGATGGTTCGAACAACCTGGTTATCACCGATGCCAATGGCGGAACTTCCGATGACGACGTGACCATTTCGACAAACGGAACGGTCATCACGATCAGCGATACAAGCAACGTGATCAGCACGTCAATCAGCGGCGCGACTGGCAGCGGCACGAACACGGTCACGATTCCGCTGTCACAAATCACCGGCAGCGACATCATTGTCAACACATTGGCGGGTGACGACATGTTGACAATCGACTTCTCATCCGGTGCGTTCAATAAGGCGATTACGTTTAATGGTGGTGCCAACTCGTCCGGCGACAGTCTCAAGCTGACCGGCAACACCTTCGGCAGCATGTCGGTTACTTATGCCAATGCCAACGATGGCACAATCAGTATTTCGGGCAACTCACTGATTACGTTCACCGGGCTGGAAGGAAGTCAGCAAACACTCGACTCAACTGGCCTTGCTGTTGCAAACGTCACGCTGACCTACAGCTCAGCCAACGACAGCATCGACATCGACAATGCGGAAGGCCCCACCGACATCACCTCGTCTGGCGGAGTAGCCACCCGAATCAGCCAGCCATCGGGAACACTGTCCGTGCTGGGTGGCGACGGCAACGACACCTACACCGTGACGGAACTCGAAAGTGGATTTGCAGGCAGTTTTCTGCTGAACGGCGAAACCGGTACAGACTCGATCACGATCAACGGCGCCATCAATCTGGCGTCAGGGAAATCTGTCGAAATCCGGGGCGACAATGTCACGATCAACTCCGGAATCACGGTTGCCGACGCCGGCACGATCACGCTGGTATCAACCGGCGGGATCACGCTGAACGGAGCCAACGCCGACATCACGACTGCTGGCGGTACAATCCTGATTGACGCCCGAGACGTGCCGGCCACGACTGGCAACCTCGTTCAGAACAATGCGGGAAGTACCATCAACTCCGGCGGCGGAGCACTCACCCTGCGGGGCGTCACCGTCGATCTGGCTGGATCAGTCAGCAGTCAAGCCGGTGCGACTACAATCGACGCTGGCCGTAATGTGCTCTTGAACTCAGGAGCCAGCGTCGCATCGACCATCGGAAACATCACGATTGATGCCAATTCTGGAGGACTTACAACCGGAAACTTCGAGGGCATTACTGTCGACGCCGCCAGCGTGACATCGACCTCAGGCTCAATCACGTTGACAGGAACAGGTGGCGACACAGGATCGAACAATCATGGAGTACGAGTGCTGAACGGTGGATCGGTCACGTCAACGGGTTCTGGAAGTGTGAATCTCATCGGCGAGACTCCGGGTCCTGGAGACGGCGTCTATATCCTTGGAGCCGGCACACTGGTCACGTCGGCGACCGGCAACCTGCAGATCACTGGTACCGCGACAACAAATTCTGGAGTCACTGTTTCCCAATCAGCAATCGCCTCATCAACCGGTACGGGTACTGTCGGCGTCATCGGCACAGGAGCCGATAACGGTGTTATCGTTGTTGGTGACGGATTGGTGACCTCGTTGAATGGAGATATCAGCATCACCGGAACTTCGTCTGGTGGTGATGGTGTTGAAATTTCGTTTGACGGTAAGGTGACTTCAACGGGCACCGCCAGCATTTCAGTCGACGGAACGTCGACTGCCGGTATTCCGGGAGGTTATGGGGTCCGCGTCGCGATCACAGGAACGCAAATCAGCTCCGCAGGCAATGACCTGTCGATCACAGGTACTTCGAACGGCGATGCCGGGATCAACATCTGGCTCATCCGGTAAGTCGGGGCTGTATTTATCCGACGAGTGTTTT
>TARA_R110002072_G_scaffold4174_9_pt1 | contig 49837 bp, 32 predicted proteins | sample TARA_R110002072 | Tara Oceans TARA_R110002072 (sample SAMEA4397118) | marine metagenome | biome: Polar Biome; feature: [SRF] surface water layer (ENVO:00010504); material: water (ENVO:00002006), including particulate matter (ENVO:01000060) such as... | depth 5 m | reverse complement strand
CAAGGCGCTCGGGCAGAGCCCCGCGGCTACTTAGCCGCGCGGTGGATCTCTTGGATCGACTTCAGCAGCTCGAGCGCTTCGGGGAGCGGGCGCTGGAAGGCGTTGCGGCCCATGATCGAGCCGAAGGCGCCGCCGTCGGCGAGACCTTGGATCTCTTCCTTCACGGCGTCCGCACCCTTCGCTTCGCCACCGGAGAAGATGACGATGCGGCGGCCGTTGAACGACGACTGGATGACGTGCTTGGTGCGCTCGGCGAGCGTGCTGATCGGGATTCCTTCCGACTCGTAGACCTTGCGCGCGGCGTCTTGCTCGATGAAGTCGGTCGGCGGCTTGACCTTGATGATGTGCGCGCCGAGTTGGGCGGCAATCTGGGCGGCGTAGCAGCAGACGTCGATCGCGGTTTCACCCTTCTTGCTCAGGCCTTCGCCACGCGGGTAGCTCCAGACGACGACGGCGAGGCCACAGGCCTTCGCTTCTTCGGAGATCTCACGCAGCTCCTGGTACATATCGTCGCGCAGGTCGGAGCCCGGGTAGATCGTGAAACCGATCGCGGCGCAGCCGAGGCGAAGTGCGTCTTGCACCGAACCCGTGACCGCCGGCTTCGGGTTCTTCGGACTGTAGAGCGAGTCCGAGTTGTTGAGCTTGAGGATCAGCGGGATCTGACCGGCGTAGGTGCGTGCGCCTGCTTCGAGGAAGCCGAGCGGCGCGGCGTAGGCGTTGCAGCCAGCCTTCAGTGCGAGCTCGAAGTGGTAGTGCGGATCGTAGCCACTCGGGTTCTTGGCGAACGTGCGCGCCGGACCGTGCTCGAAGCCCTGGTCGACCGGCAGGATGACGAACTTGCCCGTGCCTGCGAGTGCGCCGGTGTCCATCATCCAACGGAGGTTCTTCAGGACGCCGGGATGATCGGATTCATACCAGCTGAGGATTTCGTCGACGCGTTTGGTCATTTGGGCTCGGGGCTCTGTGGCCTGGGGGTTGGGTTTGTTTGGATGACGTTTTGGCCGAACATTGTCGGCATCGCGCCGCCGGTTGCAAGGCTTGCAACACGCTGAGGCCGCCAAACCCGCAAACGGGCTGGAACGCGCCCGCAGCGCGGACGGCGTTTGCGACCTATCCCGTTGGGGCCAGGCGCCAGCAGTAGCCGCGCCACTACGTCGTAGTAGCGCGGCGGGCGAACGTGCAATCGCCAGTGCATTCGGCCAGCGGAACCGACCGTGCGATCGACTGGACGACCCGGCCGTCGCAGGCGCGTTACTTGAGCTTCAGGCCCTTCTTCTGGCTGCCCGTCGCGAATTCCCAGATGAAGATCAGCGGCGGGTTGCCACCCATCTGCAGGGTCGCGCGCGCCTGGTATTGCTTGCCCGACTTCAGCGGGATCTTCGGGATCGCAAACAGAACGTCGCGCTGGTCGCGCTTCTTGTTGAGCGGAACCTTCGGCGTGTGCAGGTAGCAGTCGACCTGCTTCTTGCAGCGCGACTTCCAGTTGACGAACTCCTGCGAGCCCTTGAGCACCAGGTTCTTCTCCGGCGGGCGGCCGCCCTTGCGCGACTCCCACACCTCGAGGTCGCACTCGCCGAGCGTGCTCGCCAACTGCTGCTGCAGCTGGATGCTGACGACGTAGCCACACTTGGTCACGTCCTGCTCATCTTCCGGTTGGTCGGCGAGCGGGTTGGGACTCTCGGGGCTGCCGAAGTGCGTTGGCACACCCTTCATGTCCGGAGCCGGCCAGACGACCAGGCGCGGCGCCGTGTTCGGATCGTAGGGCTCAGTCAGCGAACCCATGTCCAACACCGACACTGACAGGTTGTCGCCATCGACGTGCGAGTAACCGAGGCGCTTGATGTTGTGACGCAACATCGGGAAGCGGTGGTACGGGGCACTCATCCAACCATCGACCGAGTCGCGGGCGAACGCCTTGGTGGCGCGGCCGGTGCTGGTAACGATGTTGCCGCTGCCGGCCTGCTGGCCTTGGCGGGTGAAATCTTCGTGCGCCGGGTCTTCTTCGTGGATCTTGCCGTCTGGATTGTTGACGAGGTCCGGGTGGTTCGACACGTACTTCGCATGCAGGTCGCAACCGATCGACGTCTCGGCATCCATCTCACACTCGGGCAAGTTGGTCCACGTGCCGTCCGTCAGCTTCGAACCGGGCACCCAACCGAACGCAATCGGCTGCTTGCGCACCAGATTGATCTGCTCGAGCGCAGTGATCTCGATGTCACTCGGACGTTCGGGCAGCAGCGGCGGGCCATAGCCAGTGCCGTAGGCAACACCACTGTCACCGCGGCCCCACTCGCGCCATTCCGCATCGATCTCATCGCTCGACTTGCCGAGGTGCTTGACGACGACGGCTTCGATATCTTCGAGAGTCGGCACCTTCTTGTCGGCGTCCGGCAGGTCCAGATAGAAGCTGAGCCACTGGTCCGGATAGGCAGCCATCATCCAGGTCATGATGCTCCATGACTTGAGGCGGCAATCGTTGCGGAAGCGGCTGAGCTTCTCACGCGGGACCTGGGCAAACGCCCAGTCCTGGTGCGAAACTGCTTGGTCGCGAACCGTTCGCATCCACCAGTTGGTGCCTTCCGGCAGCGCCAGGCTGTCTTCGCCAACGGTGCCCTCGGGGATCGCACCCCAACGCGAGATCGACGTCGACTTCAGGTACCACGTGATCGCGTGGATGATGCCTTGCCCGACGCCATCATTGCGCTGGCTAGTCAGACCATCCATCACGACGTACGCGATGACTGCGTCTTGAATGGCGCGGCCCGAAGCGCCGACCTTCATCACGGCGGGACCTTCTGGGGTACGCCACGAGTTGTTCGCAAAGCGACGCGCTTCCTCGAGGCTGCGACCGTTGAGCACGTGCGGGTTGGCCTTCAAGAATTCTTCGCGCTCGCGGCCAGTCGCCAGGAAGCCTTGCCATGCCCACGAACGCTGCGCGCGCTCGGCAAAACGCAGCTTCTTGGCCTGCTTCTCCCCCATCAGGTAGGTGCAGAAGTCGACCGCGCGCTCGGCCCACATCGCCGAATCATTGGCGAGACCTTGCGAACCACGAACCCACATCGTGAAGCGCTCGGTCTTGGCGCCGTGGATCTCGAAGTTCGGCTTGAGCATCCACTCCGGCGCGTTGTCGATCAGGTTGGTGAACTCCTTCGGCGGTGCGTCGGGGTTGAGCTCGGTCACCGGGTATTGCTTGCGCGCAAACTCGACGGCCTTGATCTCGATCTCCTTCATGCGTTTCGCATAGGCGATCTGATGATCGGTGCCGTAGAAGCCGGGCCCTTCCTTGTAGCCAAGGGCGATGTTGGCGTCCTTGTTGTGCGGGTTGTAGTAGACCGCCTTGGTCAGGTGATAGGTGGCGCGATCGGTCTTGCCGGCTGCCTTCAGCTTCAGGCCGATCTTGGCGTGCTGGATGCTGAGCTCGGTCGCGGTCTTGGCCCAATCTTCAACGACCGTGTAGCGACCTTCGTAGTTCGCCTTGTCGCGCCACTTCTGACGCTTCTCCGGCGGCTCGCCAATCCACTGGCCCTTGACCTTGCGAAAGCCAAGCTGACTGCGGGCGCGCTTGTGGTCCGGGTCGTATTCGAGAACCAGGTCGAGGGCCTGCTTGGCGCGCGGACCGACCTTCTTGCTCTTGGCCTTGTTCGCAAAGCGAATCAACGACTTGATGCAGTTCTTGGTGAGCGTCTGCTCGTCCTGAGCGAACTCATCCTGGGCACGCACTTGCGGCACGGTGATGGCGAACGCGGATAGAAGCAGAAGAAGGTTCCTGAGATGCATATTCGAAAACATAAAGGTGGCGACCGAGGTGCAGTCGGCGAGCAGTCTACGGATTCACGGGCCCGCCCGCAGCCCTGGTTTCCGAATGCACGCCGATCCGATCAATCGACGGCATGATTCCCGGCCACGGGGCTTGCCGTTTGGGTCGCGGTTCGGGAAACCGTTCGGGCCGCCGTTCGCACCACCAGCAGATTCCGGGCGCTGCAAGGCTTGATTGGCCGGCTAGCCCAATGGCTAGCCGGCGGCGCTGGTATCCGCTGCGGATCGAGGGATCAGTTGCCGATCGAGGCGCGACCCGCGTCCGACATCACGATGCCGAGACTATTGACGGCGTCGAGCACGCCCCACTGGTGGAACACTTGCAGGCCAATCAGGACCGCCGAGTTCGGCACCGCGAACGAGGTGCTGCCCGTTCCCGTGACGGACGTCGCAACTGCATCGAGCACGACCGGATCCACGAACAACGTGCAGCCCGGAGCGCCCGCAAGCGCGGCCGGTAGAGCACCACCGTTCCACGTCGAGTCCGACAGACCCGAAGCGAGCACGGCGAACGTGCCGGGCAAAGCGTCGGCCAGGGTCACGCTGTAGCTGGAGCCGAGTTTCGGCAAGCTAGCGCTGGCCAGCGACGGCACCAGGCTGGTGCCCGGGCCGGTGCAGTTGACGCGCCACGACGGCGTGTCGACGAGTCCGGACTGCGTCCAGGCGGCCGGGCCGTTGACCAGGTCACGGTAGAAGGCAACGCCACCGGTGCCTGCAGTGAGGTTGCACAGGTAGACGTTCTGCGCGGACGTCTCGTAGCCGACGTAGAAGTTGCCAGTGACGTTGACCGGGGACGCGAACGTCGCGGTGTAGAAGTTGGCGGCAGCGCCAATCGTCATCGTCGTGCTGGCGAGCGCCGTCGCCGAAGGCACGCCACCCACTTCCGGGTAGATGTGCGCCGCAACGGTCTGGTTGCCGCCCGTCGATTGTGCGAAGCACTCGAAACCGACCACGGTCAAGGGACCCGTGTTGGTGACCCGGTGCGTGTATTCGTTATCACGCAGGTCTTGGCTGATCGCACCACCGGTGCCGTTCAGTTCCGGGCAGACGGTCGGCTGCGTAACCGAACCCGGGCAACCGTTACCGAACTTGCTGAAGGTCGCGAACACAACCGACGTGCCGTTGCCGCCACTGATTGCCAAGCCGTAGTCGGCATCGATGCCGGCCGTCTCGACGTGGTTGTCTTCGACGAGCGAGGTCGCGATGACTTCGACGTTCCAGTTGCCCGCGCCGGGATTCTGCACGAACACACACTCAAGCGAGTTGACCGTGTCTTCGCTGCCACCCGGGGTCGACCAGACGCCGTTCGACAGGTTGTTGTTACCCCAGTATTGGGTGCCGTTGGGCGCGGTGACGCGCAGCGACAGGTTGTTGATCAGGTGGAAGGCCGACGCCGGGTTGGCGGACGGCTCGCGCCAGTTGAGGCAGACCTTCAGGGCCGGCTCACCGGGGGCAACACTGATCGCCCACGAGCGAGTCTGACCTTGGGTCAGCACGTCTACTTCGTCGACGAGGAACGTCTTGTTGCGCATGTCCCACATCGTTTGCAGGTTGGGGAAGCCACCCCAGCCTTGGTGCTCACGCCGGTTGTCGCTGCTGGCACCGGTAAACGCGTATTGCGAGCCGCTGATGCACTGCAGCGCCTTCAGGGTCGGGGCGCTCGGTCGGTTCTGGTGCGACGTGCCACCGGGAACGCGCAGTTGGTTGCCGAACGGGCCGAAGCCAGGCGTCACTTCGTCGGTGAACATCTGGATGGCGAGCACGTTGTGCCCAGCCATGATCGGGGTCGCGCCCGAGGTGCCGCCGAAGCTCGACGTCCAGTTGGCAGCCGAGTAGCCAGCAGAGCCGGTCCGGTCGGAGGTGCCAATGTTGTCGTAGTAGGCGGTCATGGTCGGCTTGATGCGACCATCCGATGCCGGACCGATACTGGCGCCACCGTTCTGCCACGAGTCATCGCCGGGGTTGCTATTGTTGCCGTGCGCGACGCCACCGACCGAGAACACGTTCTTGGCCCACGCCTGCGGACGCGAGTCCTGGTTGCCGGCGTTCGACTGGCTCTGCGTCCACGTCAGGTCGTGGTCAAACGTAATGTCGTCCGCTTCGGCCGAAATCGACGTGTAGAAGAACGTTCGGGCGCTGCCCCACGAAGCCGTGGTGTGCGACACGTTGTGGATGTTGACTAGGTCGCTGAAGACCTGCCAGCGCGAGCCCTGAACCGAACTGTACTGGGTGTAGAACTTGCCACAGTCCGGCGCCATGCCGCGCACGGCTGGATTGCTGTTGCCGTTGCCGAACACGATGCCAGCGGTCGCGTGACCGTGGCTGTCCGCACCACCACCACTGCGCACGTTGGTTACCGTGCCGGTGAAGTCCGGGTGCGTGGCCTCGATGCCTTCGTAGATGTGCGCGTTGACACCCGCGCCGGTGTAGCCGCTTTGCGACTCGACATAGTTGCCGCCGCCTTGGATGCGGGCATTGTCCATATCCAACTCGGCCGGCGACCAGCGATCGATCCACAGCACTTCGTCGAAACCGGCCGCTTGTTGCAGTTGCGGGCCAGTCAAGCGAACCGTCATCAGGATGCTACCGAACTGCTCGCTGACAACCGTGCCACCGATCGCCTTGATGCGGTTGGTGAGCGCCGGCTTGTCGTTGTGCTTGTCGGCAACGACCACGTTGTAGGTCACCGGCTCGACGCTGGTGAAGACACCCTCGGCGAGCAACGCCGGCTCGAGACGGTAGGCCGGGTGGTATTCGCCAACCCACCGCACCATGCCGAGCGCGTTGACCGCGGCTCGTTGGCTGGCGTTCATGCGCACGACGTAGGCGTCGTGTGGCATGTATTTGATGATCTGACCGCCAGCCTCTTGGATCGCGTCGCGACCAGCTTGGGTCGGCAGGCCAGCGAACTGCACGAGGCACAATTGCTGAGCGCTGGTGCTGCGAAGTTGCTCCGGCACCGCCGGAACACTGATCGCCGGGTCGAACGAACCGAACGTCAGCAGGACCTGACGGCCGTCGCGATTCGCTTGTGGTGACTGGGCGGAGAGAGAAGCGGCTACGGCACACGCAAGCAGCGCGGCGCGCGATAGGTTACTCAGCATAGGTACTAGGTGGAGGCAGGTGGCCTTGGGCAGGCGAGGGTCGAAGAGTCTACCACTTGCAACCTTCATCAGCAGCCCTCGGGCAGCTTGGCGCCCGTGATAATCGCGCGACACCATGGCACGGCACAATGGCACGGCACAATGGCACGGCACAATCGCACGGTGAAAAACGGCGCGGCGAATCAGGGGAAGATGCCTGCTCCAACGCCCCGACCGCATCGGTTGCGCACCGCAACGGCAGCAACGACAAACGCCATCCGAAACCGGATGGCGTTTGCGCGCCCCCCCCCCCAAGGAGAGCCTTCCCTGCAACCAGCGTCTAGATGTCGCCGATCGACAGCTCGAGACCGTTCGACGTCACCATGTGCGCCGGGTTGATGTTGAGCACCAGCGCAACGGATTGGTTGCGCACTTCGGTGCCAACCAAGGCGGCCGTGTTCGGGATCGCCAAAGGTGCCGAGCCAGTGCCACCGGCGACAGCCAAACTCGTGACGACATCGAGCTGCTGGTAGACGTAGCAACCAGGCATGCCGAAGAACGTCAGTTCCAAGCCGCCGACAATCGGCGACAGCGACAGGATCGACAGACCGGCAACGGCGGCTGGCGGCACGTTGGTCGTGACCAGGTTGATCGACGAGCCGAGCACCGGACGAGCCGACGCATCGAGCGCGACGTCGGGCGTGCCAGACGTCGAACTGCAAGCCGTGACGGTGCCGTTGAGCGACGCCGAAATGTCGATCGATCCCGGATCGGCCGCACCGGCGAGCGAGTAGCCCACCAGGTAGTCGCCGGCCACGGTGATGTTCTGGTAGATGAAGTGCACGTCACCGTTGGCCCAGAACTGCACTTGCAGCGTGTTCGAACCGGTGTTCGAGTAGTTCGGCACACCGTCCCAACTGACCACCGTGCGCGCCGCGGTGCTGTCGACGTAGACGTCACCGCCCGAGCTCGGGTTGAGGTCGCGCCACAGCGCACACCACATCTCGTTCGACAAGAACGTGCCGACGTTTGGCGTGTAGTTGGCGCCACCGGAGTAACCACCCGATGTCACCCAACCGTTGCTGCAAACGGTGATCGAGTTGGTCGAGCCACCCGGGAACGGCAAGCTGAACCCAAGCGTGTAAGCCTGCGTGGTGTCATCGGCAAAGCCTTGCGGGCCAGCCGGGCTGATCCACGTGCCTTGGCCGGGGACGAGCGTGTATTCACCACCCGAGTAGGCGAGCGTGAACGACGAATTGGCGAGGTCGAAGTTCGGGAACTCGTAGATGCCTTCGTCACAGATGACCGAGGTGCCGCCGCAGCCAGAGCCGATGATCGACTTGGTCGCGAAGGTACCGCCACCCGTGCCGATCTGGCCGAGACCACCAGCGACAACCAACGAATAGTCGGCATCGACACCGGCGGTTTCAACGTGGTTGTCGGCTACGATCCCGGAGCCAATGACCTCGACAATCCACTGACCCGATTGCGGGTTCTGCACGAACACGTTCTCGATCGAGTTGATCGTATCTTCGCTGCCACCAGCGCTCGACCACAGACCACTGTTGAGGCCATTGTTGCCCCAGTATTGGGTGCCGCTCGGCGCAGTCACGCGCAACGACAGGTTGTTGATCAACTGCGAAGCAGCCGCCGGATTGCCCGCGGGTTCGTTCCAGTTGAGGCAGATCTTCAGCGATGGTTCGCCGTTGGCAACCGTGATCGTGTGCTGACGCGCTTGGCCAGGGAAGATGACGTCCGTCTCATCGACGATGTACATCTTGGCGCGGTTGTCATACATCGTCTCGAGGTCGGGGAAGCCCCACCCTTGGTGCTCGCGGCGGTTGTCGCTGCTACCACTGTTGAACGAGTATTGGGTCGCACTGACAACTTGCAGACCCTTCAGGGTCGGGAAGTGCGGACGGTTCTGGTGGGTCGTGCCACCGGGAACGCGCAGCGGCTGGCCGAACAGGCCGACGCCCGGGCTCACCTCTTCGGTGTACATCTGCAGCGCGATCGTGTTGTGACCGGCGACGATTGGCGTCGCACCCGAGGTGCCGCCAAAGCTCGACGTCCAACTACCACTTGAGTAGCCGGCGCTGCCCGTGCGGTCCGACGTGCCAATGTTGTCGTAGTAGGCACACAGGGTCGGCTTGATGCGACCATCCGATGCCGGACCGATGCTGGCGCCACCGTTCTGCCACGAGTCATCGCCGGCGTTGCTGTTGTTGGCGTGGTTGACGCCACCGATCGAGAAGATGTTCTTCGCCCAAGCTTGCGGGCGCGAATCTTGGTTGCCGGCGTTCGACTGGCTCTGCGTCCAGGCGAGGTCGTGGTCAAACGTGATGTCGTCCGCATCGGCCGAAACCGACGTGTAGAAGAACGTGCGCGCATCGCCCCACGAAGCCGTGGTGTGCGACACGTTGTGGATGTTGACGAGGTCACTGAAGACCTGCCAGCGCGACGTGTTGACGCTGCTGTAGTTCGTGTAGAACTTGCCCGCATCCGGCGCCATGCCGCGCACCGCCGGGTTGCTGTTGCCGTTGCCGAACACAATGCCGGCGGTCGCGTGACCGTGGGTCTGCGCGGCGCCACCACTGCGCACGTTCGTCACCGTGCCGGTGAAGTCGGGATGCGTGGCTTCGACACCTTCGTAGATGTGGGAGTTGACGCCGCTACCGGTATAGCCACCTTGCGACTCGACATAGTTGCCGCCGCCTTGGATGCGGGCGTTATCCATGTCCTCTTCCGGAGCGCTCCACCGATCGATCCAGAGCACTTCGTCCATGCCCGCTGCCTGCAGCAACTGCGGGCCGGTCAGCGTGACCGTGAACAGCAGACTGCCGGTCTGCTCATTGTCGACCGTGCCACCAATCGCTTGGATCTGGTTGGCGAGCGCCGGCTTGTCGCTGTGCTTGTCGGCGACGACGAGGTTGTAACGAACGGGCTGAGGGTTCTGCCAAGCCTGCATCTTGAGCAACTCGGGTTCGATTCGATACGCCGGCTGGTAGCCGCCAATCCAGCGAACGGACCTGTGGTCCCCCACGGCCGTGGCCTGGCCAGCGGTCATGCGCACCACGTAGGCGTTGACCGGCAGGTAACCGATGACCTTGCCACCCGCAGCCACGATGGCGTCGCGATCGGCTTGGGTCGGAACGCCAGCAAACTGCACGATGTGCATCTGCATCTTGGCGGTCGAACGGAGCGCTTGCGGCACTTCCGGCTGACTCACGCTTGGGTCAAACGACTGATAACGGAGGTTGATCCGCTCAGCTTGAGGAGCCTGGGCAGACAAGGAGACGGTGACGGCGCACGCGAGAACCGCGGCTCGGGAGAGAGTCGATAGCATGGATGGTGGCGAAGACAGTGGTGGTCCTGGGACGGGACGAGACTGTGGCAGTGTACCAGCCAATCCCTTGCCGCGCGCCCCCTGCGTCCCGGTACGGAACTGCGCAAGCCCTGATTCTACCGGGACATGCAACCACCGTTGCCATGGGGAGCGGCCCGCTGCCTACCGGTCACCTCATCTGCCGATACGTCCCACCAGCGTCCTTCGCCAGCCACTCCAACACCTCGAGGTTGCCGCCGATCGCGATCGTGTTGATCTTGATCTTGCGATGCTTGTTCCAGCGCGCGACGTCCTGACGGATCAAGAACGGATCGATCACTTCGCCGGTCGTCGGCTCGCCATCCGACAGGATGAAGATCGTATCGACATCCTTGTCGCCGAACGCTTGGCGCACCGAGTCATAGAGATTCGTGCCGCCCGCGGCGCCAAGTCGCTGGATCCATGTCTTCGCCTCTTGACGGCTCGCAGCACTACTGGTGCCGATGCCATCCGGCAACCACCGCGCGACGCCGCTCGAGAACGTGAAGATGTTGAACAACGCGCCGGCATCGAGGTTCTCGACCGCTTGCGCCAGTTCATGCTTGGCGACGTCGATGCGCGCCGCGCGGCGACCATTGATGCTGCGGCCATACATCGACTTCATCATCGAGCCCGATACATCGAGCACGAAGATCACGCGGTGCGATTCGACCTTGATGCCGAAGAACTTCGCCTTACTGACTGTGCGTTGCGTCAAGCGACGACGTTCGCGCGCCTTGTTCGCGTCGTCGAGTTCTTCTTGCGTCGCGACCTTGAAGTCCTTCTTGGCGACCTGCCACCAGTTCGCCCACTTGTCTTCATCCTCGTCGAACGGCTGCGCGGTCAATTCCCACAGGGTCGCGGCGAGCGCCTTCTTGATGCGACCGGTTTCCTTGCCCATGCGTTCGACGAGTTTGCCAACCGTCGACGCCTGCTTGAGACCGGCCATCGCCTCGATCGCCAGCAAACGCGTCGACCAGTCCGGATGCTCCAACGCCACCATCAGCGGCTCCAGCTGGCGCTTGTCCTTGGCGTCCCGGAGCACTTCCATCGCCGCGTTGCGCACATCGCGATCTGCATGCGTCGTGTAGCCAGCGAGTTCCTTCAGCCAGGCGCTCATCGGGCCTTCGATGACGTTGATGGCCTCCAACGCGATGCGGATGTCTTCGGGCCCCTTGGCATTCGCCATCATCTCGCGCAAGGCCGGAACGGACAGACGATCGCGGCGCGCAGCCAACGCCTCGCCGGCGGCGCGCCGCACCGTGACATCCTTGTCCTCGAGGCATTTGCGCACCGCGGCGAGCACCTTGTCGGTGTTGATCTTGACCGTCGCCTGCAGCGCAAACACCTTCTGGTGTGGCTTGCCCTTGCCAAGCAAGCCAGCGGCGCGTTTTTGCGACTTCGCATCGTCAAACGTCGCAATCAAGCGCGCCATCTCGCGACGCAAGTCGGCCTGGGTGACGTCGCGCTTCTTCGCCAACTTGACGAAGCCGGCCATCGCCTTCGGGCCTTTGGCCTCGGCGACCATGCGGGCCGCGACGGCGCGCTCACCGCCAAAGTAGGTCACGCGGCCAAGCACCATCTCGGCCATCGACAGCGCCTTTGACATGCCTTTGCGCTCCATCCATTCGAGCGACATACGGCGGATCTTCGGGTCGGCCTCGCGCTTCAGCGCCTCGACCAACTCCGACTCCGACAAGAACGGCAATGCTCCCTGAAACGCCAAGTGCCGAATCGCATTGAGCTCCGGCGCCATGATGTCGCCGTTCTCATCCTTGCGCTGTTTGTTCTCGAGGTTCCAGACGCTACGGAACCAATCGGCATCGCCGGCCCCCGCCAGCTTGACGTATTCTTCCATCGCCGGCTGGCGCAGGTCATCGGAAGCCTTCGAGTTGATGATGCGCTGCAGCAGTTGCTTGCCAATCGAATGAGACTGCGCCAAACCACGCAGCGCGATCGTGCGGATCTCTTCATCCTCGCTAGCGCCAGCGACCTCCGCCAACTTGTCGAGTGCCGGTTGCTGGCTTGACGGCAAGTTGGCAAACCAACCCAACGTCTTGACGATTTCGCGCCGGAACAGCAGCGTCACGCATTTGTCGTAGGCTTCGATCAAGCCTATCGCGGCTTCCCGCGAACGCTCCCGACCGATGGTCTCGACCAGCTTGATGTCGGCATCATCGCGCTCGCGCAGCAGCTTACGGATGTCCTCGGCGACACCGCCCTGCGCCGCCAGCGACAGGGAGAACAACAGGGCACACAGAACGGTACGAACGGACAAGTTTGACATTGCGGATTCGGCGCGGACTTGGTCGCGCCCAGCCCTGCGATCATCGAAGCACACCGTTCTGCGGTCAAGGCAAGCGCGAAGATGCTCGACTGGCAGATGCTCGCGACCCGCGATTCGGGTATGTCATTACTCCCCGTCGATGAATTCCGCAGCTGCCATCTACCTCGCCATCGTCCTGTTGCTGGCCCTGGTGTCGTTCTATACGCAACGCCTGCGGCCCGATGTGACGGCGCTGTTGGTCATGCTGTCGCTGCTGGTGCCGTGGCAAACGCCCGCCGCCGGCGCCGTGCACACCGGGTTGACGTCGATCCTGACCACCCAGCAGGCCTTCCACGGTTTTGGCAGTCCGGCGCTGTTGATGGTCGCGTCGATGTTCGTGCTGTCGGCGGCGATGGTGCGAACAGGTGCCGCGCAACTGCTCGGAGGCCGCTTGCTGGCGGCTGGCGCAACCAGCGAACTACGCTTCCAACTGACGGTGCTGACCCTCGTCACCGGCTTCAGCGCCATCGTCAACGACACGACCACCGTGCTGGTCTGGATGCCGCCGGTCATGGCGATCTGCCGCGAACGTGGCTACGCACCGTCGCGCATCCTGATGCTGCTCGCGTTCGCCTCGCTGCTTGGTGGCAAGTGGACGCTGATCGGCACGCGCAGCAACGTGATCCTGTCGGACTTCCTGCTCGAACACACCGGCGAAGGCTTGGCGTTCTTCGCCTTTGCTCCAGTTGGCGCCGCCGTCTTCGTCGCCTGCGTAACCTGGTTCGTGCTCGTCGGCCGCCGCTTCTTGCCACAGGCGGAGTCGAGCCCGTCGCTCGAAAGCCGCTACGAAGTCGCCGAGTTCTTGACCGAGACAATGGCGGAGCCCGGCTCGGACATCGTCGGCAAGACGCTCGGCGAACTCGACCTGCCCGGAAAAGATGTGACCGTCCTGCAGGTCATCCGCGGCAAACAGTTCCTGCCGCCGAACCCATGGTTGAAGGTGCTCGCCAAGGACGTGTTGGTCATTCAAGGTCGGATCACGGCGATCACCGATGCCCTGCAGCGCGGCCTGAGCGTCAAAGAAGAACTGAAGGTCGACGACAAGACGCTGCGTTCTGCCGACCTGCGTATGGTCGAAGCGATCCTGCCACCGGACAGCGACCTGCTGCACCACAGCTTGCGCGACCTCGACTTCCACCACCGCTACGGCGTCAGCCCGCTGGCGATCAGCCGCCGCGGCCGTTCGCTGCGGGAACGGCCACTGGCCGAACCACTCAAGAGTGGCGACTCGCTGCTACTGGTCGGCCACGAAGCCGAACTGCAACGCCTGCGCCGCAACCCCAACCTGCTGCTGCTCGAATCGCAGTTGCTGCCGACGGCGCGCAAGCAACACGCGTTCATCGTCATCGCCATCATGGTCGCGATGGTCATCACCAGCGCCACCGGCTTGCTCGAACCCGCGGTCGCGATCCCGTTCGCCGCGATGGCCGCCATCCTGTGCGGCACCGTCGGCATGCGTTCGGCCTACGAAACCATCGACCTGCAAGCGCTGGTCATCGTCGGCGCCATGATCCCCTTCGGCCTGGCGCTGCAAGTGACCGGCACCGCCCAGTGGTTTGCCGAGGCCATGGCCAGCACCTTCGCCAATTCTTCGCCGCAAGTGCTGCTCGCGGTCTTGCTGCTGCTTGCCGTGTCGATGACGCAACTGATCGAAAACGCGGCGGTCGCGGTACTACTGGCCCCGATTGCCCTGGCGCTCGCCGAAGCCGCGGACTGCCGCCCTGCCCCGTTCTTGCTGGGCGTCGCCATCTGCGTCTCGTCGGCCTTCGTGACCCCATTCGCCCACGAATCGACGATCCTGGTCATGGGCCCCGGCCGCTACCGATTCCGCGACTACGTCATCCTGGGCGGCCCGTTCGCGATCATTACGTGGTTGGTTACCACGCTGACGCTGCCGCTGCTGATGCCGCTGCAGTAAGGGCCTTTGCGGTAGCAGTGACGCGGGCGTTCGACGAGTGGCGCCGCACATCGCTTCTGTCGGTAGGCGAAGGAGTGCCTTTGCGAGCACGCTGAGTCTGCTTCGGATCTGAACCGGTTGGCTGGCTATCTACTGGCTGCCGATCAACCAGTCGATGCCGTTGCTAACAATGATATGTCGCGGGTTCTCGCCCGGCGCAAAGCAGTATGCCTGCAAGTAGACGTGGGCACCGAGCAACGAAGATTGAAATGGGATCGAGAAGTCGAATTGCAACGTCGATGCGGTAACAGGAGTTGTCGACAGGCCGAACAAGTCGTTCGAGTGCAACAAGAAGCAGCCCGGCATGCCGATGCTAGACAGGCTAAGAGGCAGCAGCGGCGAGCCGGTCAGCACCGTATCGCTCCAGCCCATCGAAACGCCGGCGAAGGCCGTTGGGGCGTTGGCGATCAATGCACCCGCCATCGCCCCAATCACTGGACTGCCTGTTGGCGAGAAGTCGAGCGCGGGCGTGCCACAGCCTGTGCCATAGGCCGCGGCTGAAGACTGAAGGACACTGTCATACCCCCACGTATCGTTGAAGAAGCTTGCGTTGGGGTCGTAGCCGCCAAACATTAGGACCTTCCCCCGCAAGCTGTCGTAGGCCATCACGTGGCGTTGGCGAGCAGCTGGACTGATGGCAATCGAAACCTGCGTCCAGTTGACTCCGTCATACTCCCACGTGTCGTTTAAGTCGCCGGTGACGTTGTTGCCGCTGTAGCCGCCAAACACCACAACCTTGCCCCTCACGCTGTGGTAAGCCATCGCGTGGCGTGTGCGAATACTCGGGCTGCTGGTAGTCGTGACTTGGATCCAGTTGACGCCGTCATACTCCCAAGTGTCGTTATAGACACCCGAGCCGCTTACCCAGCCGCCAAACAGAACAACCTTCCCCCTTCCGCTGTCGAAGACCATCTTGTGGGCGTTACGAGCAGTCGGACTGTTGGCAGTAGCCACCTGCAGCCAGTTGACGCCATCATACTCCCACGTGTCGTTGAGGAGGTTACCGTTGAGGTAGCCGCCAAACATAACGACCTTCCCCCGTGCGCTGTCGTAAGCTATTCCCCTGGCTCCGCGACTAGTCGGGCTGCTGGCAGTCATGACCTGCGTCCAGTTGACGCCGTCATACTCCCACGTGTCGTCGCTGTAGCCGAAACCGCTGACCCAGCCGCCATACATCACGACTCTCCCACGCACACTGTCGTAGATCATCGAGTGGTCTTGGAGATTGATCGGACCGTTGGCAGTCGTCACCTGCGTCCAGCTGACGCCGTCAAACTCCCACGTGTCGTTGAGGTAGAGGCCATCATAGCCGCCAAACATAACCAACTTCGCCCGCGCGCTATCGTAGACCATCGCGTGATCTACGCGAGCAGTCGGACTACTGGCAGCCGTGACCTGAGTCCAGTCGGGGGCCTGCGCGACTACGTTGCCACTAAAGAGGCCGGTGGCGGCGGCAATCAGTGCGGTCCTTCTCATTGCAATAGGCTCCCCGATCATTGGGCGTAGCACAACACCCACCACCCGTAAGCTAGACCAGATGCGGCGTATGGAACCACGCCATCAAACCGGCGGGCCGCACTTTTGCGCACGAACACCGCGCAGATTGGGGCCATGCATCCCTGCCGGGACACCTCGCGAGTTGTGATGCAAAACAATCGATAGCAGCAGAATGGCAACTGCGGGGGGAATCTGCACGCTCGCGCCTCGCTGGCCATGCAACGCCGACAACCGCGCCTATGCAGTTCGCATGACATTGCCTCGAAACGCCCCAGTGTCCCTGCTGCCCAGGCGTCGCAAGCCAGCACGATCTAGCGCGCCTTATGGCCCTGCAGTAGTTTCTGCCCTGACGCCGTACTAACATCTTCGCGATGCGATGTGATCTGGTTGTTGTTGGACTGATGGTGATGTGCTCGGTGGCGACTCAGGGCTTGGCCCAGGGGGTCACACTACCAAATGGCACTGGGCAGATCGTTCCGCCCGCGGGTTGGACAGTGCTGCAACAAGCGGAGCTTGAGATGCAGGAGCGCGCGACCGACCCAACCGCGCCAAACTCGCGGGCCGTGGTGCTGACTGCCGTAGAAGAGTTGCGCAAGAACCAGCGCACCGCGCGCAACGTCTTGCTGCATCGTCAAGGGCCGGGCGACGACGCGCTGCAACTGATCAACTGCTACTCGGCCGACGTCTCGGCTTCGAGTGAGGAGTTGCTCGGCAAGGAGGCCGTCGAGCAGATCCGCGATGCGATCATCGAACAGATGTCGACCGACCAGCTGAAGGTCCAGTGCACGGGATACGAGACCAGCCAGCTGTGGGCCGTGCCGTCCCTGGTGATGCACTTCAAGCATGACGACGCGAGTTCGCCCTGGCAAATGGACATGCAGATCGTGCCCGCCGGGGACCACCTGCAATACTTCGAATGCCAGTTCACGGTGACCGACACCACGGCACGGCAGAACATCCAGGATGTGCTGGCGACGTTCGACGGGGCCAAAGAGCCGGATAGCCGGGTCAGCAACCTGCTGATCGGCGGCTTGGCGGGTGCTGCCGCCGGCATCATCACGGCATTGTTTCGGCGCAAGCGACAACAACAGCGCATGACTGCTGCTGGCGTCTAGGAGCAAGGGCTACGAGAAGCTAATCGATCAGGTGCGTGAGTTTCGCGTCAGGTCGATTGCCGAGAACGCAGGCGAATCGGTGGATTCCCCGAGGCTTGCGGCAACCGACCTGACCTGAAAGACGCGTGCGTGGTGATTCGTTCTTTCGTGGCTCTGGCTCCTAGCCCGGTCCAGGCTAACGTTCTTGGATCGTCGGGGTCAGCCGGCGAACTACTGTAACAACCGAGAGCCCAGTGACTGCAACCATCGAAGCGCGCATCGCCCGCGAGTTAGACGTCCGAGAAGAACAGGTCCAAAAGACCGTTAGCTTGATCGACGAGGGCGCGACGGTGCCCTTCATCGCTCGCTATCGCAAGGAGGTCACGGGAGGCCTCGACGACATCCAGCTGCGCAGCCTGGAAGAACGTCTCGGCTACCTGCGCGAACTCGAGACACGCCGCGAGACGGTCATCGCGAGCATCGTCGAGCAGGGCAAGATGACAGACGCGCTGCGCAAGTCGATCGACGGCGCCGAGACCAAGCAGAAGCTCGAAGACCTCTACCTGCCCTACAAGCAGAAGCGTCGCACCAAGGCGATGATCGCGCGCGAAGCGGGGCTGCAACCGCTCGCGGACCTGCTGCTGGCCGACCCGACGCAAGACCCCAAGGTGATCGCCGCCGGATTCTTGGCTCCCGACAAGGAAGTTGCCACGGCCGACGCCGCGCTCGAAGGCGCGCGCTTCATCCTGATTGAACAATTCGCCGAAGATGCCGAGCTGATCGGCAAGGTGCGCGAATGGCTCGGCACGTCGTCGCGCGTGGTGACCAAGGTGGCCAAGGGCAAGGAAACGGATCCTGACGCGCAGCGCTTTCGCGACTACTTCGCGCACGATGAGCCGCTCGAACACGTGCCGAGCCACCGCGCGTTGGCGTTCTTCCGCGCGCGCAAGGAAGGCTTCCTCGACGCGTTCCTCGGCTTCGAAGGCGACACCGACGAAGGCAACTACGCGATCGGCGATGCCGAGCAAGGGCAACGCCTCGTCATGGAGCGCTTCGGCATTGCCGAACAAGGCCGCCCGGCCGATGCCTGGCTGACGACGACGGCACGCCTCGCTTGGAAGGCCAAGATCTCACTGCACGTCGAGACTGACTTGATGGGCAACCTGCGCGAACGCGCCGAAGAGCAGGCGATCCGGGTGTTCGCAGACAACCTGCGCGACCTGTTGCTGGCCGCTCCCGCCGGGCCCAAGGCGATCCTCGGGTTCGACCCGGGCCTGCGCACCGGCTGCAAGGTTGCGATCGTCGACCGCACCGGCAAGGTGCTCGCCACCGACACGGTCTACCCGCACGTGCCGCGCAACGACTGGGATGGCTCGATCGCCAAGCTCGGCGTGCTGTGCAAGCAACACGGCGTCGAAGTCGTCTCGATCGGCAACGGCACCGGCTCGCGTGAGAGCGACCGCCTGTTCGCCGCACTGATCAAGGCGCACCCCGAACTCGGCCTGCAGAAGCTGGTCGTCAGTGAAGCCGGCGCCTCGGTGTATTCGGCGAGCGAACGGGCGTCGCGCGAGTTCCCCGACATGGATGTGTCGCTGCGCGGCGCGGTATCGATCGCGCGCCGCCTGCAAGACCCGCTCGCGGAGCTGGTCAAGATCGATCCGAAGGCGATCGGCGTCGGCCAATACCAGCACGACGTCAACCAATCGCAGCTGGCCAAGTCGCTCGATGCGACGGTCGAAGACTGCGTCAACCACGTCGGCGTCGACCTCAACACCGCGAGCGAAGCGTTGCTCGGTCGCGTCGCCGGACTGTCGTCGACACTGGCCAAGAACATCGTCTCGCACCGCGACGCGAACGGTCCGTTCAAGACCCGCAAGGAACTTTTGAAGGTCTCGCGCCTCGGACCAAAGGCGTTCGAACAGGCAGCCGGCTTCTTGCGCATTCAAGGTGGCAAGGACCCGCTCGATCGCAGCGCCGTGCACCCAGAAGCCTACCCGGTGGTCGAGCGCATCCTGAGCCAGACCGGCAAGGACGTCGCTTCACTGCTCGGTGACAGTGGCTTGCTGCGCTCGCTGAAGCCCGAAGCGTTTACCGACGACACGTTCGGCATCCCGACCGTGACCGACATCCTCGCCGAACTGGAGAAGCCGGGTCGCGACCCGCGTCCTGAGTTCAAGGCCGCCGCGTTCCAAGAAGGCGTCGAGGCAATCGGCGACCTCAAGGAAGGCATGCAGCTCGAAGGCGTCGTCTCCAACGTCACCGCGTTCGGGGCGTTCGTCGACATCGGCGTGCACCAGGATGGCCTCGTGCACATCAGCCAACTTGCCGACCGCTTCGTCGAAGATCCGCGCGAAGTCGTCAAGGCCGGCCAGATCGTCAAGGTCAAAGTGACAGCGATCGACATCCCGCGCAACCGCATCGCCCTGACGATGAAGCTGCACGAAGCGATCGAAGCAGGTGGCGATTCGCGTGGCGAACGGCCGCAGGGAGGCGATCCTCGCCCCCAGCAGCGTGGTCAACAGCAGCGTGGTCCCCAGCAGCGTGGTCAACAGCGTGATGGCGGACAGCCACGCGGCGGGCAGCCACGCGGCGGACAGCGCCCACCCAAGGACACCGGCCAACGCGATTTTGGCCCCAAAGAAGCGGCCGCGAATCCGTTCGCGGCGCAGCTTTCGAAGCTCAACGTTCGCAAGAACTGATGCCATGAGTGAGCCCCAACACGTTCGATTCGCCGTCTCTGGTGCCCTGGCAACGATCACGCTCGACCGGCCGGAGGCACGCAATGCCTACAGCGACGAAATGTGCGGGCAACTGGTCGCGGCGCTCGACCAGGCCGAACGGCACGCGGACGTGCGCTGCGTCATCCTGACCGGCGCCGGCAAGGCCTTCCACGCCGGCGGCGACGTCAAGGCGATGAAGGCGCGCTCAGGCATGTTCGCCGGCAACGCCACCGAACTCCGGCAGCGCTACCTCGACGGCATCCAATCGGTGCCGCGCCGCATCGCCGAGTTTCGCAAGCCACTGTTCGCCGCGATCAACGGCGCGGCAATCGGCGCCGGACTCGATCTCGCGTGCATGTGCGACATCCGCATCGCCGCGGCCTCGGCCAAGATGGGATCGACGTTCGTTGCGGTTGGTCTGGTGCCAGGCGACGGCGGCGCGTTCTTCCTGCAGCGCACGGTCGGCTTTCCGCGCGCGCTCGAGATGATGATGAACGGCCGCGTGCTGGAAAGTGACGAAGCGTTGCGCGTCGGGCTGGTGCACGAAGTGGTGCCCGATACGGAGTTGCTCGCCGTCACGCGCGAACGCGCCAACAAGATGGCCGCACTGCCGGCCGCGGCGCTGCAAATGACCAAGCGGGCTGCGTACCAGAGCTGGCACAGCGACATGCACCAGGCGCTCGAACTCGCGGCGACCTACCAGGGCATCGCGCAGAACCACGAAGACCATCTGCGCGCGCTCGGCATCGTACCGCCAGGTGAGCAAGCCTCTGGCTCGTGACCGCGACGCGCGAAGTACACGAAGCCGACGCGATCGCCTGGCTGCAACAAGCAGACCTGGTCGCGGACGCGGCCATCGTCACGTCGCTGCCTAACGTCGATGAGTTTCAACACGGCAACTTCGATCGCTGGCGAACGTGGTTCGTCGACGCCGCCAAGCTGGTCATGGAGAAGACCCCCAGCGATTCCGCCGCCGTCTTCTTCCAGACCGACATCAAGCGCGACGGAGTATGGATCGACAAATCGTTCTTGCTGCAACTGGCCGCCGAGCAAACCGACTGCGAACTGATCTGGCACAAGAGCGTGTTGCGGGCGCCTCTTGGCACGACCACGAATGCGCGACCAGGCTACGCCCACTTGCTGTGCTTCGCGCCCAAACTGCGTAGCCACGATGGCAATGCCACGCCTGACGTGCTGCCACAACTTGGCACCATGGCCTGGCCGCGTGCGATGGGCATGGACGTCGCGACGTTCGCGATCACGTGGCTGCGAGATCACGCCAACGCCAAAACCATCGTCGCACCGTTTTGCGGCACGGGCACCGCGCTCGCGGTGGCCAACCAACTCGGGCTGCATGCGGTTGGCATCGAACGCAGCAAATCGCGCGCGGCGAAAGCGCGATTGCTCTAGAGGCCCGGCCGAAGAGCCGCAGACAACGCCTGCGGCGGCCTCGCCGCACTTGGCGTGCCGCGAGAGCCTCGCCGCATCCACCAATTCGCCTGCGCTCTGGCGCGCCACCGCGTACGGCGATTCCATCCACACGCGAGGCACGCTGCTGCCGGCCTCGCCTCTAGCCGCTCGATCGCGCCGTCAACAGCCAACGAAGCGCACACGCCATCTGCCAGACACGCACTTGCACAGTCCGTGGCATGGGAGACACACGATCCCGCCGAACTATCCCCGAGACATTTTCGGTGGTACCCCCGATGGCCCCAAACGCAGCGAACCCTAGGGTCCATGGCACATTGCTCGCCGCCCCAATCAACCACTTCGCGGAATGCGATCTCGCCATGTCGTTCGTCGATGCAAGCGCCAATATCTTGGGTGTGCCGTATCCGGTTGTGAAGCGCGCGACGCGCAAGCTACTCGGGTTGCTTCGCAACCACGCCGCGGCATCCGACCTGCAGACGATGATCACAGTCTGTGAAGACTTGGCCGAACTCGACCCCGGCGACCAGACTGCCGGCCACCTCGCGCGCCTTCGGAACGGCGTGCGTCGCCTGACAACCGGCGCCCGCGCGACCCGCGCGAGCCTGCAGGACACCGGCCTTGGCCACGACGATGTCGCCTTTGTGTCGGCGTTCGCAAAGCATCTGCGCGAACAGCTCGGCGAGCCGATCACGACACGCCTGATCGATTCGGTTCCGGGCCTCAAGGCGATGTCGAGGTGGCCGCTGCAACCGCACAAGCTTCCCCCGCAGAAGGCCGCCGAAGACGCCGCAGAGCAGGAATTCGGCGGACCCGGGAGCCAACCGGAATCCTATGATCCGACGCGGCCCGAGCCGCCTAGGATGTCATGAGCCCGCTCCGTTCGCAGAATCCAACCATGGCGTCTCCGCTCGACCTACTTTCCAGCTTGCGAATCCTGCCGTTGGCGCGGCACGATGACGGATCGCTGCATCCGCTTGGGGACGTGCCGAGACTGTTCGCCCAGCGGTTTCCGGCCCTGCAGGAAGCAGACTCAGACATCGAAAAACTGTTCCCGCTGCTCGAATCGTTCCTGATCGATGCCAACGAGTTCTGGCAACGCGGTGAGCCGGGCACCGTGCGCTCGGGACCGTGGACGCAACCCGACACCGACAACAAGCCGACCGCGCTCGAGGCAATCGCGGCGGTGTCCGGACCTGAACGCGAACCGTTCTTGTTGCTCGAACTGCTTGGGGCGGAGTTCGCCGAACTGCAGGAGATCCTGCAGCACTCGCGCGACCAGCGACTCGCCTACGAAAGTCTGACGCGCATGCACCACGCACTCGGCGAATCGAGCCGACGTCTGGAGCGCATGGCCGCCGAACGCCAATCGGCCATCTCCTTGCTACGCGAAGCGCGCGAACAACTAGAACAGCGCGTCGTCGAACGCACCGTAGAGCTGCAGGAGGCCAACGAACGCCTCGCCAACGAAAGTGCCGAACGCAGCCATACGAATCAATCGCTACGCGAGCATCAAGACCAGCTAGGTCACCTTGCTGGCCAGCTCGCCATCGCCGAAGAACGAGAACGGCGTGAGATCGCCGAGTTCTTGCACGATCGCATTGGTCAAAACCTGGCACTGATCAAACTACGCCTGCGCGCGCTCGCCACGGACCAGCCAGAGGCAGCTGAGCAACTGCAGCCAGTCGACAGCTTGATGGATGAGGTCATCACCGACACGCGCAGCTTGACCGCCGACCTTGGCACGCCTCTGCTCTACGAACTGGGCCTGGCTGAGGCCTTGCAGAGTCTCGTGCGTCGATTTGAAGAAGTGCACGGCATCCCGACACGATTCGAAGACGACGAACGCACCAAACAATTGGACGACGCCACCCGCCGCGTCATCTACCAGGCCGTGCGGGAGCTCTTGCACAACATCGTCAAGCACGCCGATGCCAAGCTGGTTATCGTGCGGGTGCGGCGCGAGGGCTCGTCGCTGCACGTACACGTAATCGACCAGGGCCTCGGCTTTGACGGTTCCAAATTCGAGTTCCGGGTAACGACCGACGGGGGCTTCGGCCTCTTCAACATTCGCGAACGACTACAACACCTAGGCGGAAGCTGCGTCGTGCAGTCGACCCCAGACGCCGGCACGGAAGTGACCCTTACTGTTCCGATCCCTCCCACGGACACAGGTCCCAAACTATGAATATCCTGCTTGCCGACGACCACGCCATCATTCGCGAGGGCCTCACTACCCTGCTCAAGCAAGCCGATCATGAGATCATCGGGGAAGCGGATGACGGACGTTCTGCCGTATCCATGGCGCTGGAACTCAGGCCCGACATCGTGGTCATGGATATCGGCATGCCCGGCATGAACGGCATCGAGGCGACGCGTCACTTGATGGAGAAGATGCCGCAATTGCAGGTCATCGCGTTGTCCATGCATTCGGATGCCACCTATGTCGGCCGCATGCTGCAGGCCGGAGCTCGCGGCTACTTGCTCAAGGACTGCGCGTTCGACGAACTCGAAGAGGCCATCAGCGAAGTCATCAAGGGGCGCATCTTCCTCGGCAGCAAGATCCAGGGCGTCGTGGTCGGCGACTACGTCGACCGCCTTGCCGGCAAGCGCCCAACGTCACCGGTCACCCTGACCGCCAAGGAGCGCGAGGTGCTGCAGCTGGTCGCCGAAGGCAAGTCCACCAAGGAAATCGCGCAGGCGCTGTCGATCACCGTCAAGACAGTCGAGACGCACCGTCACAACATCATGAACCGGCTTTCGATTCGCTCGATTGCCCAGCTGACCAAGTACGCCATCAGACAGGGACTTACGTCTCTCGATTCCTAGCTGCCACGTGCTACGCTCTGAGGTCCCGCAACCACGCGCAACCCCAGAGCCATGATCAAGCACAAGGTGTCCATGCTCGGCGCATTCGCCGTCGGCAAGACCAGCCTGGTGCAGCGCTTTGTCAGTGGCATCTTCTCCGAGCGCTACCAAACGACGATCGGCGTGCGCATCGACAAGCGCGAGGTCCAAGTCGACGGGGTCGACGTGCTGTTGATGGTTTGGGACCTGCAGGGTGAAGACGACGTGCACACGGTGCCGCTCAACCATCTGCGAGGCAGTTCGGCCTTCTTCGTAGTCGCCGATGGCACCCGCGAGACGACCCTCGATACGGCCCTACGGCTGCTCGACGACGCCAAGCAACTTCTCGGCGACGTGCCTTGCCTGCTGCTTCTGAACAAAGCCGACGTAACTAGTGATTGGCAAATTCGGGAGGAGCGAATTGAGGATCTGCGCGCAACTGGCCTTCGCATCGTGCTCACGAGCGCCAAGACCGGTTCAGCCGTAGCCGAGGTATTCGAAGAGTTGACTCGTAAGCTGCTAGGCTGACCGCGGGCTGCTATCCTCACCGCTCTCCCCGCAATACGAATCGATGACTGATACCAAAAACAGGAACGGATCCCCCTCATCCGCCAATGACGACCTCAATCGCGTCCGCGAGATCCTGTTCGGTGCCGACCAACGTCGCACCAACGAACAGCTCGCGACGCTCCGCAAGGACTTTGAGAAGCAACTGCAAGTCGCCCGAGCTGACGCCGCACGCGAGCGCCAAGAACTGCGCACCGAGCTGACCAAGCAACTTGAGCTACTCAAGAGCGGCAAGCTCGACCGCGACGACCTCGCCGCGATGTTTGGCAACATGGTCTCTCGCCTCGGCCCGGCCATGGCCAACCCCGCCAGCAAGTAGCTTGACCCAGGCGATGGACAGTCCAAGGCTCGCTGACCACGAACTGGACGAGCTCTGCCGCCTGCTGATCGGGACCGATCGCGAACGCCTCAAGGCCGCGATCGAGCGCATGCATGATCGTGGCCAGTTTATCGATTGGCAGAGCCAGACGCTCGCCGATGCGATGCGACTGGCGCTGGCTCGTGACCCGACGTTTGCCGACTCGATGGCCGCGCTGATCAGCAAGGGTGTGCACACGACCGTGCAGCACGACAGCACGGCGTTCGGCAGGGCACTCGCGCCCGCGCTGGGCCCCGCCATCCGCAATTCCGTGTGGATGATGCTGCAAGGCTTCGTGCAGTCGATCGAGACGATCGTCGACCAGCAACTGTCGTGGCGTTCGGTCCGCTGGCGAATCGAAGGCTGGCGTACTGGACGGTCGTTCGCCGAGGTCGCATTCGTGCACACGCTGCTGTTCCGCGTCGAACACGTGTTCTTGCTGCACCGTAGCAACGGTTTGCAGCTACAGCACTGCACGCGTCCAGGTGCGATCGCCCGCGAACCGGATCTGATCACCGCCATGCTGACGGCGATCCAGGACTTCCTGCGCGACGCGTTCCAAGCTTCAGAAAGCGACGCAGCGACCAGCTTCTCGATCAACGAACTGAGCGTCATCGTCGAGAACGGCAACAACGCCGCGTTAGCCGCCGTTGTGCGCGGGCAACCGCGCGCCGAAATCCGGCTGCAGTTGCGTGAAGCGTTGGATCGCATCGAATCGACGATGACCGGGCAGCTCGCCAAGTTTGACGGTGACACGGATCCGTTTGAAGCCGTTCGGCCACAACTCGAAGCCTGCTTGACCGAGTCCCAACGCACCGGCGTCGCTGACGCCAAGAAGAAGAAGAAGCGCTCGAAAGTCATCCCTTTCACCCTGCTGGTGGCAACCCTCGGCTTGATCACCTGGTGGATCATCGGGCTCGTAGCAACCGCGACGCTGCGCGGGCGCTTCGAGAACTTCGTTGCGGAATTGACGGCGACCAAGGGCTACGCGATCACCAACAGCGAGATCCGTGACGATGCGGTCATCGTGCACGGCCTGCGCGATCCGTTGGCGCAACCGTTCGAAGAGATCGCCACCAAGCACAGCGTCAAAGACCTCGTCACGACGCACTTCCAGGACTACCACGCGCTGCACCCGGAGTTCGTAGCCCAGCGTATCCGCAAGACCTTGAAGCCACCGGCAGGCGTCGAGTTCGACCTCGACGGTCGCACGCTACATCTGCGCGGTAGCGCCAGCCATGCGTGGCTTGAACGTACTGGCACGATTGCCGCAGCAATCGACGGCATTTCGTCCGTCGACATCACCGGCTGCACCGACCTCGACCTGCAAGCTTTCCAAGAAGCCGCGGCGCGCTTGCTCGCGGCCGACCCGAAGGTCGCCCTACTGCAAGACGCCAATAGCGAGGAACGGCGCACGTTGGTGCAACTGGTGCGCGAGCTAACCATGCACGCAATCCGCATCGACCGCAACTTCACGCTACAAGCCAGCTTTGTGTCGTGGTCAGACGACACCAGCAGTAGCGACGCGCAAGCCGCGCGCGCGGTCGTTGCCGATCTATCGCGCATCTACGGCATGGACATCCAGCTGAGCGAGTATGTCGCCAATACCGGCGCCACGGATAGCTTGCTGCGGTTCACAGCGAAGCTGCGGTAACACGCAAAGCTGCGGTAACACGCAAAGCTGCGGTAACGCGCGAAGCTGTGGCTCCGCTACTCGTAGCGAAGCGCTTCGACCGGATCGAGGCTGGCAGCCTTCCACGCCGGCCACATGCCGAAGAACAAACCAACGCCGCCCGAACCAGCGAACGCGAACACACGCGCCCACCAAGGGGTCGCGGACGACAACTGGGGCATGGCCAAGGCGAGCAAGCTGAGCAAGCCCTCCGCGACCACCAGGCCGACGATGCCACCGATCGTGCACAGCACCGTGGCCTCGACGAGGAACTGGCCAAGGATGTCGCGACGCCGGGCTCCTACAGCCTTGCGCAGACCGATCTCCCGGGTTCGTTCGCGAACCGACACCAGCATGATGTTCATCACGCCGACGCCGCCGACCATGAAGCCAACTGTCGACAGCAAGAACATCACCGCCAACACCGCGAACACAATGTCGTCGAACGACTTGATCAAACTGTCCGACGTCGCCATTTCGAAATCGCTGTCTTCGTTCCAGCGAACCCCGCGGCGGCGGCGCAGCACCTGTTCGATCTCATCCTTGGCTTCCTCGAGCAGGCCCGACTTGCTGCGCACGGCAATGAAGATGTCGTCAGCGCCTGGGTAGGCACTCTGCACCGTCAGGTAGGGCGCGAGGAACAAGGCGTCGTCTTCGTTCTCGCTGCCGAACGGCCCCGCCTTGCGCTTCTCCAAGGTGCCGATGACCGTGAACTGGCGCCCGTCGATGGTCACCTTCTTGCCGATCGCTCCGCCATTGGGAAACAGCGCCTTGTCGACCGAGTCACCGAGCACCACCACCGACGAACGGTGACGGTTCTCCTGCGCGGTAAAGAATCGCCCTTCCTTGAGCAGCCGGTTGGCAACATCCAAGTCCTCGGGATAGGCGCCCCTCAGGTCTGGCGTATCGATTTCCTGGTCGCGATAGTTGGCCCGCGTCAAGAACGTCGGAGCATCCAGCATCGGCGTCAAGAACTCGACCGAGGGGCAGTTGTCCCGGATCGCCCATGCATCTTCCGCCGTCAGTGACTTGCGCAGACGCAACTCGCGCGACATGCGACCAAGATTGACGAACGGCTGATGGGACAGATAGATGTTGTTGGTGCCGAACTGCTCCACCTGGTCGACGACCGATTGCCGGAAGCCGTTGAGCACCGCGGCCACGGTCACCACCAGCAGCACGCCGATGAAGATCCCGAGCACGGTCAAAAACGACCGGAACCGGTTGGCCAACAGCGTCTCGAACGCGAGGCGGGTGTTCTCCCAAGTCGACTGCACCGAGCGCGGCATGCGGAAGGCCATGATCTATTCCGTGCGCAAAGCTTCGATTGGATCGAGCTTCGCGGCGCGCTTCGCGGGGTGGAGGCCAAAGAAGATGCCGATGCTGGTGCACACCAAGAATGCGGCCCAAGGTGCCCATGTCGGGAACTCGGCGGGCAACGGCGTGAAGGCACTCAGCAGTTCTGCGGCTCCGAACGCTATTGCGATGCCAATCGCGCCACCGATACATGACAGCAAGACTGACTCGATCAAGAACTGCTGCACGATGTCGCGGTTGCGGGCACCAACGGCCTTGCGCACGCCAATCTCACGAGTTCGCTCGATCACCGACACCAACATGATGTTCATGATCACAACGCCACCGACGACTAGCGAGATGCCGACCACGAAGATCGCAATGCTGAAGATCGTCGCAGTCATGCTCTTCCACAGATCGTTGATGCCGGCCGAGGTGATGATGTCAAAGTCATCCTTGTCACCAGGGCGCAGGTGGTGGCGCGCCCGCAAGACCGCGCGCACTTCATCCATCGTGTCCGACATGCGCATCGAATCCGCGGCTTGCACACTGATGCGCAGCGAGCGCGATGTCCCGTAAAGCTTGCGGTGCAGGCTGTATGGAATCTTGACGAAGTTGTCTTGGGAGAAGCCCATGAACGACCCCTTCTTCTCGGCAACGCCGACGACCCTCACCGGCGTGCCCATGATTCGGATCTGCTTGCCGATAGGATCGACGCCGGGGAAGAGGCGCTCGACGACATCGCTGCCAATGAACGCCACGGGCACGGCTCGCTGCTGCTCAAAGGGCAACAGGATGCGGCCGTCAGCGACACCGTATGGCTCAATCTCGAGAACCTCGGGCGTGATGCCGCTGATCTCGACGCTCAACAACTCGTTGTCGCCGCGCTTCAAGTCGGCGGTCGAACGCACTTGCCAGGCAACACTGGAGGCACTCGCACAGCGATCGCGAATCGCACGGGCATCCTCACGGCGCAGTGGACGATTGCGCCGCACGGCGTCAAGAAACTCCTGACGGTTGGTGATGATGCCGAAGCGCCGCACCGTGAACACGCCTTGGCCCATGTTGGACAGCTTCTCCTCGACATACGTGTTGAGGCCTTGGATGACCCCAGCCGTCGCGACGATCGATGCGATGCCAATGATCACGCCGAGCAGCGTCAGGAAAGACCTGAGCCGGTTGGCCCAGATCGATTCGACCGCCAGTCTGGTCGCCTCAATGACGTTCACGCGGTCCCCACCTCAGAGGTCTCAACTCCCTTGCGCTCATCGCTCGCAACGAGTCCGTCGCGAATCGTCACGACGCGCTGCGCATGGTCGGCGATTTCGCGTTCGTGCGTCACGATGATGATCGTATTGCCGGCTTCGTAGAGGCGCTGGAACAGCGCCATGATCTCGTGTGAGGTCTTGGAATCGAGGTTGCCGGTCGGTTCGTCGGCGAGCAACAGCGCCGGCTTGGTCACCAGAGCACGCGCGATACTGACCCGTTGACGCTGGCCGCCGGACAGCTCGTTGGGCCGGTGATGCATGCGGTCTTCGAGATCCACCTCACGCAACGCCTCAGCGGCACGTTCGCGGCGATCGCGCGGCGAAACACCACCGTAGATCAACGGCAACTCGACGTTGCGCTGCGCGGTGGCACGCGCCAACAAGTTGAACGACTGGAAGACGAAGCCGATCTCCTTGTTGCGGATGCGCGCGAGTTCGTGCTCCGCAAGTTCGGCCACCGCGGTGCCATTGAGGTAGTATTGACCATCAGTCGGCGTATCGAGGCAGCCGATCAAGTTCATCAACGTCGACTTGCCGGAGCCCGAAGGCCCCATGATGGCGACGTATTCGCCGCGCTCGATGGTCAAGTCGATGCCGCGCAACGCTTTCACGGTCGTTGTACCCATCGAGAACGATCGGGTCAGACCCTCGGTCCGGATCACAGCGTCGGACATGGTTTTGCTCCTTACGGGCGACGAACGGAAATGCTCGAGGCTTGCTTCTTCCGGTCGATCACGACCCGGTCCCATTCGGCGAGCTTGCGCAGCTCCTTGAACGGGCCCGTGATCACTTCCTCGCCGTCTTTGAGGCCTTCGAGCACCTCGATGTCCATGTCGCCGGTGATGCCCGTCTTGACCTCGCGGAAACGAGCCTCACCGTTGACCAACAGGAACACGCCTTCGATCTCATCCTTCTTCTTGCGGGAGCTGCTCGTCTCCGCAGCGTAGACCGTCTCCCCTTCGATCGGCTTCTCCGGCACGATCAGCTTGCCAGCTTCGTCGCGCTCACGTTCGCGCATCGTCAAGGCCTGTAGCGGCAGCACCAGGCAATCGCGACGGGTCGCAGTTTCAATCTCGGCGGTCGCCGTGAAACCGGGACGCAATTCTTCGGGCGGTGAGTTCAGGCGAATGACGACCTTGAACTCCTTACCTTGCTGGTTGTCCGTGCTGATGATCGGGCTCTGACCGATCTCGGTCACGACACCGGTCATCTTCAAGTCGCGCATGGCGTCGACTTCGACTTCGGCCTTGGCGCCGAGCTTGACCGAAACGATGTCCGCTTCGTCGACCTGGATCTCGGCTTCAATCACCGACATGTCGGCGATGGTCATCAAGGTGGCAACCGGGCTGCTTTGAATACCCGGAACGGCACGCTCGCCCTTCTCGACGTTGCACGCGGTGACCAAACCAGACAGCGGCGCCTTCAATACCGTCTTGCTGGCAATATCGATCGTTCGCGCCAGCGAAGCCTTCTGGGCTTCGAGGCGGCGCTGCGCCGCGTCGCGGAATGCCTCGGCGGCGGTCACCCGCGTTACCGACGCCCGCCGGCTGGCTTCGGCCTGCTTGATGCGGGCGTTGGCAAACTCCAACCGCTGCTCACCAAGCCGCGCCTCGGCGGCGGCAATCTCGTATTCCTCGCGGCCGATCAGGCCGCTGTTGAACATCTCTTCCTTGCGCTTGAACGACGACGCGGCGCGCTGCTGCGAGGTCTGCGACTGCCCCGACTCAACCTTCGCGTTGCTCAGCGCCGTTTCTTCAGCGGCCAGGTTGGCTTCGGCAGTCGCGACCCCGACTTCGGCGCTGCGAGCGTCGGCCTCGCTGGCCCCCACTTGGGCGCGAGCCGAGTCGACTTCTGCCTGCAACTGAAGGTCTTCAAGCCGCAACAAGACGTCGCCTTCTTTGACTTCATCGCCTTCCTTGACCAGCAGTTCGACGATGACCCCGGCAACCTCGGCCTGGATGTCGACAAACTCCTTCGCCTTGATCTCGCCGGTCGCCGAGACGATCGAGCGCAACAGTGGCACCGTTTCGACCTTGGCCACGACCACCTTGACGGGGTCCTTCGGCTGCATGGCTTTCCAAACGCCACCGCCGACTCCGGCAAGGACGAGAACGAGAATGACGATAGGCGTGCGTTTCATGCGGGGGGCTGTGGACAAGGTTGCAGGCCTCGGCAGCCAACCGCAAGGGGGCAGTTGACGCGGCCGTTGTGGCCGACGCGAGTCGGAATCCGCCACCCCAACCGCAGATTCATGCAGCGCTGGGCGCTAGCGACGATGGCATCGACCGAAATCGATCGTCACAGCGCCGCATCCGGGCCGACCGGATTGCCCTGCCGGCAAGTGTGACCGTCGCGCTACTGTGGCTCAAGCACCCGCCGCAGCTCCGCTTGGAGCCCCGTCACGGCCTCGGCCGCCAACGCTTCTTCCAGGGCAACGCGGCTCGCAGCCACCTCGTCCGGATGCCGGGCAAAGGCGCGAATGGCTACCATCCGCACGTTCTTGGCAGGATCCGACAACAACTCCGTGGCTATGACAGCCGCGTCATACGACCACGTGGGCATGCGAAGTAAGCCCTCTGCGGCACGACGACGCACGATCGCTTCCGCGTCGTGACCGAGCGCCTTGACCAGCAATGCAGCTTGGCCGCCGGGATTCTTACGCAAGAACTCTTCATCGGCCATCAGAATGAACCCAGCCCACCGACGAACGTCGGGCTGGGCATACAGCTGACGGCGAGCGGCGCGCACCGCGATCTCCGGCCGCAGCTGCTGCAACAGACGCAGCGCAGCACCCGCGGTGCCAGCATCGGTCGACCGCGCCGCCTCTTCTAGCCGCGGGATGCCCTGCTCTTCGCCAAGCAATTCAAGCAGCGCTCCGAGACCGCGACTGCCCATCGACAACAAGGCGCGATGGGTCTCTTGCTGGCCAACCAGGTCCAGATCTGCGATACCTTGCGCGACCGCGCCGACGGCGTAGTCAGCGGCACTGCCTGCAGCAGCCAGCCCCGCCAACATGTCCTTGCGGCGGCCCCCGCCGGCACGCAATTGGGTGACCACCGTCGGCAGGGATGCCTCGCCTTGCTTGACGAGCGCTTCGCAGAACGCGCGTCGCAAGCGAGCCGAAACGGTCGCCATGCCGCGCGCCAACGCCGCCTGCACGTCGGCAGACCGGGGCACATATTGCAACAGCGACGCCGTCCTTACGGACACGGGCCCGGCGACCGACAGCCACCGAACGCACGCAACCGGCATCGCCTCGGCCAAGAACTGCAGGACCTTCGGATCCTCCAAAGACTTGCTTCGATCCTCAACCAATGCCCGCAATACCAAGTCGCTCTTGGCGGCGAAAATCGTCGCGGTCGCCGGCGCTGGACTGCCGGAGGCCACCGCGTCCAACATCAGGCCGAGCAGCTCGCGCAGCTCCTCGTCCGAAGTCTGGCCAACCGCTTCCTGCATCGCGATGCGCAGGCCGGGAGCTGCCGCCGCGCGCTGCCAGACCAACGACGATGGCGTGCGACCACCGGCGCGAAGCACGCTATCCAACGCCCTGGCGCTGACCACCAACATCGCCACGCGTCGGCGGGTCACGGCATCGCCGCGCATGCCGAGTTCTACCCAAGCGCGAATCGGTTCCGAAACCTGCTTGCCCAGCAAACCACCGCGCCGCCGTAGCAGACTGGCAATGCTAGCAATCGCAAAGTCATCGTTGCCTTCGCCCAACGCGCAGATCGCCGGCAGCAATTCCTGGCGCCGATTCGTATCGGACTGTTGCCACTGCGCGACGACCGTGTCGTGAAACGTCAGCCAGTGTTCGTCACCAGGCTTCAGGCCAATACACAGCAGCGCCAGCGACGCCGCGCGACAGTCGCGCGTTCGCAAAGCACGTAGAAGCTGAGGAACAAACTCACGCGCATCGGCACCCAACCACGGCAACGCCTGCAACACGCGGGAATGACAGCGCGCGTCTTTCATGGCTTCGCGAAGCAATGGCAGCGCATCGGCACCGAGCATGGCCATGTGACGAGCGGACACCATGTTCGACTCGGCGACCATCGTGCGCCATACGTCCGGCTGCCGGAGCAACTGCTCGGCGCAGATGCGCAGATCGTCCATGCCACCCGGAGCATCCACCCGTTGGTGAAACCATTGCAGCCCGCGCGCCATCACAACGGGTTCCTCGGCGCGCAGTGCCGCCAGCGCGCCGTAGCGATCCATCTGCTCCATCAACACCCCCAACAACCGCCGCTGATGAGCCGAACCACCGCGTCGCAGCAGCTTGGCCGAGTCGTGCCATTCCTTGGCGCGCCGCCTTTGCAGGGCGACAAACGCCTTTGAACGCACACCGGGGTCAGCATCGCCGAGGTCTCGGAAGTAGCCCGCAAACTCGGCCTTCTTCTGACGCGCCAGTTCCTCGAGCGTCGGCACCTTGGCGTCCGGTGACAAGCGCCCCGACGCAATCAGTTGCTCGCGCAGCTTTGGATTCTTTGCCGCCAGCTCCAAGACCACCTGCGGCAACGGTGGGTATGCGACAGTCTCCTTCGCCTGGTCAGCAGCTGCGACCACGTCCGTTCCGGTCCAAGCCTCTTGTACAATCGCTGCGATCCAACGAGGTGACTTCACCAAGAACGGCCGGAGCTGCCCATGTGTGATGCGACCGGACTCAAGATCTTCACGCAAGCAGAGGTGTACCCAGCGCAAGAAGTTCTGGTTGGCCATCAACCCCGGAACCGCAGCTGCCTCGGCGGGACTGAACTTGGTGTTCTGGCGACGCGCGACGCAGTACGCTTGGAGCACGCGATACAGGTCGCGATCACGCGCCTGGTCGATGAGATTGTCATCGGTCACTTCCCCGCGAACAAACCGCAACGCGTGGTTCGCTTCGATACGAACCGCGGCATCGGAGTCCTTGCTGAGCCCCTCGAGATGTTCGCGCCTCTCCTGATCCACCTTGCCGAGCACAATCGCCAGCTGGCACGCGCGCGCCCGAACTAGCGCATTCGTGCTAGCCAGCAGCACCGGCAAGGCGACGAACAACGATTCTTCCCCGCCAAGCGCGAAGACCACATCGATCACCGCCGGTCCAGCATGTGCAGCGGTCGTCAGGCGCGAACTGAATGCGCCCATGATGTCCTTGGCGCGGTCAGGACAACGCAACGCTTGCGGCACCAATTGGCCAAGCACTTCCGGACTGGCCTTGCGAACGGCTGCCAACAAGTCGTCGATCACGCCGGGACGCTGCTCGCGCATCGCGATCGCCAGCGACGCAACGCGACCGGCCAGGTTCGGAACGGTGAGCGCGTTGGCCAACTCGGGCCAATGCGGCGCCAGCTTGTCCGCGACCTCTTCCAGCAATCCGAAAGTATGCAGCTGTCGATACGAATGGTCCGACATACAGAGCTTGACCAAGCCGGCACGAAACGACGCCGACTTCGCGGCATACTCACGACCGAGCGGCAGACTGACGCGGCTGGCTGGCAAAGCCGCAAGCAACGCGATTTCGACTTCGGCTTCGGGAGCGCCCAGTTGCTGCAACAGATACGCTCGATGCCATTGCCATTCCCGTCGAGAGCTGTGGCGAAGGCCCGCGAACTCGATCCGCACCGCGGCAAGGACCGCTTCCCGGTCGTGCTCCGCCAACAACTGCAACGTGGCAAGCAACTGCTCCCCCGACCGTCGACGCGGCCACAGCGCCACGACTTCTTGAACCCGAGGCGCAAGATCCAAACCGTGGGCAAGCACGGCGCGCAGACCTCGTTCGCGCTTGCTGGCATCGTTGTCGGCGGCCAACAACAAGCACTCGCCAATTGGCATCGGCAGGTGTGGCACCAACGCAGCGAGCGCGCGCACGATGCAGCCCTGATTGGCGTCCGTCACCATCGCAGCCATGCGTTGCCGCTGGGCAACGAAGACCTGCGGTCGCCACAGGATGACGGCAAGCGCCTGGTTCTGGATCGCAGGATCAGGATCGTTCAGAAGCCCTACGATGCCCGCTACATTCGCGTCGATCGACTTTGCCTGCAGTGGCTGATTGCGAACGGCCAGCAAGGCAGCTTCACGTGAAGATCCCTGAGTAGACGGCCCCTGAGCAACCGGACCCTGAGCGATCGCACTTTGGGCAACCGGACTCTGCTTGGCCGGCGCTTGCCGTTGCAACGAGTCACCGGGCAGTTCTGCCGAACGCACAACTCCAACACACGACAACAGACAGACAAGAAGCAGACCTGACCCCATTGCAGTATCCTACGCGAACAATGATCCGCCCGCTGTTCCGAGTCGCAGCTTGCACGATGTTGGCAAGTGTCCTTGCCGCCCAAACACCCGCCGTCGCCGAGGTGTTGTCCGGTTTCGACAACCATCGCTTGCCAGCACTGCTGCAACAACTCCACACCCCGCAACATGAGCAAGCGGTCAAGGAGCTCGCCAAGCTCGGAGACAGCGCGCATCGCTACCTGCTGGGCAAACTGCGCCTCCCGGGCACAACGGAAAAGGAATTCAGCGCGGCATTCGGCGGGTTTGGCCCGCAGTGTGCATGGGCGATGCCCGCGCTACTGGAGCGAGCCAGCGGCACGTACCTGTCACGAACGCATTGGCGTCTGCTCGTCAAGTTGGGGCCAACCGCACGGCCTGCGATCCCGCTGCTGGCCAAGCTTCGCCACCAGCCCAAGGAGTTCCGACAGATCCAGATCGCCGCTGAGACCGGCGCCAAGCAACTGCCCGCAGCGCGCGCGTTGCCGTCCGCAGCTCTCAACGCGCGCTGGCGGACGCCGCTGCTCACCATCCTCGAAGATGCCGAACAACACGAACAATGGTGGCAGGCAGTCCAGGGCTTGCTTGCGATCGACGACGAAGCGAGCGTTGCCGCCTGCAGCGTGCTGCTGGGCTACGTCTTCAATGAACACCCCACGCACCGCCAACAAGCGAGCAACCTGCTGCACGCGATTCAGTGCTACTACGCGGCCAATGCTCTTCGCGACCTGGAGACATCGTCACTACTTCCGGCCAGCGTGCGCACCCAGCAGATGCTCCGCACAGTCTTGGCGAACTGCCATCAGCTCGCGAAGCCGTACGATCGCCGCCCGAATCTGACGACCGAACACATCCCCGCCTCACTGCTCACTTCCGATTTAGCGAGTGATCAGCGGATCTGCGCATTGTCCGCCGCCCTACATGCCGCGATGCACCCCGACATCGTGCAAGACCCGACACGAATCGCACAATGGTCGCAGTCGAGCGATCCGCAAACAGCGCACTTCGCGAGGCTCGCATCGACAGGTGCCAGCGAGCGCGACACCGCTTGGATCCATACGCCGTTCGCCAAGTTCGACCATCACACGCTGAAGATGATCCGAGGGCTTTCCCCGGCCGTTGCGACTCAGATCCCCATCGAACGACTCCGCGAAGCCCTCGCGATCATCCCCAAGCCCGCGAAGGCGCAGTCCCAGCCTCGCACTTCGGAGGACATTGCCACCCAAATCCTGACCAACTCCAATGCAGATCGCAACCGCCAGACGAACTCGGCATCGACTGGCCAAGCGAAGTCCGTGCTCGCCGCGATCGCAAACCGAGCCCCCAAGCTCGTGCTTGAGCATGAACTCGCGCGCGCCGAGCAGCAACAGATCACGCACGCGTTGATCCGCTACGACGGCCCAGCAGATCCCTTGAACGAACAGTTGCACGATTTCGTGATCGACAATCTGTCGCTGGAGAAGCCGGAGAAATCGTACACGATCACGTACACGCTGCCCGTAGCACTCGCGCCGACTGTCATCGCGCGACTCAAGAACCGCAAGCAGATCGACCACACCTTGCGCGTCCTTCTCGCGCATTGGCGCCTGCTCGATTGGGCGCAAGCCATCGACCGACAAGCAGAGGCGGTCGCCGCCGCCTTGCCTCTGCTAGAACCTTCGCAATACCAGACGTTCGCGGACCTGTTTCGCCACGGCAATGCGTGCCGACGCCAAGCAGAGCGCATGATGCTCAATGCGTCGACGCCAGCAGAACTGCGCACCCTGCTCGCAAGGTCTGGCGGCAACTCGCAGTTCCCGCCGTCACCCGAGTTCGTACTGCAGGCACTCACATCCGAGCAGAAGTCCCTGCGCAGCTGCGGCATTGGCGCCGCCCGACACGTAACGAGCCGCAAGCAAGACGTCTCGAAAGCGCTCCGCGCCATCTACCCCGTGGGCGACGAGCAGACAGATCCCTTTCTGATCGGGCAGATTGGCTCCCTCCAGCAACCATGCGATCGCGCGTGGCTAGAACAGCAAATACCAAAAACCGACGGCATGCTGCGCATTGCAGCATGCCTCGCCGTCTTGGGGTTCGACGGTGACGCGACGGCCGCCACGAAGCAGATCAAAGCCGACTTGGCCGCAGCGGACGGCAAGGTGGCGCGGCGGATCTGGTCCTGGCTATCGCATTCGGAAGCTGGCAGTGCGGCGTTCCTGGAGCATGCGATGGAGCACCTTGGCAAAGCCGATGACTTCCAGAAGGCCTTCCGACTCTGCCGGCTACTGAAGCAGGCGACCGTCAGGCGCGGCAACGACGCCATGACGGCGCTGCAAAGCCTGTCAGGATGCGGCCTCCCGCAGCTCGAACAACAAGCGGCCCAGACCTTGCAACAGATCGGGCGCGACCGCAAGAAGCGCTAGCCATCATGGCTGGGGCTCGTCACGCGATGATGGCGAAGCGGCGCGCGACCCCCTGATGGCTAGATGTTCTGTAGCCGGATCGCGCCGGTCGGGCAGTTGCGCTCACAAGCCATGTCGCGGGTGCATTCGTAGTTGTGCAGCTTGCGCACCACATCACCGAATGGCACCGATGCAAAGCCTTGCGTCGCGCAAGTCGCAGCACAGATGCCGCAGTGGATACAGGCGTTCATGTCGACATCGAGCTGCACGTGGTCGCGCGGCCGCTGCACTGTGCGCTCTTCCTCGGCCACGACGTCGGGGTCGCAGAGGTAGCGCGTCAGCGGGTGCGTGGTCAGGACTTCGATCGCTTCTCGCTCCCCGATGCGCACGACGTCATTGACATCCGGCATCTCGAGCAACGGCAGGTGGGATACCTTCGGCTTGATCAAGACGGTCTTGTCGTCGACGTAGCGGTGCAGGTTGTTCTCATTGAGAGCCATGCCCATCACTTCATACGTCTGATACAGAATATGCGGCAAGGTCGCCCTGAACGGCGTTTGCTTACGTAGGTCGCGATGCGACAAGTCGACCGCGATCACCAGGTCGGCGTCGCGCGCCTTGGCGATTCGCAGCGCCAGCGTCTCGGTCATGCCGCCATCGATGTAGTGATCGCCGTGAATCTCTGCGGGCTCAAAGATCGTCGGCAGACACGCGCTCGCATAGACCGCATCCGCCACCGGCATCGGCTCGGCGCCCGGCAGACCGAAGAACCGGGTCGTGCCATCCGTCAGGGACAGCGCGTTGCAATAGAACGGCATCGGCAACTCTTCGAAGCTCTGCTGCGGCAACCACTCGGACAGTAGTTCCTTGAACGCCTTGCCCTTGTAGACCGAAGAATGGCGATAGCCGCGGGTGAAGAATTTGACGAGGTTGAGCCGGAAGTAGTCCTTCAGCGACACGTCGAGTGCCGCCTGCTCCATTTGCTGGCTGTTGCTGCCACCGGCGAGCATGCCCCCCATGACCGCGCCCATGCTGGTGCCAACGATTTCGTCGACCTGCAAGCCCAGGCGTTCGATCGCCCGAACAATGCCGATGTGGCAGAAACCGCGCATGCCACCACCACCGAGAACCAACACGGTGCGGCGCGGTTTTCTCGGCAGCAAAGAGGTTGCCTTAGGCCGACGAGGCGCGGGCTGCAACCCATGTTTCTCGCCGTTGCCGTTCCCATGGCCAACCCCGGGGTCAGTCGTGCTGGCGTCGGCGGAACTTTCCTGATCTTCGTTGGAATCGCTCAAAGTCGTGTGAGGGCGCCATGGCTACGGACCCGTAGCGCCACCCTCACTTACTAGATCGGATGTCGCATGAGGTTGCCTGAAGGACGCAACCCGCAGCGGTCGAAGACTAGTACTGACAACAGGGAGACATTGATCCGATGACGGCTTGGCAACGACTACAACGCTTGCCGCGCGCCGAACAACGCGCGGCACAAGACGCGCTTTTACAGCGCTACGTACGCGAATATCTGTACCCGTTCTCTCCTTACTACCGGGCGTTGTTCGACGCCAACGGGGTGAGGCCGGAGCACATCAAAACAGTCGACGACCTGCGGCGATTGCCGCTTTCGACCAAGCAGGACCTGCTGCCGACGGACGACGATCCCCAGCGGTTCAAGCAGTTCATTCTGCAGCCGGACCCGGCCTCGATCAAAAAAGCGTGGCCGCTAAAGAAGAAGCTACCGCTGCTGTGGCAAAAGTGGACACAAGGCACCGAGGCGGTTCGGCGGCGGATCCGTGACGAGTTCGCGCCGAGCTTCATGACGTTCACGACGGGGCGATCGGCCGAGCCAGTGCCGTTCTTCTACTCGCCACACGACATCCGCAACCTGCATGACACCGGCTCGCGGCTGGTGGATGTGATGGGTCTCGACCCTGACTACAAGATCGCGAACGTCTTCCCGTACGCGCCGCACCTGGCATTCTGGCAGGTGTTCTTCGCCGGCCAAGAGACCGGCATGATGGCGTTGTCCACCGGTGGTGGCAAAGTCATGGGATCGAGCGGCGACCTGCGTGCGATCACGCGACTGCGCGCCGAAGCCCTGATCGGCGTGCCTGGTTACGTCTACCACCTGCTGCGTCGCGCCGTCGCCGAAGGCCTCGACCTGTCGTCGATCCGCTGTGTCGTGCTCGGCGCCGAACGGGTGCCGCCCGGCTTGAAAGCCAAGATCGTCGAGATGTTGCAGGCAACTGGCGCCACGGATGTCAGCGTCTTTGGCACCTACGGCTTCACCGAGGCGCGCATGGCGTTCGCCGAATGCCCGACCAAGGACAACGCCTACACTGGTTACCACCTGTATCCGGATCTGGCGATCTTCGAAGTCATCAACCCGGAGACCGGCGAAGTCGTTCCCGATGGCGAAGACGGCGAACTGGTGTTCACGCCATTGAAGGCGCGAGCCAGCACCGTGTTCCGCTACCGCACCGGGGACCGCGTGCGCGGCGGTTTGCAATACGATCCTTGCCCACACTGTGGCCGCACCGTGCCACGTATCAGCAGCAACTTGACGCGCGAATCGAGTCTCAAGGATCTGCAGCTACTGAAGGTCAAAGGCACCTTGGTCAACCTCGAAGACGCCGCGATGTTGCTGGGCGCGATGCCCGAAGTGGAAGAGTGGCAGATCGAACTTCGCAAGAAGGACGACGACCCTCACGAAGTTGACGAGATGGTCGTGCACTTGTCCGTCAAACAAGGCTGCTCGGAAGAAGCAGCCACCAAGAGCGTGCAAGAACTGTTCAAGAGCCGGCTGGAGATCTCGCCCAACCAGGTCGAGTTCCTCGGGCTCGATTCCATGCTGGCCAAGATCGGCATGGAAACGGAGATGAAGGAAAAGCGGTTCCTCGATGCGAGGCCCAAGGTATGAGCAGCACCCGAAACCGTTCTCGCGGCATGGCGATCGTCGCCGGCCTACGTACGCCGTTCTGCAAGGTCGGTGGCTCACTGCAAAGTGCGTCCGCAGCCGACCTCGCGACCCATGCGTTCCGCGAGCTTCTCGATCGAACCAACATCCGGCGCGATGAGATCGACGAGGTGATCCTTGGCTGCGCTGGTCCCGATGCGCGCGAAGCCAACATCGCGCGCGTTGCGGCGTTGCGGGCAGGCCTGCCGGAGACCACGCCAGCGGTGACCATCATGCGCAACTGCGCCTCGGGCATGGAAGCCGTAGCGGCCGCCAAGCAGAAACTGGCGGCCGGCGAAGGCGAAGTGTTCTTGGTCGGTGGCACCGAGTCGATGAGCAACTTCCCGCTGATGATGGGTCCACAACTGGTGCGCTTCTTCACGCGACTCAGCAAGGCCCGCACGCTGCCGCAACGACTGAGCACGCTGCTCAGCTTCCGCCCCAGTGCGCTGAAGCCGCGCATCGCGATCATGGAAGGCCTGACCGATCCGACGACCGGATTGATGATGGGCAACACCGCCGAACTGGTGGCGCAACGCTTTGGCATCGATCGCGCGGCCATGGATGCCTATGCGCTGCAGAGCCATCAACGCGCGTCCGCGGCGCAACGCAGCGATCGCTTTGCACGCGAACTCGTGCCGATGATCGCCCCGCCGACGTTCCGCAGCGCCATCGAAGCCGACGACGGCATCCGCATGGAGCAGACCATCGAAGCTCTGCAGAAGCTGCGGCCGGTGTTCGATCGCCACGAAGGCGACGTCACGGTCGGCAACAGCTGCCAGATCACCGACGGCGCAACCGCGTTGCTGGTGACTTCGCTGTCGAAGGCGAAGAAGCTCGGCCTCGAGCCGCTGGCCATCATTCGTTCTACGGCGACCGCGGCGCTGTCGCCGTCGACCATGGGACTGGGCCCCGTGCACGCCACACCCATCGCGCTCGAACGAGCCGGGGTTTCGCTCAACGACATCGACGTCGTGGAACTCAACGAAGCCTTCGCCGCGCAAGTGCTCGGATGCCTCGAAGCGTTCGCCGATGACGACTACTGCCGCCAAGCCGTCGGCCTCGAAGCCGCACTCGGCCAACTCGACCCGGCCAGGGTCAACATCAACGGCGGCGCGATCGCGATCGGCCACCCGATTGCGGCAACCGGCGCGCGCCTGTTGCTGACCCTCGCCCACGAACTCCGTCAACAAGGTGGCCGCTACGGCCTGGCCACCCTGTGCATCGGCGGCGGCCAAGGCCAAGCAATCGTGTTGGAGGCAGCATGAGCACCATCGACAAACCTGCCAGCAACAAACCTGGCAGCAACGAAACGGAAGTATCCCAACCAGTACCGATGCCACCGGTAGCATTGCATGACGTGCTACTCGAGATCGAATCTGGCTACGCGACGCTGCGACTCGGGCGTGCCGACGAGTCCATGGTCACGTTGACCGAATCGCGCATCGAACAGATCGAAGCGGCCATCGACCAGATTGCCACCACTGACAACCTGCGCGGCGTCATCGTCACCGGCCCCGGCCCTGGCATGTTCTGCGCCGGCGCCGACGTCAACCTGATCCGCGACATCACGCTCGCCGCCGACGGGGAAGCTGCGGCAGTTCGCGGCCGCTCGGTGTTCGGCAAGCTGCAGGCTCTCAAGATCCCCGTCGTCGCAGCCATCGAAGGCCCGTGCCTCGGCGGCGGCTTCGAACTGGCATTGTTCTGTGATGTGCGCATCGCCAGCAACGCCCCGGCGACGCAGATCGGTTTGCCCGAAGTCAAACTTGGCATCGTGCCAGGCTTCGGCGGCACCCAGAACCTGACGCGGCTCGTTGGTCTACCTAAGGCCCTCGAATTGATCCTCAACGGCAAGCTGCTGCGCGGCAAACCAGCGCTGCGTGCGCGCATCATCGACCGCCTGGTTCCGGCAACCAAGTTGTTGACCGCGGCCCGCGAAGAGATCGACAAGCTCCATCAGAAGCAACGCAAGGCGAAGACCCGCAAGCTGAATGGCATGGCATGGTGGCTCAGCCACACGCCGTTGCGGGCGCTCGCGATCCGTGCGGCAAACAAGGTACTCAACAAGGGGCAGGCGCGCTTCTACCCGGCGCCCAAACGCGCCCTACAGTGCTGCGTCGACGCGTTGCGCTTGAAGCCAACGGATGGTTTTGCGCGCGAAGCGAAGGCTTTGGGCGAGATGATCATCACCAAGGTCAGCAAGGGCCTGGTGCACCTGTTCTTCCTGACCGAACGCCAGAAGCGACTCGGCAAGCACGAGCAAGCCAAGAACCTGAATCGCGCCGTCGTCATCGGAGGTGGCGTCATGGGCGCCGGCATCGCCGCACAATTCGCGACCAAGGGCATGCCAACGCGGCTCTGCGACGTCGCGCTCGAACCGCTCGCAGCTGCGAAGGCGCGCCTGCAAGCGGGCCTCGACAAGTTGCTCAAGCGTCGCCGTATCCAACCACACGAAGCGACCGCGACGCAGGATCGCCTGGCCGTGGCGACGTCACCCGGCCATCTGCGTGACACCGATCTTTGGATCGAGGCCGTAGTCGAAAACCTGTCGGTGAAGCAGAAGATCATGAGCGATGCGATTGCTCAGGGTCTACCGGACGATGCGATCCTCGCAACCAACACGAGTTCGCTGTCGGTCACCGCGATGCAAGAACAGGTCGCGCACCCCGAACGCGTTGTCGGCATCCACTTCTTCAATCCACCGGAGAAGATGCCGCTGGTCGAAGTCATTCGCGGCAAGCACACCAGCGATGGTGTCGTCGCAACCGCTTGCCGACTTGCACTTCGCCTCGGCAAGTTCCCGATCGTGGTCGAGGACTCGCCTGGATTCCTGGTCAATCGCTGCTTGTCGCCCTACATCAACGAAGCGGCTCGCATGGTGCTCGAGGGCACCAGCCCCGAAGCGATCGACAGTGCGATGCTCGACTTCGGCATGCCGATGGGACCGTGTCGCCTGCTCGACGAAGTCGGGTTCGACGTTGCCGACAAGGTCAGCGACGTCATGCACGCAGCGTTCCCGGAACGTATGCAACCGTGCGAGTTGTTCGCTGCGATGGTCGCAGCCAAGGCACTCGGACAAAAGACCGGCGGCGGCATCTACGGCAAGGACGGCAAGGGCCACGGCCCGGGCCGGGCGGTGATCGAAGCGCTTTGCAAGCAACGCGGCACCCCGGCCCGTGAGGCGTCGCGTTCCGAATTGCTGCAACGCTTGATCTACCCATTGGTCGACGAAGCCTACCGCTGTCTGGAGGAGGGCCTGGTCCAGGATGAGCAAGATCTCGACCTCGGCTTGGTCATGGGCATCGGCTTCCCACCATTCACTGGCGGCATCACGCGGTTCGCAGAGGCCGAAGGGCTCGCCGCGATTGTCTCGAAGCTGGACGAGTTGAGCCGCAGCTTGGACTCACGATTTATTCCGTGTGACGGCCTGCGCCGGCGGGCGCTGGACGGCTGATCCGTCCCCCTGACGGCGGTGCCATCGCCGCCTCACAACTGGCCCATGGCAGTCGCGGGGTTCTCCCCTGGGCGCAAATGCGAAGCAGTTGTGATCAATGGATATACAATACTTTACGCGCACCGAATGCGCTGCAGAAGGCAGCGTCGACAAGTCGATCAGAAGCTTGTTATTCGCGTGTGCATTTACAACCAGAGGTAGTTCCTTCCGTGAGGCCCCGGCCCGGCATCTCAGCAAGCCTGATCACGGCTTGCTTGTTGGCCGGCTGTGTTACACAGCCGAGCCCCGGGATTTCCCCAGGCGAAGCGACCTCTCCAGATGCCCTGGCAGTGGCGCCGCTGGCGCACCCCGCGGGTCATGTACTCCGCATCGGACTTGAGTTCTTGCCGCCAGATGAGCGCTTCTCGAACGGCACCGATGTGCGCGTGGTGCCGCGATTCGCCAGCAACCCAACGGCACTCGCCAGCGAACAAGCTGTGCGACCGGTCGCGCTGAGCTTTGACGAACCATCGCGCGCGCCACAACTTGGCACGATCGACTTCGAGTCCATCGACGACCCGATTGCGCGCGAGACGATGCATTTCTGCAGTGACTTGATCCAAGCGGACCGCCAACGTGTGCAGCGCGAGGTCGGCATCCCGTTCTTTGACTTCCGCGATGGGGAGGTGCAACTCGCGCCGCTGCTGACCAGCGAACGCCGCCAGCGCGAAGAGCACGAGCAGTGGAGCCAGCAACACGGTCCTCGGCTGCTGAAACGGCCGTTGCGACAGCTGGCGAAGCGCTTGCCGATCGCTCGCGACTTCGAGATCGCGCTCGAGGACTTCCGTTCGGATCATGTGCCGCTGACCGAACCGTACCGCCAAGCACACGGTGATCGCCGCAAGCTTGGCCGCATGTCGCTGCGACTGCGCACCAGAGACTACCGCGACCCGATGGAGCTGGTTTATATCCATCCCTCCGGCATCCGCGTTGGCTCGAGCCAAGAACAAGGCAAGTTGTCGCTCGACTTTGACCTCAGCGAGAACGTCAACTTCAGCCTGCGTGCTCGCACCAACTATGCCACCGGCAAGTCGGGCATTCGCACCGATCTGATCTACCGCACGTCCGAGAACATGAGCGTGCACCTGGCCGCTGGCGACGACATGGACTTCTTGTCGACGTCGTCGCTCTACTCGCTGTTCGAGTCGCCGATGGATGGCTCCCCGGGCCTACTACTCTACGCCGTGCATACTTTTTAACCGTTGCGCGGGCTGGCCATCGACATCGCGAATCGGCGCCCCCAACATGCGAGGCAACATGCGACCCAACTTGCGAACTGAGCGCTGGTCGCCCACCGCCATCGTGCTCCTGCTCGCATGCCTGACGGCCTGCACGATCCAGCCTGCCCCCAGGTATCCGCGACCGGCTCTGGTACGCACCCCGCCGCCGATCGAGACCCCCGAGCTGCTCGAGTTTGCCCAGCACGACAACGGCCGCAGCAATGGCATCCTGATCGGAGAAGGTGAAGAAGTGCGGTTCGAAATCCGCCGCGCTAGCAACTCAGTAGCTGCCGAGCCAACCCGCCCGATGGTTCTGCTGGTCCCGATTCTGGCTGGCGGCCGTGAGCTGATGGGCCTGGTCGCACAACGGCTAGCGTCCTACGGCTTTGACGTCGCCTTCTGCGAGCGCGCTGGCCGGGCCTTGTCGCCACCACAACGCGGCCCCGAACTCGACGAACTGTTCCGTCGCACCGTTCTGCACCAACGCCTGCTGCTCAAGTGGCTGCGCAGCGCCGAGAACCCGCCTCCGGAGCTGCACGTGCTCGGGATCTCGATGGGCGGCATCATTTCGACGGTCCTGGCCGCCATCGACCGCGACCTCGTTGGCGTCGCCATCTGCCTCGCCGGAGCCGACCTCGCCAATCTGGTGCTGGTCAGCAGCGAAAGCCGTGTCCAAGAGTGGCTGCAATGGCGCCAGGAAACCGATGGTATCGGGCTCGACAGCCTGCATTGGGAGCTCATCCAGGCGCTGGAGCACGAGCCGGCGCTCTACGCTGCCAGCGTGCCGACCGAGAAGGTCCTGTTCGTCAGCGCGGCATTCGACACGGTCGTGCCCCGACGGAACCAAAGCCTTCTGTGGGAAGGGCTTGGCCGGCCTGAGCGGCTGGATGTACCATTCGGCCACTACAGCGCGGCGGTGGCTCTCGACCGGGTCATCGGGGCGGCGGCGGCCCATTTTCGCGCACAAAGCCGGTAGCAGCACCCCGCGCCCAGCCGATATCCGATGGTCAGATCGGAACTTGGAGCTTCCGCGACCCTTGCGCGTTGCTAGGCGCACCTCTTTGATCTGTACCCTACTTTTCTGAACGCTACCCGTAATTCGCCAATGTTCCTCCGCCTTGCCATGGCAGCGCCCCTAGCGCTCGCCGCCGCTCTCCCAGCCCAATTGACCCCGACGACTCCGGTCAAGCCGACCACGCCCGTCGCACCAACTCAAGAGGTGCCCACTCAAGAGCCGACGCCGGCTGAGCGGCTCGAGATTCTCAAGAAGGAGAAGGAGCGTCTGCACCTCGAGATCAAGTTCGCTACCGAGCGCGTGCAACAAGCGAAGAGCCTGCTGTCCACCAAGCTGCAGCGCGGCAAGCCGGTATTCAAGTCGATCGATGCGGGCAAGCCGGCCAGCGCCGTGCCGATCGCACCGCCGCGCGTGCAACGCAAGTACGCGCGCATCGGCAACGCCGAAGAAATGAACTTCGGCGGCAACACGATGATGATCATGGTCAACGACCGTGCCATCTCGCAGGCCAGCTACGACGGCGTGATGGACTACCTGCGCGAGTCCGGCAACACAGGCACCGAAGAACTTCGTGCCCAACGCGTTCTGTTCGATCTGATTCGGGTCGAAGCCGTCGCAAGCCAGTTCCTCGAGAACGAAGGCGAGATCAAGCTCTCCGAGAACCTGGCGCTGCTAGAAGACGGCACCAAGTCGATGGCCGCTGCTGCCGCCGAGTTCGGCAGCGTGGCCGGCGCGAAGGAAGACGGCGCGGTGCAAGTCACCCGCAACTCAATCCTCGGCCCCTACTTTGAGTATGTCGCGTTCTCGACGCCAGTCGGCAAGATGTCGCGCCCGTTCCGCACTACCAACGGCTACGCCCTGATCAAGGTCGACAGCGTTGAGAAGGGCGCCCAGACGGGCCTCGACAAGGTGCTGTGCCACGTCGTGCAGTTCGCCTACTCACCCGATCAAAAGGTCATGCAGCAAGCCCAGTTCAAAGTGAACTCGGGTCAGGTCGACATTCGCGTTCGCGACCAAGCCGTGCTCGACCTGCTGCCGGCGCTGTTCAAGCCGCCGGTGGCGCGTGCGACGCCACTGCAACAAGCTCAGCAACAGATCAAGCAGATTGAGACGCTGCTCAAGGAACTGGGCGACACCGACCCGGAGAAGGCCAAGATCCTCAACGAACAGCTGGGCAAGATGCGCTTGCGCGCCAAGCAGCTGGAGCAAGCCCAAGACACCCCGGACGCGGATCAGCTGGTTCCAGCCGTCAAGGGCAAGCTCGACACCGTCAAGCGCGCGCCAAAGAAGTAGCGCGCCGAAGTAGCGCGCGAAGTAGCGCCCGAAGTGGCGCCCGACTCCCGCCGACCGCTGGGCCTTTGCAAGGGCCCGCTCGGCACGCGCCAGGTGGCGCCCCCGCGGCGCGCACTTATCAAGGTTCGACCTTGAAAGATACCAACGCAAGCGCCGCCAAAAGCGCAACGAACGCCGCTCGCGCGGCCATTTCAGAGTGGCGCTGATCCGGCCGCACCGGTTCGCTACTGCCAATGGCAGCGATTCGTAAGAGCGGCGGTGTGGTGCCGTATTTTTGGCAAGGCAAGCTCGTCGACCCACGTGGTGACGAGTTCGCAGAACACTTATCCCTACAGCGGTTCCGCACGATCGAGAATGCGGCGAGTGAAGAGGTTTCGATCGGTTGGGTGACTCCCGCCGATCCCACCGGCGACAACTTCAGCCCCGAGGAGCTGGACGGCGGCATCGGCACGTGGCTGCGTTTCCGCATCGACAAGAAGTCGATGCCGATGAAGTGGCTGCAGATCCATCGCGACGCCGCCGAGAAGGCGCGCGGCAAGAAGATGTCCGCCAAAGAGCGCCGCGAGCTCAAGGACGATCTGATGGATCAACTGCTGCCGCGCGTGCTGCCGACGATCACGCTCGTCGATGCGCTGCTATTCGATGACCGCAAGACGGTGCTGCTGTTCGCAACCAGCAAGTCGGCGAAGGAAGCGTTCACGAAGTTGTTCTTCGAGTCGTTCTCGATCCAACTCGAACCGGCGGACCCGCTGCAGAGCGGCATGCGCTCCGACATCAGCGACGAGCTCAAGCACACGCTCGAACGCGTCAACCCGATTCGCTGGCCCAACACGACGCTCGATGGCGACAAACAGCGCGCGCCGATCTCGGACATGCCGCGCCCCGCGCCCAAGGTTGTCGAGAAACCGAAGGCCAAAGCGCCAGCCGGCGACGCAACAGCCGGTGACGTCGCCACAACGGACGTCGCGCAGGATGAGTCGCCACCGTTCGAGATCGACGAACCAGTGGCAGTCGCATCGCCGGAGAGTGAGTCGAGCAGTGAGTCGAGCAATGACACGTTCGTGGATGACATGTCCGCCGACGTAACGTCGACTGAGGACGCGCCGGAAGCAACCGCGGAAGCAACGATGGAGGAGCAACAATGAGTCAGGCCAATCAAGGCGTCGAAACCCACGGCTTTCTCGGCGAAGAATTCCTCACCTGGCTCTGGTTCAAGTGGGAGACCGAAGGCGGCGAGTTCACCCTATCCGGTGGCCGCATCGTCGGCATCGCGATCGATGACTTCCTGACCTTCGCCGCGCTCACCGAGGACGAGACCGAGCAGACCCTGCGTCGCGGCCTGCCAACCCGCACCGAAGAAGCGCGCACCGCCCTTCGCCAAGGTCACCGCTTGCGCAAAGCCCGCCTGTTGATCGCCGAGGGCGAACGCCAGTGGACCGCCACCATCGACGCCCCCTCGCTAACCCTCGGCGGCGTCAAGCTCCCCGAGGACGCCGAAGAATGCGAATCCGAAATGGACCGCACCGCCGACCGCGCCGCCAACTGGCTCGCCCTCCACGAAATCGTGCAAGCCCTCTACCGCCTCTTCCTCAAGGAACGCCTCACCCCCGACTACCAGGGCACCGGCGCCGAACAACAAGCCAACTGGATGGCCCGCTAGAATCTGCGTACCGTACCCGGTTCAAACCACTGGAAATCCCGCCACCTCACCCGCGGCAGGCCCCTGCCGGGGCCGATAGAACGCAACCAGAGCCGCATGCCCAAGAGCGGCGACGGCTCCCGCCAGAACGGGTTGCTCTGCCATCGCGCGCCGTGCAGCGGCAACATGAACGCGTGCGGTCTCGGCACTTCGCCCGGTTGCCTGGCCAATCTCCGAGAACGATTGGCCAGCGAGCCCGCATATCTCACCAGCAACGCAGGCAAGTGCGTCAGAATGGCCCGCC
>TARA_R110002072_G_scaffold86563_3_pt1 | contig 49984 bp, 39 predicted proteins | sample TARA_R110002072 | Tara Oceans TARA_R110002072 (sample SAMEA4397118) | marine metagenome | biome: Polar Biome; feature: [SRF] surface water layer (ENVO:00010504); material: water (ENVO:00002006), including particulate matter (ENVO:01000060) such as... | depth 5 m | reverse complement strand
CTGTGCAAACGGATCGATGGCAGATCGGGATCCAAATACCGTTGCAATTCCACGTCCTGAGAATCAGCCTGAGCCTGATAGGCATCGAGGACTTGCTGGATCTGATCGTTCAGACTGCCAGGAACCAAATCGATGTGACGCAAACGGGCGAATCGCAAGAAATCTCGCAGCAACCCTTCCATGCGTTCGCATTGGTTTCGAACCATGTCGACTCGATTTTGGCAGCGCCGGCTCGACGGAGAATCAATCTCCATTAGATCTTCGCTCAACAAGTCGATGTTCATGTGAATGATCGAGAGCGGGTTTTTGATCTCGTGAGCCAGCGATCCGGCGAGTTCAGCCAATTCTTCATACTGGCCGCGAGCCTCACGCATTTCCGCTTCATGACGGGCTTCGTCGCGAGAACGCTTGCTGCGAGAGGCCGCCGATCGTCCAACATTCACCTCGTCACCCGACTCGGCCGGGGGATAGGCGTTGTCCTGGCTGGGATTGTCTTGACTGGAAAAAACGGGCTCGGACATGGATGAACGCGGGACAAAGGGCGGGCGACGGTTCGGCCCCATCTCTCCGGAGGGCTCAGCAACCATCAATTGTATCGCTGAATCGGGTCGCTGCCGATTGCCGGCGTGGCGATTTCATGGGCGATCGTCCTGATTCAGTCATCTACGGTGTGAGCGAGTGGATCAAGCATGCCGCACGATTCGAAGGCCCGCGATGAGGATCTCGCGACCTCGACGAATGCATCATTCGCGGCTAAAACATTTGGCTCGCTCATTTCATTTCCCGAACGATCTCGATGGGTCGCAAATGTCTTCCGCTGCCGCAGCTTCCGAAACCACTCAGAACTCCGACCCGTACATTCAATCGCTGTTTGCCGAACGAATTGGCGGAGCGAACTACGGCAAGAGCACCGAGATTTACAAGTTCGAAAAAATCAAGCGAGCCAAGCGGAAAGCCCTCGCCGATCACCCTGAACGACAGCTGCTCGATTTCGGAATCGGCGAAAACGACTCGATGGCCGACGCCTCGATTCGCGAAGTGATGAGCCGCGAAATCAACCAAGTCGAAAATCGCGGATATGCCGACAACGGTGTCGCCGAGTACAAGGAAGCCGCGGCTCGCTTCATGCAGCGTCAATTCGGCGTGAAGCTCGATCCTGAAACGCAGATCAACCACTGCATCGGCAGCAAACCCGCCTACGCGATGTTGCCAGCCTGCTTCATCAACCCAGGCGACATCACGATGATGACCGTGCCCGGCTATCCAGTCGCCGGCACTCACACTCGTTACTACGGTGGCGACGTGTACCGTTTGCCCTTGCTGGCTGAGAACAATTTCTTGCCAGACTTGGACGCGATTCCAGACGACGTGTATCGGCGTACGAAGTTGATGATTCTCAACTACCCCAATTCGCCCACAGGCGGCACCGCACCAAAGTCTTTCTTTGAAGACGTGATCGCACTGGCGAAAGAAAAGGAGTTCGTGGTCGTCAACGATGCCGCCCACATCATGCTGACTTTTGATGGCAAACCCACCAGTTTCCTCGAAGTTCCCGGTGCACTCGATGTCGGTGTCGAAGTTCACTCGATGAGCAAAGGCTACGACATGATTGGATGGCGAATGGGATTCGTCGCCGGTCACCCATTGGTCGTCAAAGCGTTCTCGGACGTCAAAGACAACAGCGACAGCGGTCAGTTCATCGCCACTCAAAAAGCTGCTGCCGCGGCACTCGACGACGACTCGATTCCAGAGCGCATTCGCACCAAGTACCGCCGACGGATGGAAAAGCTGGTCAAGGTCCTGCGTGATTGCGGTTTCGAAGCTGAAATGCCAGGCGGCACGTACTTCCTTTACACCAAGTCACCCACGGGTACGGCCAGCGGCGAAACCTTTGCCGCCGCGGAAGACGCGACTCGATTCTTGATCGAAGAAAACGGTATCGTCACCGTGCCATGGGATGACGCCGGTTCGTTCCTTCGTTTCAGCGTGACCTACATCGCCGAAGACGAAGCCGCCGAAGACGCTTTGATGGCCGAAACGGCTGCCCGGTTGAGCGGAGCCGGTTTCCAATGGAAATCCTAGGCGGTCCCCATTTCGCAGTTGCGGGTGCTGGCGAAAGCCACGGTCCCGCGGTCACAACGATTATTCATGGATCCCCTCCGGGATTCCGGATTCGTCGCTGCGATGTGCAACCGTTCCTTGATCGACGTCGCCCCGGCGGTAACAAACACGGCACGCCCCGAAACGAGAAGGACAAAGTTGTCTTTCTAAGCGGTCTGTACCAAGACGACACGGACGCGTTGCTGACCGGATCGAAACTGACGGTCGATGTCGACGATCAATCCTTCGAAACTGAAGGCTACGAAGATGGATTCACGACCGGTGAACCCATCGCAGCGATCGTTTTGTCGACCAGCAAAAAGTCAGGCGACTACACCCAGTTCAGCGGCCCCACCGGCGAAGTCCGTCCGGGTCACACCGACCTGGTGAAGTTCCATCAATCCAAAGGCTTCGTCGACGTTCGCGGCGGCGGGCGATCGAGCTATCGTTCCACAATTACCGATGTGATTGGCGGCAGCGTTGCTCGAATCATTTTGCGAGAGTGTTTTGGAACGCGGTTTGTCTCGTCCATTTGCCAAGTCGGATCGCTGAAATCCCAAAAGAGCTTGGCCGACACGCTGACGATCGACAACGTTGACGAAATCGAAACCTCGCTTGGTGAAGCCGAGATCGCATCGATCGATCACGACTTTGCAAATGAAGCGGGCGAGCTGATCAAGGAAACTCGCAAACGCGGTGATTCTCTAGGTGCGGCTGTGGAAGTGGTTGCCGTTGGCGTCCCGCCACTGCTCGGTCAACCGCTCTACCAAAGCCTAAAGGTTCGGCTGATGGGAGCGCTCGGTGGACTCAACGCGGTCCAATCTTGCGAGATCGGATCGGGCGTCAATGTCATCGAGAGGACCGGAAGCGAGAACAACGATCCGATTCGCAGCCAAGGTTATCAATCCAACACGCACGGTGGATTGATCGGCGGCATCACAACGGGCAGTCCACTGGTTGCACGAGTTGGTTTCAAACCCACCTCAACCATCAACCTGCCACAAGATTCCGTCAACAAACGCTTGGACGAAATTGAATTTGAATTGGCAAAGGGCCGGCACGATCCATGCGTCGGCGTGCGAGCTGGCGTGACTTTGGAATCACGCATGGCGATCGAGCTGCTCAACTCAGTGTTGGCGTATCAAGCCACCGCACATTGTGGCGACTCGATCAAGCTTTTTTGAACGGGCAAACGTTGCTCGCTCGGTCGAAACCGAGCGAGTCTTGCACAGTCGATATTAGATCGCTTCGCTGCCTTCGAACAACGACACCTCAGCTCCGTCCAAGAAGCTAACCAGTGACTTGGCTCGATAAGGTTGTTGCAACTTGCGAACAGCCTTGCTTTCGATCTGACGAACCCGTTCGCGAGTCACCTGGAAAATCCGGCCGACTTCTTCCAACGTGTACGTGTACCCGTCAGCCAAACCGTATCGCAAGCGAAGGATCTCCCGTTCGCGGTAATTCAGCGTTTCCATCGCCAAGTCGATCTGATGCTTGAGGGCCTCTCGGTTGGTCTCGACCAATGGATCGTCGTCCCGGTGATCTTGTAGGAATTCGCCGAAGACGCTGTCGTCGTGATCGCCCACCGGTTGATCCAACGACAATGGCTGACGGCTCATCTTCAGGATCACACGAGTGTCATCCAGCGACAAACCGCTTCGCTTAGAAACTTCTTCGGCGGTTGGTTCGCGTCCGTGCTCTTGGACCAAATCACGAGTGATCTGGCGAATCTTGTTCATCGTGTCGATCATGTGAACGGGCACACGGATCGTACGACTTTGATCCGCAATCGCTCGCGTGATCGCCTGACGAATCCACCATGTTGCGTAAGTACTGAACTTGTAGCCACGAGCGTGTTCGAACTTATCGACCGCTCGCATCAAACCAGTGTTGCCTTCCTGGATCAGATCCAAGAATGACAAACCTCGGTTGCGATACTTCTTAGCGATCGAAACGACCAATCGCAGGTTCCCGGCGGACAGAACACGCTTGGCCGCGTCGTAGTCATCGCGATAGGTATCGCATCGTTCGACTCGGCGAGACAGCGTGCGAGGTGTTTCGTAGGTCAATCGCATCAAACTGCGAAGCTCGGAACGCAGTTCATCACCTGATGGCATACCCGGCATGGTCGAACGGTGAGCGTCCGCCAAAATGGCTTTGATTTCTTGCATGCGTTCGCAACTGCGACGCAGCTTTTCAAAGATGGGCTGCAGCTTGTTGGTCCGCAGGTTCATTTCTTCAACCAAACGAACCGCTTTGTTTCGGCGGATCACCAAGTTTCGCCAAGCGGCACGTCGACGACGCATTGGCAACGACGAGTTGATCGCCACCATGTAGTCGCCACGATTTTGACGCAGCAAGTAATCGAGCGTTCGAGTGTTGGGAACGATCCGTTTCATGATCGCCTTCTTCTCAGCCGCGTTGGTCACACTGACTTCGATTGTGCGGTCCAAACGCAATTGCTTGTCGCGGACTTGCTGCAGCAACTTCAAAGCGGCTTGCAACATGAAGTCAGTCGACATCATGCAATGACGATAGCGTTCACGAGTGGCTTCGATCTGCTGGGCAGCAGCCACTTCTTGATCCCGAGTCAGCAATGGGATCTGCCCCATTTGCATCAAGTACATACGCACGGGATCTTCGGTCGGGTCGGTTGGAAACTCGTCGCGACGCGAAACAGCGTCCTCATCCCCCGCGGCACCCGATTCAATTTCCTCGGAGATAGAATCCGAGAACTCCTGGCCCATTGTGCGTGATCGGCGATTCACCGAATCCTCGGCATCAAAGGCGTCGTCCTGCAAGCTACGGCGGCTGAGCTTCTTTCCCATCAAGGTCTCCTCGACACCCGAAACAACATCAACACGGTTGGGTGAATGAGACCAAGCACTGGAGGTGCCAGTCGCCTGTTGAGGCAACGCATAAATCATAGCAAACCGTTGTCGCATAGAGGTTTAGGCGGATTAACCGCCTGCGGGGTGGATAAGCTTGCGACGTGACGTGTGGGTTCAAGACATCACCGATGTTGCGTTCACGCAACGCTCGATGAAAAACCACCACACGCCTCAACTTCGTGACTATTTGATGCACGACGTTCCCCCGCCTCGCATATAAAAACGTAGGTCACGTCTGAGTGATGTCACACAAGATTCGCAATTCGTTGTCATCATTTTCGCCCATCGGTGGATCAACCCAGCTGGTCCTTGGGGACGACTCTCCACCCGACCAGCAACAACAAACCCTCCTTGAAGCTGCATCGGTGAATCGGGGTGCCCCACCGTCCGCTACAACGATCCCCACCCACCGTTTAAACTCGCTTGTCGCGTCAAAGCAAAAGTGCTCAATCGCGAATGCGGTCCATACAATTGGACGCAACTCGACGACGTGAAGTTCCGTGGAGCCCTCGAATGCGACTGGATGGATTGGATGAGTGACTGGGCCGACTACTCGCCGCTAAGCCCCGAACATGTCGCCGATCCGTCGCGTGTTGCCAAATCATTGGCCGCGATCGCCGGCAGCGGGGTCTCCGACGACCTGCTGCAATTGCTGTGGTCTGGTTTGGTCGAGCACCTGCACTTGACCGACGATCCCGATGAGTCGATCGATCGATTGAGTCAGTTCATCGGCGTGTCACGCAGCCCGATGGCGTTGCTCGCGTTGTTCGAACGCGACCCGATGATGCTGCCGGCGTTGCTGCAAGTTCTGAGCACCAGCCCCGCGATCGCGAAATTGCTGATCAATGACCCGGAAAGCTTCGACCTGATCCGAGCCAGCGACGGCTCGCCCGCCCAGCGATCCGTTTTGGTCGATGAACTATCCGGCGAAATGGAGACGATCCAAACCAACCGCCGAGCCGCCTTTGCGATCCGGCGTTTCGCCAGCCGCGAAATTCTGCGGATCGCCTACGGCGAATTCGTGCGTGGATTGCCACCGGACAAAGTTCAATCGCAGATCAGCTTCGTCACAGACGCGATCATGGAGGCCGCGCTCGCATTCGCGACGGCATCCGTTTCGTCCAGAAAACCAGCCCCTCAACGCATCGACGGAAGCCAGCCTCAGTTTTCGGTCATCGCCCTCGGCAATTACGGCGGACAAGAGATTGGTTACGAGTCGCAATTGGACCTCCTGCTGCTGTGCGACCAAATTGACCGGAAGAATTCCAGTCACGTCGAATTTCACAAACGCGTCGCGCAAAGTCTGGTGGAACTGCTGCAGTCCAACGGCAGTCAGGTGATCCCGTTCACGTTGCGGTTTGACCACCAACCCACCCAAAACGAATTGGCGTTGTCGGACACTCAACGTCTGGGCGTGCAATCGACTCGAACGCAGTCCTCATTGGGAAGACAAACCAGCGTCAACTCAGGGGCGGACATCGACTTCTTCGGAATCAGCGAAGCGGCGACCCACTACGAGAGAAACGGTCGCACCTGGCAACGACTCGCGTTCGTCAAAGCACGGCACGCGGCGGGCAACGAAGCGTTGTCCAAATCGTTCTTAAATCGCATGCAACCGTGGGTCTACCATCACCTGCTGACACGCAGCGAAATCGCCGACATCCGAGTCCTGCGTCGCAAGCTAGAAAAACGGGCTCTCTCGACGACCTCAACCGAAAGCACACCCATTTCTGATGTCCCGGGCGGACGCCGCGACATTGAACTGACGATCCAGTTCTTGCAACTGCTTCACGGGGGAGACCTTCCCGATGTTCGAGTCACCGGGACGCTCCACGCCATTTCCGAACTTTCGCGTCACGGATGTTTGACTTCGCAAGAAGCCACCATTTTGTCGACCAATCACGCGAAACTTTGTCGTTTAGAACACTTGCTGGCCGTTCTGTTCGATCATCGCATCTCGCACCTGCCTGATGATCCCGACGTGCGAGCACGTCTGGCTTGGCGTCTCGGCGTTCGAACAGAATCCGAGAGCGGCAAAGCGATTCACGTCAAAGGCGACGCCGAACGATTCGCGAAAATGTTGCAGGAAACATTCGATGTGAATCGGAAAATCATCAACCACTTGATGGTCGATGAAGTGCCTCCGAGCGAGTTGCCTGAATCTGGCGAAGGGCAGGGCGAAGGATCCAAAGATGGCGCTGGTACTCAGCATGACCTAGCCGTGATCACAGAATTGATTTTGGACCCTGATCCCGACATCGATGCATTCGAACAAACGATCGCTCAGTATCGGTTCAGCAATGTTCCGCAAGCGATTTCAAACGTGATCGCGCTCAGCCAAGAGACGGTTTCGTTCTTGTCGCCACGACGTTGCCGTCACTTCTTTGCCGCCGTCGCTCCACGCGTGCTGCAAGAGATCTCGGCCTCGCCCGATCCCGATTCGACACTCGCTCGTTTGGTCGCGATGACGGATTCGATCGGTGCCAAAGCGACATTGTGGGAACTCCTGAGAACCAATGACGCGACATTGCGACTCACGATTTCGATGTGCTCGCTGGCACCTTATTTGACAAACATTTTGATCGATCATCCGGGCATGATCGACGAATTGATTGACTCGTTGGTGATGGATCGTTTGCCCACCACCGAACGCTTGGACGCCCAGACGATTCGATTGTGCGATGGTGTCGATGAGATCGTCGAGGTGTTGCGGCACGTCAAAGCGAGTGCTCACCTGATGATCGGTGTTCGCGATCTGCTTGGCAAAGAATCCATCGACGCGATCAGCCGATCGTTGACCGACATCGCAGAAGCCTGCTTGCGACGAGTGGTTGATCAGGAACACGAACTCCTCGCACAACGGTATGGCGATCCACTCGACTCAAACGGTGACCCCTCGGAATTGGTTGCGGTGGCGCTGGGACGTTTCGCGGGCGGCGAGATGAACTACCACAGCGACTTGGACGTCACGTTTGTGTACACGGCTGAAGGCGAGACACAACGCCGTGTCGGCGGTCCTCGATCCACGCTTTCCAACCGGCAATTCTTCAATCAACTCGCCGGCAACATCCTTCGTCGGATGGATCAATCCAACGAAGGTCGTTTGTATGAAATGGATTTGCCTTTCGCCGGGGGAGCCGATGAATCTGTTTTGGCGATGTCGCGAGACCAGTTTCTCAAGCCGTTTCGTCAAAGAACCGCGTCGCTTTGGCAATTGGTTGCGTTGTGCAAAGCACGTCCGATCTCAGGTTCTCGCGAAGCCCGCGAATCGATCGAACGAATGCTTCGCCGCGTGACCCGGAGTGTCAGTTGGCGAGACAGCATGAATCGTGAACTTCGTGATTGGCGTGAGAACAGCGAATCGACCGCGGGCCCCAACAACCTAAAACGCGGTGCCGGTGGATTGGTTGACATTGAACTGATCGCCGCCGTTGGTGTGCTTCGTACCGCCAACAACGAAGATTTCCCGCTGCACGCAAACACGGTTCAGTGCCTGGAAGAACTCTCTCGTGCCCAATGCTATTCCTCCGTGGACGTTCAGGTATTGGCTCGCAATTATCGCTATCTAAGAAGCATCGAAGGCAAACTCCGCTTGCTCAACACGGTCGCGAGACACGAATTACCACTCGGTTTTGATGACGAAGAAGCGCCGTTGGAACTCAAGCAATTGGTGAGTTTGACTTCGGCGGACTCACCACAAGCACTGTTGCGAGAATGTGAGACCATTCGCGAGGAAAACCGCGAGCTATTGAATCGACTGGTTCCCAAATCCTAAAGCGTCGCTTCGATCCACTCTCGCCAATCTTGCCACTGCATTTCGTCCATGCTGGACGTTGGCAGTGAAGGCAGCATCACGGTGCGTCCCAGATCGGGACGTTCCAAGTGCACCGAGAGCAACCCGTTGATATCGAGTTCGAAGCCGAGTCGTCGCATCGGATTGACTTCGTCCGGTGCGACCTCGATCGTATGACGCCCAAGCGTTTGCCAGTTCTCACCGTTCTTGCCTGAAGATTCCACCAACGACAACGTCATGCGGTTGTCACGTGCAGTTCCGTTGAGTTGACGGTTCGTCCGAGCGGGCGTCGGCGTTCCTCGGGGAATGATTGGTAAGATCCTTCGCTTGCCATCACGATCGGCGACGACGAATCCAATCGAGTGTCCCGCGACACCTTTGGCGGGAGGTTCCGAACACAATTGCCCTGGCAATTCAGACGCCACGCAAGCGGCGGCGCCGTGAGCCGCATCGACTTGATCGTAAAACGCGATCGCCGCGTTGGGGGCACCTTTCGTCAACACTCGATCACGAATCGCAGGCAGTCTTAGCAACGGGCCCATCGCCAAACAGTGCTTCAAATCCGAAGGCAACACGCCAGCTCGCTGACAAACCAAACGGATGCTTTCCTCGATGGAAAGCAAAAGGTCTTCGCACTCGGTCAACCACTCGTCCCTGGTCAGTTCCACCGTATCAACGTGGCTCTGGTGAGCGATCTCGACGCGAGTTTCAGGCATCAACAACAATTGATTCATCGCTCGTTCGCCCGCCATTTGAATGCGAGTGAGGTGAATCAATTCCTGACGGTTCGCGGGCAAACCTTGAATCCGTTTGGGTGCACAAGGCAATCGCGAAGAGATCATTTCGACCAATCTTCTCGACCAAGCCATCGTGCTGTGGCACCAATGTCCCGCTGTCGCGATTTGCCGAATTTGTCCGCCGTAGACCTGCAAAACGGAAACATCTAATGATTGCCCTGTCAGACCGACGTACAAAATCGGCGCCGAGGATTGCGAATCGATCCGCGGCAGCGGCGTTCCTTCAAAACTGCTGCGATGCGGACTTGTCATCGCAAAACGCGTCACCGCGATGCTTCGTTCGATCAATCGAACTGCCGGCAAACCGGCCAACTGTGCTGACTGATAAATCGCTCGGCGATGAATTTGATCGTAACTCGAGGGAACCGTGATCGCGACCGCATCGGGCCACCGTTCGTGACGCTTCCAACTCGTTCCCAACGCCATTGGTGACGATGAATCACCGTCAGGTGACCCAGGAGAACTCACTTGGGTCAATGTGTTGCCCAGCAAGTGCCGCATACACAAGCCCATCGTGACCTCGGGAGGGCACATCCGCCCACCGATTCGACGCATCATGTCGTCACGGCCGAAGTACATCATCTGGCAATGGGCTACCCGCTGTGGGTGACGCTCACGGCGTTCGTAGGCACTGTCGCCAAACAGGATGGTCGATTGCCCGGTATCGCGATCGGTCTTTTCCGCAACGGCGATTCGGCACAACGGTCGAGGCCCTTGAGTCGACATTCCCGGCCAACCGGCCAGCATCGTGCCATCGGACTGAGTGATCGCGGTGGCGGCATGGGTCATTCCCAGCTCAATGCCAATGACACTGAGCAGCCCACGCCGCGTGGATTCCCCGCCTACGGTCGTGTGGTCTTCGCCCGTTTCGCGGCGAGCAAAGTCCAGCACCCAGGCGGGAGTCGAACGGTCGTTGTCGTAAGGAGCCATCGCACGTGCGACTTCGTCCATCGACCCATATCGTTCAGCGGGATCCTTGGCCAGCATTCGTCGCACGATGTCGGCCAGTTTCAGATCGACGTCATTTCGAAGCGTCATCAGGTCAGGCACTTCGCCATGCCGGTGACCATAAACCTGTTCGACCAAATCGCCGGTGAACGGAGGGTGCCCCATCAACAAGTAGAACAGCGTCGCGCCGAGCGAGTATTGATCGCTTCGCGAATCGGCCGAATTGGCATCTTCGAGTTGTTCGGGTGAAATGAACGACAACGTCCCGAGTAGCGGACGGTTTTTAGCTTCCGTTGACGCCGAATTGTGTGAGTTATCGTCATCGGGCAAATCCAGCTCGCGTGGCTTCACCCCGCGAGGTGACGGATACCATTCGGCCGAAAAACGAGCCAATCCGAGATCCAACAACTTGATGGTTCCGTCGTGAGCTCGCATCAAGTTGCCGGGTTTGACATCGCGGTGAACGATGCCCGCCGCATGTGCGTGGTGCAACGCAAACGCAGCTTGGCGGATCGCCGAGGCCGCATCACCGATCGCCATCGGGCCTTGATCATTCACCAATTGCGACAGAGTTCTTCCGTCGACGTATTCCATCGCCATGTAGTGGATGCCATCCGCTTCGCCCGCATCGAATGCGGTGACGATGTTCGGATGCATCAAACGCGAGGCCGCGCGAACCTCTTCGTAAAATCGATTGACCGACTCCACTCGATCAAGCCAACGAGTTGGCAAAATTTTAAGTGCGACCTTTCGTCCCATCGATCGGTGCTCCGCGAGGAACACTTCGCCCATGCCTCCTCGACCGATCGGGCGTCCCACATTGTAGACACCCACAATCTCGGGGATGGACCGATGGAAGCTTTCGACTTCAAATCCAACCTCTGAATGAGTTTGGTCGCGAGTCAGGTCGCCCATCGAATCCGCGTGCGAAGCTTCCAACCGATCAGCCCACGAACTCGCATCGTCACTGCCGGGCTCTTTCGAGCTATCGGCGAGACGTCGCATGGCCTGGCCGGCGGGATCGCCGATCAGTTCCGGTTCGTCGGGAGAATTGGACAATGGCAGACGAAGATTGAGGGTTAGCATGTGCACAGCGAGTGCACCCGGGACACAACCAAGACTCGTCCAGACCAAGTCGCACTCGGTTCCGGATTTGGCACCCTCGGCCTACACTCTTCTTACTAGCGTAACGACGCAGCGGAAGATTTTCCGCCATGATTTTCGCAATTTCGGCCGTTCAGTCCACCCTTCCACCGAATAAACCGCAACCGTGGCCCCGACTCCCCCCTCCGACACCACCTGTCTGCGAATCGCCACCCGAGAAAGCCCTTTGGCCATGTGGCAGGCCGAACATGTCGCTGAATCATTGAAAAAGCATGGTTTTCTGACCGAAATCGTGCCTCTGGTCAGCAAAGGCGACACGGACATGCGTCCGATCGATGGGACTCGCCAAGTCGGTTTGTTCACCAAACGCATCCAACAGGCCCTTGTTGATGACGAAGCCGACGTGGCGGTTCACTCTTTGAAAGACTTGCCCACCGAGCCGGACAGTCGTTTCGTTTTGGCCGCCGTCCCGCCGCGAGAATCGGTGCTGGATGCTCTGGTGTTCGCCGATAACAGCCCACTTCTGGAAACGCAAACCGACTCCGATTCACCACTGGCCTATTTGCCGCAGGGTGCAAAGGTTGGCACGGGCAGCACGCGCCGATTGGCTCAACTGAAGCAACTTCGCCCCGACCTGGAAGTCCTTCCCATCCGCGGTAACGTTCAAACTCGATTGGCCAAACTCAACGCGGGCGAGTTCGACGCGATTGTCTTGGCCCATGCTGGAATCTTGCGTTTGGAAATGACCGACCTGCCGCACCGGTTGTTCCCTCTCGATGAAATGATCCCCGCCCCCGGCCAAGGTGCTTTGGGAATCGAAGTTCGAAGCGACAACGCCGAAGCGATGCATGCGATCGCAAGCCTGAACGACGCGGCAGCTCGATTGGCTGCGACGGCGGAGCGAAAGGTGCTGTCCGAACTTCACGGCGGATGCTTGGCCCCGATCGCTTGCCATGCCAAATTGGAAACTTCCGATCAGGGCACCGAACTATGCCTTCGGGCAATCGTGATGTCAGCCGACGGCAAACGACGCTTGCAAGAGGACGCTTGCGTCGCTGTCGAACCGAACGACGCCGACTTGCAAGTTGCCGAGGCTCACGAGTTGGGAACACTCGTTGCCAAACGATTGCGAGACAAGGGTGCCGACAAATTGATCAGCACCGTTCGAGACAACCACTGACGTCCAGCGACACACTCCGCACGAAAACATCACTTCGCTTCACCACCACCTACGACCATGAACTCACCTGCGAATTCTTCCGCTGCTCGTCCCGCCGCTGGTCCCAAAAGCGTCGCCGCATTTCAACGTGCATCCGCGTTGATGCCCGGTGGCGTCAACTCACCCGCCCGAGCATTCGGTGCCGTGGGTGGCACTCCTTTGTTTATCGAGCGAGCTGAAGGCCCGTACTTGTACGACATCGATGGAAACCGATACATCGATTACATCGGATCGTGGGGACCAATGATTTTGGGGCATGCTCATCCCGAGGTCATCAGCGCGATCACGGAAGCCGCTGCAAAAGGAACCAGCTACGGCGCACCAACCGAAGCCGAGTCGCGACTCGCCGAACAAATCATCGAAGCCGTTCCCAGCATCGAAAAAGTTCGCTTGGTCAACAGCGGCACGGAAGCGACCATGAGCGCGTTGCGAGTCGCTCGCGGAGCCACCGGACGAAAGAAGGTCATCAAATTCGCGGGCAACTATCACGGGCACGTGGACTCATTGCTTGTCGCTGCCGGAAGCGCCGCGGCAACACTGGGTGCACCTGATTCGCCCGGTGTCACTCCCGGTGCGGCCGAGGACACCTTGGTTCTTTCGTACAACGATGTGCCTGGATTGCAAAACGCGTTTGATCAGCACGGCGACGACATCGCGGCTTTGATCCTAGAACCCGTTGTGGGAAACATGGGGTGCGTTCTGCCAACGATGGAATTCCTGAACGCTGCTCGCGATTTGACGACCAAGCATGGATCGATCCTGATCTTTGACGAAGTCATGACAGGTTTTCGCGTGGCGTACGGGGGTGCTCAAGAACGATTCGGCGTCACGCCCGACATGACCACGCTCGGCAAAATCGTTGGCGGCGGGATGCCACTGGGTGCCTATGGCGGTCGAGCCGAGATCATGAACCAAGTGCTTCCTACGGGCAAAGTCTTTCAGGCCGGTACGCTGAGCGGAAACCCCGTCGCGGTTGCGGCCGGTTCGGCAACGCTTCGTTTGTTGAAAGAGAACCCTCCTTACGAACAACTCGAACGATTGGCGGATCGCTTGGCTGATGGCCTGGATCGCGCGGCGACCTCCGCAGGAATGGCTCACACGGTCGCCAAAGCGGGTGCGATGCTGACACTGTTCTTCAATCCCGAACCGGTCGATTGCTGGGACGTGGCGGATCGTTGCGACCGAGAAGCCTTCGGACGTTACTTCTGGGGATTGATCAACGAAGGCATCTACATGCCCTGCAGTCAATTCGAAGCGTTGTTCTTCAGCCAACAGCACACCGAGGCCATGATTGACGAAACCATCGCCGCGGCAGAAAAGGTTCTGAAGTCGCTGTAGGGTTGGCGATCTAGGTTTGGCGATGATCCAACCGGAGTCGCCCAAGCAGCGGACGGCGAATGATAGAGAACCGATCGCGTTTACGATCACGCCTCGGTTCAATCAGCCGGGGTTCTGCCCGTCTTGATAGGCACGCAAGCGATCGATCAATGTCAGCAATCGATTCGCTGCGGTGGGCAGGGCGACTTCACCAAGTTCAGTGAGCGCGGCCGATGGGCCTCGAGTCTTCTCGCACACTTGCTGTATCTCGATGGAGATGCGGCGAGCCAAGCGTTCTTTTTCTTGACACAACCGCAAGCGATTCTTCCAGCGTGCCACGTTCTTGGCTTCTTCCGTCGCTGGAACATGATCGCCGGGACGCACCGTCGAACGTTTCCGACTGAGCTGATCTTGCGCGGAGGTCAGCTCGCGTTCGGCGACTCGGGTTTGATCTCGCCAGTAGGTCACTTGATTGACCGAGAAGTGTTCATTCACGCGATTCAATGTCGCGTGAATCGATTGGCTGGACAGACACATGCGGTCCGCCAAACGCTCGACGGCCTGGCGAAGGGCATCGAGCGAATCGAGATCTCGAACGTCGCTTTGGGTCACGCCAGTTCATCGAGGAAGCGGTCGAGTGCCGCGTCCATCTTCTCCGGAGTGTCGTAGCTTCCATCGGCGATTTGACGACGAATGTCAGCAACGCGATCGATTCGGATTTCACCACCACCGGCGATGGGTGACGCGGAATCCAAACGATTCGCAGAGGTCGCGGCGCTGGACAAATCGAGTTGGTCCACGGGCGCGGAGGTTCTTGTCGTGGTGGCATCCGGCTTCAGACGGTTCGCGCCGGCATTGGCAGCAGGCTTGGAAACCGACGAGGCGGCTTGGCTCGTGGAAAGTCGAAATGGACCGTAAATTTGCATCTTGACGCGTGCTCCCGGGCGGAAAGCGGAATTGACAACCGGATCACATACCGGACCTTCGTGGCCCATTTGGCATGTCGATCGATCGACAAAAGTTTGAAAAGGATTGTGGGTGCGACAACCGATCCGTCATGGGAGTGCGCTCGGGGCGCATCCAATCAGGGAACTCTCGACTCGGTTATCAGCGTTGCAATCCTTGTCCCAGGAATCAATCCGTCAGAATCGGTGGAGACTTCGCAAGCGCAGTTTCGAGAACACGTCTGATATCGGCCTGAATCGCCGATGGCCTGCAGTCTCATTTGAATTCTGAGCAAAAGTTCTGGGCAAAATTCTGTTCGGTCACACTATCAATCGCGTGAAACCGCCGGCAAGGTCAACGCAGCCAAAAAAATTGGCTTTTGCAAACGAATTGATTCAAGCCTCACGAGTTGCCACCCGAGAAGCGTCTCTCGACTCCCCAAACACCTGACCGGATCTCGGCTGCCCCATGACAGTTGGGTGTGAAACGATCGGGTTTCACAACTCGCCGCCGAAGTTTACCGCTCACGTCCCGGGGGATGGGCAGTTTGGTCCGGCTACCGGCTTGCCCGAAAGGTACTGGCAAGGGACGATGTTGACCCCACTCGTTTTCCATTCGCTATCCCCATCGCCGCAACGGTAATTTCGGATCCCCGATGTCAACGAATTCAGAGTCCTCCGCTCCCCCGACGGCGAACTCCAACGCCAATGTGAACCTGGTCGTCCTCGCCGCCGGCAAGGGAACTCGCATGAACAGCGAACTTCCCAAGGTTCTGTGCCCCGTCGTCGATCGGCCCATGATTCACTTTGTTCTGGACGCTGCCGACAAAGCTGGCATCCAGAAGAAAATCGCGGTGGTGGGCTACGAAGCGGACCTGGTGCGAAAAGAGCTTCAAACCCGCGACGATGATTCGCTGACCTTTGCCGAGCAAACCGAGCAGCTGGGAACCGGGCATGCCGTTCAAATGTGCCGCGATCAGCTGGCCGACCACGATGGCCTCACGCTCGTCATCGCTGGCGACTCCCCTCTGATTCAATCGTCCAGCCTGATCAAGCTGATCGAGCACTTCCAAGCCACCCGCCCCGCGTTGCTGCTCGGCACTTTGACCAAAGACGATCCGACGGGGCTGGGCCGAATCGTGCGAGACGACAGCGGCCAATTCACCGGCATCGTCGAACACAAAGACGCCACCAACGAACAACGCGAAATTCGCGAAGTGAACATGAGCACGTATCTGTTCAACAACGCGGACTTGCTCGATTCGCTTTCAAAACTCAGCAACGACAACGCCCAAGGCGAATACTACCTGACGGATTGTGCACGCCTGCTTCACGAAGCCGGACGCCCCGTCGAAGCGTTGCCCGTTTTGAAGGATTGCGAATCGCTTTCCATTAACAACCCCGAGGAACTCCAAGTGGTCGACCAAACAATGCGAGCGATGGGTTATGCGTGAACTGAAAATTTTCAGTGGCCGAGCAAACCACGACCTCGCTGACAAACTGTGTCGCCACCTGCACCTGAAACCCGCCCGCATCACGCTGGGCCAATTTCCGGACGGCGAAAACTACTGCAAACTCGACGAAGATGTTCGCGGTCGCGACGTCTTCCTGGTGCAGCCGACTTGCCCGCCCGTCAACGACAACTTGATTGAGTTGTTGACGATGATCGATTGCTGCAAGCGTGCCAGTGCCGAGCGGATCACCGCCGTGATTCCATACTTTGGCTACGCAAGACAGGATCGCAAAGACGAAGGGCGCGTGCCAATCACCGCGAAATTGGTTGCGAACCTGATCACTCGAGCCGGCGCCGATCGCGTCCTCACCATGGATCTGCACGCCGCACAAATCCAAGGTTTCTTCGACGTTCCCGTCGATCACCTGTACGCCGCTCCAGTCATCAACGATCACTTCGTCAGCCGCCGATTCGCCGGCGATGAAGTCGTCGTCGTCAGTCCCGACGAAGGCAGTATCAAACGAGCTCTCGGCCACACCAAACGACTCGGTGGCAATTTGGCCATCGTCGACAAACGTCGTACCAACGCCTTGGAAGTCCGCCAAAACACGATCATCGGCGGCCCCGTCGAAGGCAAAGTGGCTCTCATGTTCGACGACATGATCAGCACGGCCGGATCGATCTGCGGTGCGGCACGCTTGGTTCACGAAGCGGGTGCGAAAGAGATTCACATCGCTTGCACTCACGGCGTTCTGTGCGGCCCCGCCATCGAACGACTGCGCGACGCTCCGATTGATTCGATCACCGTCACCGACACGATTCCAGTGACGGGCGAGAAGTTGTTGCCGAACCTGGTTCAGCTTTCGGTGGCACCGCTGTTGGCCGAAGCCATCAAACGAATTCACCACGACCAATCGATCAGCGAACTTTTTCGCGAACGCTGATCAGTCGCATAGTGACCGGTAGTCACTCGGAGTCTTGGCAGAAGTTTTCGACGATACCAATGCCGGTCAATCCGTTTCGACGAAGATCGTCAACGAGCGTTTCGATTTCCGAAACGTCCGTTCGGCTTGCATCACGCACGACCAACGCCGAGTCACAAAGACTCGCGGTCGACAATGCGGAAGTGCCACAGTCGATGATCACCAGATCGAATGATTGCTTGAGTCGCTCGACGACCTGCTCTAACTCGCTCGACGCGGGCGACAATTCATCCGCTCCCGGCAGCAGTGGAATCAAGGTCAACGCGTCCGACTCAGACGCCACGGCAATTTCTTCGACGGGAATGCCATCGCGAATCGCGTCGATCCAGTCGTGATCCAACTCCAAAGCGAAGTCGTCGACCAGAGTTGGACCGTTGCTGTCGGCATCAACCAAAGCAACCTTCATTCCCGTGTAAGCGACACTCAGTGCGATGCCCATGGCGACGGTTGATCGACCTTCACCGGGCAGAACACTGGTGATGGCAATCGATCCCAGTCCATCCTGCTGCGCGTCGACGATGTGCTGCCCAAGTTGATCGGCCAGCGACCCACACAAGAACAATTCAGAAACGGTATCCGGGATATCCAACTCGTTCACTTGCCATGCAGCGACAAACGGTCGCTTGGCAACTTCCGCCGGCTCTTTGATTGGTGCGGCGACTGTTTCAACCGCAGCGATTGGTTCTGGTTCGATCGAAGGTGCGGGCTCTGTCGCGGTCTGCTGCCGCATCGATTCGGCGAGATAGCGTTCCGCTTCACTCATCGTCTGAGTCGCGCGACTCGCGACTTCGAGCATCGATTGTGGTTGAGGCTCTCGTTTCGGAGTTTGGCTTGGTGCCGAAGTGTAGGCGACTGGTTGCGATACAACCGTCTCAATGGTGTTGGTGTCCGACACCGGTGCAACTGGAACCTTTGCAACGCCAGAAACAATCAATGGTTCGCCAATTCGCCGAGCAGTTTCTTCCGCGTTCACCGGACGATCAATCCGCAAACGGGTCGACTGGTCAGCGGTCTCCATCCAGATCGAAGACGATTCGGCCACGGAAGCATCCAACTGCATTCCGGTCACATCGTCGCGGCGATCACCAACCACTGGCTTCAACCGATCGGATGGTCGGTCAATTGTCGAGGACGACTTTTGGATCGACTGAGCCTTCGGTGCGGGGACAACGGGTTCGCTTACCGGAGGAGCTTGCTCCGATGTCGTTCCGGCAACGGTGCCTTCCGTTTCTCGCTGGCGACGCATTGAAGCGGCACGATCCAGTCGCAAAACGGCTTCGTCCAAGCGGCGGGTGACACGTTCGGATCGCTCCAAACCGGTCAACGATTCCTGAGCGGCAGTGTCATTCGTTCGCGGCAACTCGGTGACGGATTCGATCGAATCGACCGCCTGCATCTGAGCCACCGTCTTGGAAACGTAGCGACGATTCCGAGCATGCGATTGAATGAAGTTGTTGGGTTGAGTCATCACGTTTCCCTGTCACTCAGCGGCGCAGATTAAAATCGGGATAGAAAGGCGGTGCGGCAACTCGGGCTTCGGGTTGGTCACTCGTTGCCGGGGTTTGATTTCCGACAGAACCCTCCGGCCCATCGCCTGGCAATGCAAAGCGGAAGTCGGGAGTGCTTGGTGACTGAGTTGCGGGAAATTCGTTTGCTCCAGCAACCTGCTCGGCAACGGTCGCTGCCGGCGAACCAGCGTCAGCAGGTGCAGCGTTGGATGCTTGATCACCTGTCTCCGATGGCATCGGTGGCAAGTAGTCCATCCAGTTTGAAATTGGCCCCGGCGTTCCGGTCTGCAGTGGAACTGGAACCGCAGGTGGAGTTTCTTCGAACGATGGCGTGTCAGTCGGTGGGACATCCGTCGTCAATGATTCACTGCCAGACGAAGTGCTTTGGCTGGTGGTTGCCTCATTCGCGTCGAATTCTTCGGCGGTGATTTCCGATGGCGAACCAGCAGCGTAGTTTGCAGCCAACGCATCAAGTGACATGCCGTCATTGCTTGGCGACGAAGCGACTTGAGGTTCACGAACGGACGGCGAAGCGGCTTCAGCTGATACTTCTTGATGGAATGGCACCGAATCAAAAGGAGCATCTGCATTGACGCCATGCTGCATCGTCGAAGAAGCCAATTGCGATTGAACCAAACTGGTTCCACCCGGGGCTGCTCCCATTGCGTTGGTCGCCGATGGTTGGCCCAAGGTTGTTTTGTTGACCGAATGCTTCGGAGTTCCCGCGGTCATGGAAAGCCTGGGTTTGACTTGACCGACACTCGGTTTTGGATTGGTGTTTTCGCTGACTGCCACATTGTTCGCTGCTTTGCGATCACCAAAGTGTTTCTTCGGTCGCGTATTCGCATTGTCGCTCGCGATTGAATTGACCGAAGACAGATCGTCTTTCTTCGCAGCCGAACGATCGACCTCGGGGTCCTTCGCAATCAAAGCTTCAGAATTTTGCTGAGCGTTCGGATTTCGTCGCGGCGCGAACACTGCCCAGCACGCGAGTACTGCAAGCAGAACCAGCAACGTGTTGCGTGATCCGACGACTGCCAACGCTCGATTGCCAAACGTCTCCGAGCTCTCTTTCCACAACGTTTTGGGCGCCGCTTCAGTGCGCTTGGAATCGGCCAGGACCGTTGCGGTGGCGCTGGGCGACGATTCGACCGGCTGCACCGACGGTGTGTCCTGAGCCGTCGCGTCTTGTATCGACGCGTGTTGGGGCGTTGTATGCTGGGACGTTGTGTTTTGAGTCGTGCGGACGCCACTCGCTGAACCGGGTGTTGTCACTTCAGGTGAAGTCACGGGCGTCTGTGGCGGCACCAAGTTAGGCAAACGCGAAACGCTGGCAGTAGTGTCCAAGTTGGTTGGGACTTCCGTTGCAGCGTCGAGCATATCTTGCATCGACAGGCCCGCATCGCTTTCCAACTTCTCCGGAGCCGATGAGTCTTCGACAAAGGTCTCTTCCGGACCCGTCGGCGGACAAAGGTCTGGCAATCGAAGCAAGGTTGGCGCCATTTCATCCATCTCCGTGCGAGACGGATTGGAGCGACGGCTTGGATTTGTATTTTTGGACGCGGTTGTCATGCGTACTTCTCTCGTTTTGGAACGTGAGTGGTCTACGGAAACATCCTCCACGTACAGGACTCTCCAGGCGCAACATCTCCCCTCCACGGATCGGCATCTCGCAGAAACGATCTTGAGGAAAATCCGGAATAGCGAAACTTTGCGGGCGACTACAAGACGGATCAAGCAAACAACAACCGCCGAACCAGTTTCACGCGATTCGTTTCATTCGCGTCCTCTTTCGCGTCCCTCCAACGAGCCGGGACAATTCTCAGTTCGCACGGACTCTGCTAAGTTGCACCTGAATTGAACTTCCCACTCACCTTTCGGTACAAATCGATGAAACAAGTTTTCCAAGGCGTTTGCTTCGCCTCTTTGATCGCCTTCGGCGCCTGTGCATTGCCAGGTTGCGGATCCGATGAACCAGCATCCGTCGTGGACTCAACGGACCTTGATGCGATCGCAGATTACGAACGAATGATCGCCGAAGAAGAGAAGGCAGCTCAGGAAGGCATGGAAGCCGCGGAGTGATTCGCACAACAGAACAGCCGCAATAAAAAGAAGAACGCCACGTTGAAAACAACGTGGCGTTCTTCTTTTACAAATGAGCGATTGCTGCCGGGATAAGCAGCCTGCAAACATCGGTGGATCAGAACTCGCCGTCGATCACTTCACGAGCACCTCGTGAACCGAGTGCGCCCCACAAACCATACGGACTTTGTGCGCCAGCTTGATTCATATTGGCATCATTCCCGTTGCGCCAAACCACGGGATTGTTCTGGTTCCCTGATTCAATCGAAGCCGTGATGAACTTGACCGCACCATCTCCCATCAACACGTGTGCTCCCCCTTGGTGACGACTGGAAACCGTCATGATTGACGGCCCGTTCGAATCGTGAGGAATGCAGGTGGGACTGTTGGGAGGCAGAATTGTGTGGACTTGCGATTGAGCGTTTTGGCAATCTGCCCAGCGAAAACCACGCCCTTTGCTGACTCCCTCGAGAGCCCCCGCTGTCCAAAACTGTGGCCGTTGAGGATCAATCATCGTTCCGTTTTCGATACACAGCCGTGGATTTTGACGTATCGCGGTCTGCGCCGGCTGGCGATCGGGGTGACGCTTGGCACGCGTTCGATTGTCCAGGTCACCAAGGTCCGTCGCGATTTCTCCCATAGCGATGGTGTTGGACAATCCGTCCAGCACGTCGCGGAATTTCACCTGTTTGTGCTTCACGAAAAAGCCTCGGTTGGCCGCGCGAGAATGCTGCGCGTAATTGTTTGCGGCTCCCGAGTTCGCTGGTCTGAGGTCACCGTGCATGGTCCACCAGAAAGAGTCCCCCATCGACATCGCGTAGTTGGTACGTCCCAAGCTAGGCAAACCTTTGCCCGGATCACTGGGACAGCGCAAAGTCGGAAGCTCCGTCGCCCATGGCTTGTACTGAATGTTCTGGGGAGTTGGCCCCATTGGCGGCCATGGATTCGTCTGCGTCCCAATCCCCGCACCCGTGTTGCCATCGGTCCGCTCTGAATTCGGATTGGTGATTTGCTCCCAAATCCCCTGTTGCTCCATAAACGGAGTCATCCCAACCAAAGCACTCAATCGCCAGTAGTTGTGGTTGTTGTAGCTGGTCCACCAATTGTGGCTGCCGTTGCCCACGTCCGTCCCGACGCCTTGCATTGGGGCCCCGTTGTAGGCACTGTGGTAGTTGTGAATGGCAAGACCGAGCTGCTTGAAATTGTTGCTGCAGCTCATTCGGCGAGCAGCCTCGCGAGCCGCCTGAACCGCCGGCAAGAGCAACCCAACCAACACGCCGATGATTGCAATGACAACCAAAAGCTCGACCAAAGTGAAACCACGCTGAAAGCGTCCTTTTGTGACCATTTGTTCATATCCTGGATAAAGAAGTGCGGAAAAGATCTGACAAAATACTTCTCCATAGACATTCCATTTCCTGAGCCTATGCCATGCTCAAATGACGCATCCAGTCCGTAATCGGCCCGACAACGGACGCTTCGCCGCCGTAAACACCGTTAGTTCCTTGGCGAAACGAAGAATCAGCTCGCCGCAACAAATCTCATTTTTCTAGAGTTCTTTCATCTTAAATCCCAGGATTGGACGAACCGGGTGCGGAAAACGCTCGGTTGTCTACCAGTTTTCGAGACGGAATGTGAGTTTGGCATCCAGCCAATGAAAAACGCCACGTTGAGTGACAACGTGGCGTTCGTGGTGATTCAGCAGTGAAAAGCAGTCTTAGAACTCGCCGTCGATCACTTCGCGAGATGCGCGAGACCCCAAGGAGCCCCATAATCCGTACGGGCTCTTCGAACCCGGTTGATTCAGATTGACCGCGTTGCCACCCAGATGCACGACTGGGTTGTTCTGGTTACCAGCTTCGATCGATGAGGTAATGAACTTCACGGCTCCATCGCCCATCAGAACATGCACCCCGCCTTGGTGACGACTCGAAGTGGTCATGATTGCATTGCCATTCGAATCGTGCGCGACACACAATGGTGCGTTTGGTGGCAAAATGGTGTGCACATTGGATTGAGCGTTCTGGGAATCGGCCCAACGGAAACCACGCCCCTTGATCTCAGCCTCTAGACCACTGTTCACCCAAAACTGCGGGCGGGTCGGATCGATCATCGGAGAGGCGTCTTCGATGCAGAGCTTTGGATTGTCTCGCATCGACGCCTGAGCACCTTGACCGCCGGAATGCGTTTTCCCGCGAGTCCGATTGTCGCCGTCACCCAAGTCCGTCGCGATTTCAGCCATCGCGATCGTATTGGACAAACCATCCAGAACGTCGCGGAATTTTGTTTGAGAGTGCATGACGAAGAAACCACGGTTGGCGGCACGAGAATTCTGTGCGTAGTTGCTCGCCTCTCCTGGATTTGCCGGACGCAACTTTCCGTTCATCGTCCACCAGAACGAGTCGCCCATCGACATGGCATAGTTCGTACGACCAAGGCTTGGCAAACCTTCACCTGGATCGCTCGGACAACGCAACATCGGGAGTTCTGTGGCCCAAGGCTTGTATTGAATGTTGTCCGGGGCAGGTCCCATCGGCGGCCAAGGATTGCTTGGAACACCAATGCCCGCTCCGGTATTGCCATCGGTTCGCTCGGAGTTGGGATTTGAGATCTGTTCCCACAAGGCTTGCTGCTCCATGAAAGGAGTCATCCCCACCAAAGCGTTCAATCGCCAGTAGTTGTGGGTCGTGTAGCTGGTCCACCAATTGTGTGAGCCGTCACCGACATCCGTTCCAACACCATGGATCGGGGCGCCGTTGTATGCACTGTGGTAGTTGTGCATCGCCAGTCCGAGCTGCTTGAAGTTGTTACTGCAACTCATTCGTCGCGCAGCTTCGCGGGCAGCTTGCACGGCGGGCAACAACAGGCCAACCAGCACGCCAATGATCGCAATCACAACGAGCAGCTCCACCAAAGTGAACGCTCGCCGAGATACGTTTTTACTTAACATGAGAACTTTCCTGGGTTTGAATATTTAGCACTTGAAATACTTTTGATCTGGCGTGCCAATCGACGCCGATCTTGAATGCGATTTTTTCGCATACTGTATATTCAAGAGAACACCACTATTGAACGATGGCGTTCCAGAATTGGCCAAAAACCCCCGAAAGACGGACTCATACCCTTCTGCAGCGATAGGTCAGTTAAAGCTCCGGCTGTTCAGCTGCACAGAAAAACCAGAGATTTTTTTCCTTCACCAGCGTGCCTCGACTGATGGGGCCCCGCGCTCCCGCTGCGACGAAGCAACTACCGTCGCTTCGCCCTTCGATTGGACGTCACCAGCAAAGCGACTGGCAACGGTTCATTTGGCTGCTAGGCGATGGACAGAACCTCACTTAGCAAGTGATGCGTTCAGCTCTTTCGCTTGCTGCTGGGCAACCTTCATGACGGCTTCCACTTCCACAGGAACTCCGCCTTGCTGCTTGCTTTCGTAAGCCGCTTGCATGAAGGCGTACAACTCGATTGTTTCTGCCGAATCGACCGGCGATTCCCCCGTACGAAAGAACTGAGCGATCTCGACGAGCAATGGTCGGTAGCCGTCGTACTTCCCAATTTCAGAAATGGCTTTCTCTCCGTAGACCATTCCGCCGTAGCCCGAACTGCCCGCTCGGATGCCTCGGAAGGTTCCAATCCGGCCGTCGTCCCAACGACCAACGGCCAATTCAAAATCCTCGGTCGAGGTGTGGGAAACCGTTTTGCAGCCAACACCCATGCAGGTGTAGAGCGTTTCGACGCCGTGGATCCCATACCAATACAAATCCACATGCGATGGTTCAATCTTGCAGGGACTATGTGCACTGCAGCCAAGAACTCGCCCCACTGAACCAGATCGAATGGCCTGGGCACCGTTGCTGTACCGCAACGATGAGCTCGAGAAAACGGGCACGTCATAGTGCTTCGCCGCGTCGAAGATGGCGATCGTTTCAGCCAAGTTGGATCCGACGGGCTTGTCGATGAACACGGTCTTCCCAGCCGCGAAAACTTGCAGTGCCTGTTCGTGATGGATCGTCCCATCGTTGGTTTCCAACAAGACACAGTCCACTTTGGACAGCAACTCGCTGATGGAATCGACGATCTCGATTCCCATTGATTTCAACTGCTCGGTGTATCCGGGAATCCGACTGCTGCTGGACTCGATCGTTTTGCTTCCGAACGGATAAGCCGCAACGACTTGAAACCCCGCCAACGGATCATCGTCCGAATGCTCGGCATTGAACTCTTTCGCAAACGCCGGCGTGTGGGAAGTGTCCAGACCGATGATGCCAATTCGAACGGGTTCGTCCGCACGAGCACTGCCGACCGAAGACAGCACGCTCGCGCATAAAAACATCACGACACCAATCAAACCAAATCGCATGGGACCACTTTCAAAACAAAGACGAAGAACAAGATGAACAGACCAAGCTGGACCAACTGCAAAGGCTCAAACCACCGGCTTCCAGCCCGGTTGATATTCGCGTCCCCAATACGCAAGCGCTTCGGAATTCCCGATGGGTTTGCCGGTGGCGGAATCAATTTCCAGTTCCGCTGAGCTGCGATAAGCCATGTTGCCCAAATGGCAAAGCAACGTGCTCAGATGTGCTTCCTGAATGTCCGCGTTGGGTCGGCGACCGGTGCGAATAGCGTCCAAGAAATCGGCCAAATGAGTTGTGTCGCCGCCCTCATCATTGACGGTCTCAATTTCCTTGTTGCGATCATCGAATCGAGTGAAGCCATTTCCCCGGACGATGATCGAACCTTCGCTTCCGTGGAAGCTGACTCCCACCGCCGCATCGTGTGGCCCCAAAGGAGACCAACTCAATCCTTCCCAGGTCGCCGTTTTTCCTTCGGGGAAATCGTACGTCACCATCATCGTGTCAGGCGTTTCTTGATCGTCGTCGTGCCGGTACTTGCCGCCACCCGAACGAACGCGACTGGGCGTTGTGACCTGCAATCCCCAACGAGCCAAATCCAGCACATGGATGCCGTTGTTGCCCAATTCGCCGTTGCCCCAATGCCAACGCCAATGCCAGTTGTAATGAACCACATTGTCCACGTACTCGCGGCGCGGCGCGGGACCTTGCCACAGATCCCAGTTCAGCCAATCCGGCACTGATACGGTTTTGCCATGCCCAATCGACGGACGCCGGTTGTTGTACCAACTGCGTGAATAAGAAACGTCACCGATGCCGCCCGTATGCACCAATTCGATCGCACGAATGATTGCCGGCCAACTGCGACGTTGCGATCCCATTTGCACGACTCGGTTGTGCTTCCGCGCCGCTTCGACCGCCAACACACCTTCCTCCGCGGTCTGACTGCATGGCTTTTCTACATACACATGCTTTCCGGCGGCACATCCCAAAATCGTTGCGGGTGCATGCCAGTGGTTGGGAGCTGCCACGACAAGAGCGTCCACGTTCTCGTCTTCCAACAACTTCCGAACATCAGCAAACGTTTTGGGCCGATGCCCTTGGGCATCCGCAACGGAATCCGCCACTTTGTCCGACGCTCGCGAATCCACATCGCAGATCGCGACCACGTCGGAACCGGGATCTTTGATGAATCCTTTCGCTAGCGCCGCCCCACGATTATTGACTCCCATGATCCCAACGCGGATGACTTCATTGGGCGACTTTTTCGGGGCCGTTTCTGCGAACACGGAACGAGCGGCAACGGTCGCACCCAATGCGGCCCCCGCTTTCAAGAACAACCGACGATCACGTGTCCGATGCCTCGACTGCATGGACGCGGAAGACTGCACACCAGAATGCTGAGGACGCATGGTCACGGCGAAATCCTTTGGCTGGATCGAACGCGTCAATCGACATTCGTGACGTTGTCTTGGCCTCACACACCAAAGCGTGCAGGATCAAGCCGCGTGACAACTGGGATTGGCAAATGGCCTTCGAAGCTTCGACTGAGCTCATCTCCATCGATGCTGCCGTCACCACGGTAGACGGTGAACCAACAGCCCGCATCATTGGAGAGATGTTCTAGAGCGTCAAAGACCAATCGATCGATGGGAGGGAAGGAGGTGGGACAACTGAGTTTGCCTCTCGGCCAACTCGACAAGCAATCGCCTGAGATCGACTCGGGCAAATCGCTTCGCTGACGCTCATTGTAAGCAGATTCTCTAGCGGATTGGGCGTCGCAATTTGTCCTCCGCCGAGTGTGGATCCAACGGGACCCTGGACACAAACCAAAGATGGAAAGAGATTGGCACGGACTTTCGCCACCTGTCGACCGCCGCAACGGTGCAAGAGACCCTGATGAGCCTTCCTGATTCGACGTCACCCCCAAATGATTCGTCCGCCACGATGATGGATCGGTTGGTGCTGTCCTACCTGGATATTCGACGAGCGATCGGGCTTAGCGGTTTGGTGCTGCCACTCGTTTTGGGCCCCGGCGGCTTGCTGCTAGGGATCGAAATTCAAGAGAACATGAGCAGCTACTATCACACTCCATTGCGGGATGTGTTTGTAGGAACGCTGTGCGCGATTGGCATCTTCTTGTTCTGCTACCGCGGATACGACCGGATCGAAAATTGGACGGCAAACATCGGAGCGGTCGCGGCAATTGGAATCGCTCTGTTTCCATTGGACTATGGCAGCGATCCGCTGATCCAAAAGTCATTCGTGGGCTACGTCCACACATTCAGCGGCGGTGTGTTTTTCACAACACTCGCGTTCTACTCGCTGTACCACTTCCCACGCGATTCCAGGCGGGAAGCCGAGTCCCATTTGTTCGAACGCTCATTGGCCTTTCGTGCCAGCGGATTGACCATCCTGTTGATCACCTTCGCGATGGGCGGCTACATGTTGCTCGTCCCACAAGACTGGAAGGATTGGCTCAATGGCTACAACTTTTTGTTCTGGGCGGAATGGATCGCCGTTTGGTCCTTTGCAAGCTCTTGGCTCGCCAAAGGTCGCATCATCGTTACCGAGATCGGTGTCGAAGTCCTTGCCTATTCGCGAAAGTTGGTGCTGCAACACGGATTGGGAATCAAAGACAATCCGTGATTCTCGCGATTGATCGTCACTGATGCAGGATGCCAAACGTTCGTGCAAACTCAACGTCGTCTTCGCTGAGTTTTTCGAGCGGGACCGAGATGGCTTGCCGATTGTCCAGCTGCAACAGCGAGACATCCGACTTCCCCACCGATTGCAACATCGCTTTGATGGTAAAGGTGACCGTCCCGCCGGGGTTGTAGTTCGTCTCGCCTTCCAACAACAAACCCGCATCCGTTCCTGGAATCTGATAAATCGCGTAGTCCGCTTGGGCATTTCGCGAGAAGCAAAGGCTCGTCAGGAGCCCGCCCGCCATCAACCAAGCGAGCAAACTCATCCGCGGTTGAAACCGTCGTTTTTGCCCCGATGATACGTCCGGCTTTTGAAATTCCATTCGTTTGCCCGCCATTCCTGTCCCCATCACTACGAATCATTCGTCGACCACCCCGACAGTCATGCTCCGCTCAGGCAAAACAGCCCGCGAGGTGTGGTCGCCATCCCCTAACAAAGGAGCGATTGTAACTCGTCATCGCTCAGTTTGTGCTGACAGCCGCAACGGGAATCCACGCAATTCGCGGTTTGTCCTCGTCGAGGACGTATTCCTTCAGGCAGGACACTTCACGGATGAACAGTAATGCAAATCCGCAACACCAGAAACCGACACAACCAATCGGATTCCGCACCAGTCGAGCGTCTCTGCTAGCGAACGAGTTGCATTGGCCAACTGAGAGCTCACCTCACACTTCGTGGCGTTTCCAAGGGACGACCCCCGTCTTTCTCGACACTCGCCGACCATTGCTCAAGTTCGCGACTCATCCTCTCTGCAACGTCGGGATACTGTTCCGACACATCTCGCGATTCCGTCGGATCGTTTCGCAAATCAAACAAGACACTGGGCTCGGTGGAGTCTTTCAACTTCGTCCCACGAGTCACGTACCGTCAACAACGCCGCTCGCGGGTACACACACGCATGATCCACTGTAAGCCTGCGAGAACTGAATCGACTCGTTGGCAAGCCGATCCAGATTCGGCGTTCTAGTCGGAGAACCATCGCCACCGGCAAGATCCCCCACCGACAAATCGTCAGCGAGAATCACAATGACATTGGGACGTCGACTCGTCGCGTCGCTTTCTGAATGTGCATTCGCATCTCCCTCCTGAACCAATGGAGCTTGCCCCAGGCATTCGTTCAGCGATACCAGGATCAAAACGATGGCGACAAACGGCGAAAACTTCATTGGTGGTTTCTTGATCGTGGAGGGATTCGCGTCCAATCAATGATACCGACTCATTCGGAAAACTGGCGTCGGCACGCTAAAACGAACGTGTTCGCCGTGCTTCAGCTGTTTCGATGGAAGAGAATAGTCAGCACAGTCGTGGGGCGCCGCGACGAGCATCCTTTGATCAGCGAGGTTCCTACGTTCACGTTTCGCTTACGCCGGGGTAGCATCATCGCACGGCGTCCCAGCACGGAAAGCCTGCCAGACCGTCTCCGCAACATCGCAAAGTGAGCCATGCCCTCGCCAAGCCCTCGTTCCGCTTCCTCGCCATCCAAACCACAGCTATCGGTTCGGAAGAAGATCCTGTTTTCCTTTGTGTTTGTTGTGGGGGTGCTTGGAACGATTGAACTCGTGCTGCGTGTCGCGAGAATCGGCGAGCCACCCGCAATCGGTGTGCTTCGATTTGGATACGACACAGGCATTCCAATCTTCGATGCCGATGGTATTGAGCGGGAAGGTGAGTTCTATCAGGACGTTCCCCTGTTCGAAGCGGATCCCAATCTGTTTTGGAAGCCAATCGCCGATACGCCGTTCACGGGAGCGGACGGGCTGCGTCTGCCTGCTCCATCGCAGAAGTCAAAAGATGATGGCGTCTACCGAATCGGAGTGATCGGAGACTCATGCAGCTTTCTCGGCGAAAAGGTCTATCCCGCCAGGTTCGCTGATCTTTTGCGAGAATCGACCGGACGTGAAATCGAAGTCGCCAACGCCAGTTGCCCGGGCTACACATCCTTTCAAGGCAAACGGCGGTTGCAAACATTGTGGCCATGGGAACCAGACGTCGTCCTCGTTTACTTTGGATGGAACGACCACTGGAAGTCTCTCAACGGGCAAACCGACCAGGACACGATGCAGCGTCAAATTTTGAGCGACCGTGCACGCACTTGGTTGGGCAAGTCTCGGATCTTTTGGTGCATGTACTCGTTACGAACAAAGCTCGCACCACTGAAATCAATTCGCAACGCCCCCGTCCGTGTTCCGCTAGCCCACTATCAAGAGAACCTCCAAGAGATTCTCGCGAGCACCAACGAACGAGACCTTCCAGTCATCTTCATCACCGCGCCTTCGGCCTATCGAGAAGGAAAGGTGCCACCTTGGTCATACGAATTCTTTGGCCAGTTCTATGGAATGAGCCCCGAGGAAGTTGCCAGCATTCCGCAAACACATCGTCAATACAACGAAGTGGTACGGCAGATCACGGAAGCAAACTCATCCGCCTATTTGGTCGACGTCGCTGCAGCCTGGGGAAAGGACGAGGACGAGCCCAAAGATCCAGAACGATTCCGGAGTGATCGAATTCACTTGACCGAACAGGGCCACCAAGAGATTGCCGAACAACTGCTGCAACGATGGAACGAGGCAGAGCTGGGCAAGACGGAGCTCGGAACGTCAGCAGAACTCGGCACCGAGTGATGCTCTTGACGGGCCTCGCTCGTCCTCCCGCCCTTGCAACACTCCCAAGAACGGCCCAAGAGGCGAAGCCAAACCCAAAGCCAGAACGGCAAAACGCCCACGAAAAACGGCGCACAAAAAAAGCCAAACCCCGTGTTTGCCAGGGTTTGGCTTGAATCGTCTCGGCCTGTCAGGCCCGTTGATAGCGGCAGAGGGACTCGAACAAGCTTCTAAAACACCGCAAAAACTTGGTTCCGAGTGCATACCCGAAGCCAAAACCGAAGCCGACAATTCGAGATATTCTGATATCCCCGCAATCGCAGACTGGCTCATTCACAACCTGAACGATGCCGAGTTGGTCCAACTACAGAAACATCTAATTGCAGGCCGGCCGAAGTCGGCGACCTCCATTTGACGTTGGGCACGGTCACCAACAACCACTACGCGAAGTCGATGCGGGCCAATTTCGGCCGTGCCATGATTGATGGAGTCAAGATCGTCGCTGAGTACATCGTGTCCCACGTTTCAGCGACGCAGTTTGACTCCCTTCACCGCGAGTTGCTCCAGCGTAGGCTAGTCATCTCATCTCTCGGGTTTCTAAGCTGCCTGCTCGGCAGCGAACGGCGAACTGACCCGCCAACACGCACGCATCAATTTCTAAGCTGCCTGCTCGGCAGCGAACTTGTATTGCTCGCATGAAACAAATGGACGAATTTTCTAAGCTGCCTGCTCGGCAGCGAACGGTCGGAAGTTCGTTCCGTGTCGTTGCGACGTTTTCTAAGCTGCCTGCTCGGCAGCGAACTCAAGAAAAGCCTGAACGCGATGGTGCGGACTTTTCTAAGCTGCCTGCTCGGCAGCGAACTCAAGATTATGAGTGAGCCAACGATCAACGTTTTTCTAAGCTGCCTGCTCGGCAGCGAACAATCCGCCGGCGAATCACCCCGCACGACATGCTTTCTAAGCTGCCTGCTCGGCAGCGAACAAACCGTTTTCGACACTACGCAAATCAGCAAATTTCTAAGCTGCCTGCTCGGCAGCGAACAGACCTTGATCAAGACGGAAAGCCTTCGTCATTTTCTAAGCTGCCTGCTCGGCAGCGAACAGCGACATTCATCGCCAGCGGTCGATCGACAATTTCTAAGCTGCCTGCTCGGCAGCGAACACGCAGCCCGCCGACTGGAAAGCCGCCTGGGATTTCTAAGCTGCCTGCTCGGCAGCGAACTTAGTGTGGATCCCGCTTATCCAAGATCCACATTTCTAAGCTGCCTGCTCGGCAGCGAACTGTCAGTGAGCCACTTCGCAGCGTCGGCGATATTTCTAAGCTGCCTGCTCGGCAGCGAACCCACAATGGTGCTTCAATCAGGTCATCACGTTTTTCTAAGCTGCCTGCTCGGCAGCGAACTCATCGGGATCGCGAGAACAAATTAACCATTATTTCTAAGCTGCCTGCTCGGCAGCGAACGACACCACGGCGTCGGCGATCTCTAGCAGAGTTTTCTAAGCTGCCTGCTCGGCAGCGAACGTATCGAAACACATCTGACGATAAATACCTTCTTTTCTAAGCTGCCTGCTCGGCAGCGAACAATTGATGGACGATCAAGAGAGCGGCGACAAATTTCTAAGCTGCCTGCTCGGCAGCGAACGTGCATCCGATTCGATGCTCGATCGAGCGGAATTTCTAAGCTGCCTGCTCGGCAGCGAACGGCAACAATCTTCTGCGATTCCACATCAGCGATTTCTAAGCTGCCTGCTCGGCAGCGAACCGAACCGGCCCGCATTTAATCTGTGACACCACTTTCTAAGCTGCCTGCTCGGCAGCGAACGTGGGTTATAGTCTGACCACTATACGCTGACATTTCTAAGCTGCCTGCTCGGCAGCGAACTTCGAAGTCAAAAGCAAATACTGTCGTGACATTTTCTAAGCTGCCTGCTCGGCAGCGAACTCACCCGCCGGCCCATACTCCTCCCCGCTCCGTTTCTAAGCTGCCTGCTCGGCAGCGAACGAAAACGGCAGCGAAGGTTTTGTGGGCGTCTATTTCTAAGCTGCCTGCTCGGCAGCGAACGTTCTCAATCGCGATGTCACTGATGGTCGTCTTTTCTAAGCTGCCTGCTCGGCAGCGAACAAGACGATGAAGGGATGCGACTATATCACGAATTTCTAAGCTGCCTGCTCGGCAGCGAACTAAACCACCCCTGCCACGAATGGCACGGGCGTAAGCCTAAGCTGCTGTGGCGTAACGGTTTCGGTTCGGATTGCGTGGGCATTGCATCAGCTTATAGTTCTTCGCTCGTCGTTTAATTTCTCTTTTTTCTTGTCTGCCCGGTCTGTTGCCAACCGTCAATTCGGAGATCACTTCAAGTAAGTTCGCCCATTGCTGCTGGGGGTGGATCGAGCCCAGGCGAAGCGACGAAGCAAACTCTTCAATGGCCTGCATCGCGCCAGTGAAGCTGAGCCGGGTTGGGCACAGGCCGAACTTCAACGCGGAGGCTAACATCGCACAGCGAACCAAGTTGTAGCCGATCATGTGACAGTGGATCTCCTTACGCACCATTTGAGGGCTCTTGCAGCGCAAGTGATCCATTTGCATTTGAGTTTTCAAGCTGCGGATGTGTAACTCAACTAACCACCGTCGAGAGTAAAGGTCTGCAAGTTCTTCCGCTGTGTAGATATCCGCATCAAGCAGCGTCGTTGCCAGCGTGATCTCACGTGTGCGAAAACCCTTTTGAGTCACCTTGTACTTCAAGTGTCGAACGAAAATCGAATCGGGATACTGAGCGTACTCGTCCTCGCTCATCCATTTGGGACGTTGCGGTTTCGGGTACAGAACCAATTGATCGAGATAGCCCAATCTAAGTCCGCGACGAAAGTCGATCTTGCGAAGATGATGCGCTCGGGCGACCAAATCGATGCCACGCCTCTCGCCTTCGGCAAGTAGCCAGAAACTTGCGTAGTAGCGATCCGCAAGCAAGATTCTGCCCCACAAAAGCCGATCAAAAATCGATCGCAACAGCGATGTCTCCCCGGTTTGCTTTCCCGTGTATGGGCCAATGGCAAAGTGGTTGATCGCGCCAGTCGCCAGTGAGAAGAGCCCGATCATTCGTGCCATTGGGAATCCACAACCTGGCTTCTGCGACTTCATCTGCGGATACTCCTCTTGGTTCTCTTCCGTGTCTGCCATGGTGAGTGTCCAGCCATCGACCATCTCAACGATCCGGCCATGAAACAACCACGCCTCATTGGTGGCTTCTTCACAGCGTATGGCAGTCTGACACAGCAATCGCTCAAAGAGTGCCTCAGGGAGTCGGCATCTGGCTTTGCAGTAAGCCGTCGTTTCGCTGCTGACCTTGAGAAGACCGCGAGCAACACGCCAAGCATTGAATCGTGTGACCGCCTGCTGGCAACTGTGGTCGGCAGAGAGAACCTGGTTGATGAACATCCAAACAACGATCATCGGGTTATACGTGCGATCACGAAACTTGTGTCCGATCTCTTCACAAATTTGAATGATCTCGGGCTTGGGCAGCAGGAAGTCCAGGCATAGAGATGAAGCGGATTTTAATTTGCTTTGAACGTCTGCGGGAGTGTCGCTAGAATATGAATTCACGGTGGAGCCTCCTGGGATTAGTGGATTCAACTAACACCATTTCAGCGAGGTTTCACCGTGATTTCAAATCAAAATTGGCACCTGAAATGCTAAACAGGCGACCGGCCTATTTGCTAGCACTACGGGTTGGGCGTTCAGGGCGCTGCACCAACAACATGTTGATCGATGAGGCTTACGCCCGTGCCATTCACCCCTGCCACCTTGTTTTCAGAACTTTTCTAAGCTGCCTGCTCGGCAGCGAACGTGGTGACATCTTTGGCTAACTGCGTTTCGCTTTTCTAAGCTGCCTGCTCGGCAGCGAACGTGGTGACATCTTTGGCTAACTGCGTTTCGCTTTTCTAAGCTGCCTGCTCGGCAGCGAACATTCCGCTGGGTCGTGTGGGATTGCGAACAGTTTTCTAAGCTGCCTGCTCGGCAGCGAACAGTCCGCCTATCTACGCGATTCACATGCTGACTTTCTAAGCTGCCTGCTCGGCAGCGAACACGCAAGTTTCGCTTTCCAAGTGACTCAAGTTTTTCTAAGCTGCCTGCTCGGCAGCGAACACGCAAGTTTCGCTTTCCAAGTGACTCAAGTTTTTCTAAGCTGCCTGCTCGGCAGCGAACATGGCGGCCCAGTACTTCCGCCGCGTGTTCTCTTTCTAAGCTGCCTGCTCGGCAGCGAACTGCAACTTCCGGTGCGGACGGACGAGCCAGCTTTTCTAAGCTGCCTGCTCGGCAGCGAACGGAATTGGATTCGTTTCCTGTTTTTGGACTAGTTTCTAAGCTGCCTGCTCGGCAGCGAACTGTTGAGTGATCGATCCCATCCATGTGCAATATTTCTAAGCTGCCTGCTCGGCAGCGAACGGCCCCCGCCAACCACCTGGCCGCATTGACTGTTTCTAAGCTGCCTGCTCGGCAGCGAACTTGCGACCGCTGCGTTGGGCATTGACCATTGGTTTCTAAGCTGCCTGCTCGGCAGCGAACCGGTACAGCACGGCCTGGAGCTTTCCGCCGATTTTCTAAGCTGCCTGCTCGGCAGCGAACCTTGGTGATTACATCCTCACACCGAAGCCACATTTCTAAGCTGCCTGCTCGGCAGCGAACCGATGCCCGCGTTCATCGCTTTGTTCGCTGGTTTTCTAAGCTGCCTGCTCGGCAGCGAACAGACTACCACACCCATTGCACATCTTTTCTGCTTTCTAAGCTGCCTGCTCGGCAGCGAACTTCACCGCCGGCTACAAACGAAACCACCAAGTTTTCTAAGCTGCCTGCTCGGCAGCGAACTCCATGAACTTCGCCCTGGTCGTCGATCCATTTTTCTAAGCTGCCTGCTCGGCAGCGAACGGAAGAAAGCTTACCGCCGAAGCGGAGATCAATTTCTAAGCTGCCTGCTCGGCAGCGAACGTGAGCTTCGGAAGATGGACCTGGACCCTGAATTTCTAAGCTGCCTGCTCGGCAGCGAACGTTTCTCGCCCGAACCGGCGAACGACCCGAGTTTTCTAAGCTGCCTGCTCGGCAGCGAACGCCTTGAATTACAATCCTAAGAAGCTTTTCACTTTCTAAGCTGCCTGCTCGGCAGCGAACCAACGAAGTCGTCGGTGCGTGCAGGCGTCAACTTTCTAAGCTGCCTGCTCGGCAGCGAACGTGTTGACCAAAGTTGCCGCCACGACCAATGATTTCTAAGCTGCCTGCTCGGCAGCGAACAGCGATGTCGCGGGGATGGGCAAAGTGGTTTTTTTCTAAGCTGCCTGCTCGGCAGCGAACGATTGCCGGTACACCCTGCCTACGCTTGCTTTTTTCTAAGCTGCCTGCTCGGCAGCGAACGCGATGTGGTTGGTTGGGATTCACGCCGGCGATTTCTAAGCTGCCTGCTCGGCAGCGAACGTAGATCCAAGCCCGCGCCGATGCGTCGGCGTTTTCTAAGCTGCCTGCTCGGCAGCGAACAACGTCCCACGGCATCCATCGATTGACTTCTTTTTCTAAGCTGCCTGCTCGGCAGCGAACAAGCTTTTCGGTTAATTCGGTCAACCGCATGCCGACTTAACCAAGTTATTCGGCCATTTGCCCCTTTTTCTGAACGAGGGAAAACGACACCTCATTGCAAGGTTTTTCGAGTCCATTCAAAAAAAAGGGTCAAAACTCCGGTACGGCCGCCTGGCTGCTCAAACCGTACGTGCTGAAGGACCAGTTCGAGTCGAATGAATTGACGTCAGTGACCCGCTCAACGTACAGTCGGAATCGTTGGTCGGTACTGTGGCTCTTCATATCAAGGTAAGGCAAGCGGCACGAACGTGGATCAAAGCCTTCCAACGCCGCGGCGGCTTCCGCTTCGGTCATGCCGTGACGCTTCATTCGACGACGCACCAATCGATCCTTGGAAGTCTTGATCTGCTTGCGGCGATACATCGCCCATCCGTGATTGGTGCGACGCAATTGACGGACCGAGGTCAGGTGAACGTAGTCGAGCATGGAGGATAGCACCTCGTGCAAAGCAAACCGGTCCAGTGTTTCCGCGTCTTGGCTGAAGCAGCGTATTTTGCCACCGATTGGTGGCAGCCCCGCGATCAACGCATTACTCGCGTCCGCATTCGAATGCTCGCGGGCTTGGCCTCGGACTTGGCCGCGAAGCTGTGCTCGGTCGCGATATTGGGGAAACGACAACCCGACTGGGCAATCAGCTTGGGAAGCGGTCAAATTCACCAAGCCCAAATGGATTTGGTTCATCACTCGCCCCATCAAAAAACCAACACTGATCCCTTCGTCGGGAAGGCATGTCAATTCTTGGTAGTGAAGATTTAACGACATGTTTTGTTCCCGTTCACTTTGCTGACAAGCCAAACACGCCACCGCGAACGAGCATCGCCATCACGTAGTGACGTTGATCCTCATTAATTTCCAAGCCTTGGCCAAACGCATCAAACAGGCTGTAGAAATCGTTCTTGGCCGTTGGTTTGCGATACGCAATCCCAAGATTAGTCACCGAACCGTACACTTCGACGGCAATGGGTCGCGGGGCATCGTCTTGATACCACGTGTCGATTGTGCGGATCGCGTTGCCCAGTTTCTGGGAATGCATCGCGGCAACGCTATCGACGCTATAAAGCACGCGGCCTTTGTCGCCTTTTTCAGTGACCAGCTCCTCGCTCGGATAGACCTCTTGGCCGCCTCCCAACTGTGCCGTTGCCGTGATCTCGAATAGGCTGAATTCACGTTGGCCGGAAAGACTCTCCGCGATGATGGTCGCGATGGCTTCGACACTGGGATCGTCGAAATACCCCAGCCCGATGCCCTTGGCGTCGAACGTTTGGTCTAGATCACCGCCGACGTGCTGAACGCGCACCTCGATGTTTTCGGCCCCGACTCTGTTCCGCCACAAAAATCGGGCGTTGGCAATGTTGGTCGCATATCGCCTGGCGATCTCGGTAAAGCCTTCGGTATCAATGTAGGACCGGACGGCATCGCGATAGGTTTGCGCGAATGCTTCCAAGTTGCACGCCGATGGTTGTTCCACACCACTAAGCACTTTCAATGAAAACTTGACGACCAACGTGTCTTTGTCGGCGGGCAAGGCACAGTGATCGACGGTTTGCAGGTTGGGGCTTTCGACCTTGGCGTTGAGTTTGGCAGGATCCTTTTCGGTGGTCTTGTCGAGGCGGTTCGAGATCGTTCCGCGAAGGGCTTTCTCGCGGACCTGCAATGGTTGCCATCTAGAGGGACTCCGGTCCGCCCAATCACACGAAAACATTTGTGCGTCGGAGGGAACGAGCTTTTTTTCAAATGACAATACCGACGGAATCGTGGCTGTTTTTTTGGCCATGAGAAATTCTCACCTATTGGTTGGGGTGGAGGGAACAGACTTTGCCGGGACAGCCCCGGGAGCCAGGAAAGCCCCGGGAGATTGATTGCAAACGTAGAGATCGTCGTGAGCTTGATATTGCCAAACCAAATCGGCGAGACGCTCGATGCGGCTCACAAGCTTGAATTCACCCAGAGTGACCACGCTTTCGGCGAAGCGATGTGGCGTATCAGGATCGCGGGCATTCAGCGTTTTTTCAGGTGGCGTCAACGCGGCGTATCCTGTAGCGATGGGAACAATCCATCCCGGTTGATGCCGGGACGCGGTCCAAGTCGTCGTCCCGTCCTCATTGGTCGTCGACCGGTGCTCGACAGCCAGATGTCGATGCAGTGCGGTGAGCGCGTCGTCACCGTTATTCATCGATTCGAGCATCAAGTCACGTCGGTCCATCAAGGCATAACCGGGCATCAGTCGTCGAATCGATCGACGATCATCGCTGATGAATTCGATCTTGGGACGCTTCAAAAGATCACCGCCGGCAAGTTTCATCTTGGCAAAGACGATGTCTTGGAGTCGTGACAAATCGGCTTCACCTCCGGATAGACCATCGAACGGCAACACCAGCGACACCGTCATGTGGCAACGCCCTTCTTCAACAAATGAAGCACGACCGCCGTCTTTGTTGAGCGGGTTGCCGGTCAGTTGCAAGGTTCGGTTGTATCCATCGACGTGATCGAGCATCGTGAATTGGTGGCTGATGATGCCAACGCCGTGAACGGTGAGCGACCCATCACCATGACGACGATTGAATTGCCGCTGCAATGCGTGCGAGAATCCCGCAAATGCCGTGATCGCCGGAAAGCCAAAGGTGAGCGGACTGGAAATCGCATTGGCGGCTTGGACTTCAAGCTGGCGAATGAGCAAATAACGATTCATCGCAAGATCTCCCGTTCCGCTTTGGCATAACCTTCCACCTCGGACGCGAACGCGGCCAGTTCACCGGTTCCCAGAGGTGCCTCGTCGTAGGCACGTTTGCGGCGACGGCGATACGTGACGATCAACCAATGAGCCAACGATTGGCAGATCTCTTCGATCCACTCATCTTCGTCGTCGCGTGCTTCGGCGAACTGCTGGTCCAGCCAAATCCGCTGAGACCGTGGTAACCGAACCGATTCGTGATCGGACCAACCCGCATCGAGTGCTTGGATGATGGCCGCCCGATCGAATACCCAGTCAAAAATTCCGACGCACTGTCGCTTGCGTCGATCTCGGATGTCGACGTTGGATCGTTGGTCGATGAAGGTCCGATGCAATCCATCGAGACGAAAATAGAGTTCGCGGTCGTAGCGAAGTTCATCGAAAAAGTCTTTCTTCGGCTTGCGTGTGTAGTCAGTGGCGAAGCTTGGCGGCAGGCTGGGTAGCAACCAAGCCTCGCCCGCGTTGGCCGAATTTAACTTGCTGACGTTTTGAGGTTGAGTACCGCCGTAATGCATGGTGAGTTGGCCAAACAAGTCGTCGTAACCGGTTGGTGAAGGTTCGTCTTTTTTCTTCGCGTCTCGGGCGGCTTTGGTCGCTTCAGAGAATTTCATCTCACGAAGTCGTTCACGATTTTCTCGGACGAGCCCCGATGGGGTGAGAATGGATAGCAGGTGATAGTCGTCGTCGACCGGGAAATAGACCTGCTTGACGCTTCCATCGGTACGCGACGGTTCGTCGCTGCTTGTGATCGCGAGTAGGCCAGTCCGCCATGCCTTGAACAGTTCTTCGTCGACATTCAGGGCACTGCGAAACGCTTCATTGGAACTTTCAAAAAGTTCCAAAACGGTTTTCCCGTTCTCCGAACCCAGCATCAAAAAAGCATAGACATCCAGCGCCGCTGCGTTGCCCAAAACGTCAACCGGAACGGTCACATTGCCGGTGCGGACGTAACCGTCGGCGGCCGGACTTATCGCGGCATGAATCGGCGTGATTTTGGCGTCCGGGTGGCTGAACTTTCCTGGATGCGAAACAAGAGACAGTTGTTTGGCCCGGGACGCCGCGTTGGTGATCCAGTTGATCGGCTCAAACTCTTGATCAATTTCCTCCGCTGTTCGATTGCCAGGCTTCTTCAATCGCAGCGTCTTTCGACCATCCAAAAACTCGAGAATCGGCCCCATCATTCTTGTCGTTCTCCCAGGTCATTGATTCGTCATTGGCTGCCTGCGCGGCAGGTACATCTCAAACAAACAAATAGATCTCTAAGCTGCCTGATCGCACTGAAGCGAAGATTTAGCACCGGCAGTGAACATTGGCGAATAGGGTACGAACCACCCGGACTCGAGTCAACTGCCTCTATTTGTTTATTTAAAAAACACTCGCAGATTTCATGGATTGACGCGAATGTCCTCCTGTTTCGTGTTCACTCGTGCAATTCGTGGCAAAAGAATCCGACGAGCAACGGACGCCATCGTCAGCCGCGATTTCGATGAGCCCCCGAATTCACATCCCAGTCAAACGAAACGTTTCCGTCTTGATCAATCAGGCGAAGTTCACCAAGGAACACGCACGTGCTGTGACGGCTGCGACCCAGCCCGGTTTGCTGTTGTTCGATCGCCTCGGCATAGTTCAGCGGGTACCACAGACGATCCCGCCACTCGTTTGGAGTTGGCAAAACCTGGATGTTGATCGCTTCGGCCAAGAGTTCATATCGTTTGAGATCGTATCGCCAAAACTCAACTTCCCCATCAGGGCTGAGCATCAGCTTGAACACCGAATCGGTTGTCGATTGCCGAAACGGGGAAGCTTGCTGAGCGGCATCACAGAGGTAATACGCTTGGGATGCCCAGCCGCGCGCGAACGCGGGGCGGTCGATCGGCTCCGTCAACACGTTCCGCAAGACTTGGTGTTCCAGGTCGATCAGGTTCTTTTGAGGATGCAGCGTCTTCGGGCAAACAATCCTCGGTTGGGCGTCCAAGCGTTCGGACAGGCGTTTTCCATCGACGACATCGTCCATGCGATGGCTATTCAGTCGATACCCGCCGCCCCGGTCGGGCGATCCACCTTCATAGCCAGGTCGGTTGAAAACCGAAGCCTCGTCAGATGTGTAGGATTTGAAGTTTTGATCGGGCACGACCACATTCGGTGTCGCGATCGAGCCCGACGTTTCTCGGTGTCGTCGAACACGTCCGGCCATTTGAATGATCGAACGCATCGACGATGGCTCAACGACCGCCCAGTCGTAGTCGTGATCTCGCCCAACTTCCGCCACCGGACTCGCTACGACAACAAACATCACGTCACCGTTTGACGCGTCGCGGAGTTGCCGGGCCACAATTGGGTCATCGTGTGGGCGGGTCTGCTTGCGCCGCAACACGCGATCGAGATACTTTTCTAAGTCCGATCTCAACAAGAGCACTTGGCGGGCGTGGTAAGTGATGACTCGAATCGAAACGTGGTCTTGTGAATGTTCGAACAGATGATGGGCCATGTCGATACACGGATCGACATTGGCGAGACGAATGACCCCGAGTGAATATCGTTTTTCGGTTCGAGGATCGATGGTGTGGTGCCGGTGATGCAGATCAATCGCGGCGCTGGCGAGTTCACCAAACCAACTCGACGCAAGCGATTCCTTCTCATTCGTGTTGGTCGCATCGCCTTCGCAGGTCTGCGGCAAATTTCGGATTTCCATTCGACGCGCTACATTCACCGAACCGGCTAACTTCTTGGCACGTTTGCCCGCGAATCTGGCGTGCAAGTATTGGTAGTCGGCCTGATTGGTCACTCGCTGAACTTTGGCCGAAAATTCGTCAGCCCAAAAGGCAGTCACGACGTGGGGACGAGAACGAAACCGGGCGAAATGCTGATACCCGTCTTGGTAAGATTGGAACAACCCCTCGGCGACGGCTGGCGGAATCGTTGCCGATGAAATCATCACCTTGCGACCAAGCATCCCGACCAGATGCACCAAACGAGAAATCGCTGGCATATCGAGATGATCAAAATCGTCGACTTCATCAATCACGAGGTCAGACGACATCAACCTGAGCAACGGCAGGATCTGATGCCCGCCACGGGTACTTTCAACGGCAGGCATCATGTGATCGATCGTACAAACGAGGATCGGGCACTTCAACAGTTGTCGTGACTTGGGTTTATCAACGATCGTGCTGATTACCTCATCGGGCAACAGATCTTCATGGGTGAATTCATAACTCGCCGAAAGGTCATGGGCCGATTCTGATCCCGAAAAACCGGTTTGCAGGACGGATGGATCATGGCCGAGATCGACCCCGGATTCTCGTTGCTGATGCAGATGCAGCACGGCTTGCGATCCGATCATCACGCCCAGCTCCATCGCATCGAGACGCAAACGTTCCCGGTACTCGTCACCGGTTTGAAGCGTCAACGTTCGAAGCCCGAGGGCCAAACAGTACCGCATCGCATCACCAGACACAGCGTCCATGATCTTGGCGTTGGCAAATGTCTTGCCTTCCCCGGTGCTGGCCATATTGACACCAAAAAAACCGGATCGTTCTTCGGATCGTTCGAGACCGAAGTCTCTCAGGACGGCGACGGCCCGGTTTTGCCAAGCAAATCGCTTCGGCGACGGTTTGCGGAGTGGCCGCACATTTTCTACCGACGGCAGCTTGTCTTCGAAATGAGGAAGCAACTGCGATACCTTTACCGCCGCATCGGTCACCTTGACCAAATGTTCATCGAGGAACTGTCGCGGCTCACCTTTTTTGCGGGCGGGGCTTGATTTCGATGCCGGTTCATTGGATCGATAGGTATTGGCGACCGGAGCGTAGTCGGTACGCCACCGGGAATCACCCCCTTTAGATGAGTATTCATGATCCCCAAGCATCAATGCGGTTCGTGCCAGCGTGAGAGGCAGACGAGGATTGTCGTACAGCGAAAGCAGGTTGTCGGGCGTGGTGTTTTGAATCGCATTTTTTAATTTGCGAGCATATCGCGACATTGATTTGCACCACAGCGGCGAGACAAATGGCAAGCCAAATTTGAAGTTCCAGTAGCCGCCTAAATCGCCAAGATCATCTTGCTTTTGGTAATCGCCACCGACGTGCAGTTGTCGCAAAATGCTCGCTTCGTCGTTGACTTGCAATGCGTTTGGTTCGATCGTTGGCAATCGGTGATGAGAAACGATCAGCCACGCGAGATAGCGAACCAAGGGCGGATCCAATGACGTATTCAGAGGGCGTTCGCTATCCGCGATATTACGCCCGGTTTGTAGATAATGCTTCGACAGACGGATCTTTTCTTTAGCAGGCAAGTCTTTCAAGCCAGATAGTTCACCAAGCCATTCCGACTCGTGACGGTCCCGAGTGAAGCCAAGAAAAAGCAGCATGGAAATCCATTCGTGACGAATCGGATCTTGATGCTTCATGAAAGCGTCTCGCCCCAAGTTCTTGGAACCCGCAGCCAGCATCTTTTGAAAAGGCTGCCATGCTTTGCCGAAGTCGTGCCAAAGACCGGCAACGCCGACGAGACCTTTGATGAGTTCTAGATAATTCCAATCGTTTTCATCGGATTCTCGAAGTAGGTCTCGCCTCGTTCGATGAACCGGAACATTCCCCGACGCATCGAATTGGTTTCGATTGCCGACGATCCACAACAACTCGGTGCGTCGGGTTCCTCGCACGCGATGGCATGCGATCGCCGAAGTTTTCCTTGCGGATTTCGAAAGCCGGTGACGAACGGCGTCGAGTCCTTGTTCGGTCATGACGGCTTGCCAGGTTCGCGAACCGATTCGATGGGCGTAGGTATCAAGGACTTGGCGAGTCAACTTGAGCGATTTCTTTTGGCACTGGGAGACGAAAGTGATGATCACGGCAAAGAGGCTCCCAATGTGACGGCTTCCTTGACGACATCAAACATCCGGTCCAGTGTCCCGTAAGTGGTGAACGCCGTAATGCATTCTTCCCGGAACTCGCGTTCGAGCAGTCCTTCGGACGATGCGATAAAAGCACGAGGTAAGATGACGGCGTCCTTGACCAAGTCGGCCACGTCAAACACCAACGCACCCCGACGGGTTTTGCCGTGCATCACGGCGAAGCCATGAGGAATGCCGAGAACCCACAAGCAGGTTGCCGCCTCTCCGTAAGAAAGATAGTTGCCATGGCTGAGGAAACGATTGGCGAGGTCGGTGTGTTCGGGATCTCGCACAAACCCTTCGTGCCCCGTGGCGTTGGCAGCGTGCTTGTAAAGATCCTTGGTCAATCGACCTTCGGCGGCGAGGACTTCACCGACATCGTCGGCTCGATTGACTGCTTTCTCAAAACTAGCAATCGAACGGGTTACCGGTAATTCCTCAATATCGATCCCGAAGTCAAGTAATCGCGAATCTCGTGACCAAACGTGTTTCAGATACTCCAGCCGTTTGGCCTGTAAGAACTTGGCGATCGTCAATCGTTTGTGATCATCGAACCAAAATTGCAGCCACCCTTGCACATACTCTGTCGGTCGATATTCCGACTGCGGCGAGAGCCACTCGATTTCGGTACCGGCCAACAACGGAGTTCCGCCGGTGCCACAGAAGCCAACCATCACGCTTGCTTCGGTCAGCATTCGCACGGCGGCTTGCGTGATCGAGGTGCCCGTGCCGAGCAAAACAACCTTTGTGTTGGCGATTGGGATGTTCCAATACGCATTGTCGTCACGTTTTTGATCCGCTTTCAGGAACAGCACACGACCGTCCTTGACGAGTATGCGACAATGCTCCAAGTACTCCATGTTGCCTCGTTTGGAGTGCAGTATCTCTTTGGGCTTGGTGCTATTCATTTGCCGAGGATGGTGAGCGTTCCGAAAAGCAGCCCGATGGCTGGGCTGTTCGCTTGCCATCAAGTTGACTAGCGAGGTAAGTCCATTGCAAGCGTGGACGATTCTGTTTGCCGCTGGACGGATGGGGACCGCATTGAAGTCATTCGGGATCCTGAGCGAGATGAATTTTTGAGTCACATCGGAGATGCAATCCAGCTTGAAAAGGCGGAGATCGTTGTGACGCTCGCTGTGAGCGATGACATACAACGTATGTCTGGTAGTGTCGAAACGCGTAGGGATGGACGGGATAGGTCAGTGGCTCCGTCGAACGTCGCGACTGATAACCGGCATCGCGGTGGATTGGGCAAAGTCGCCCCACGAGTAGTCAACTTGAGGCTATCCTTTGGCAAAATCGTCAGTAGTGCCGACCAGGCTAGTGGCGGTTTAGGTTTCTTGCAAAAGCAGAAAACCCCAACGTGGTTTGGAACTCATTCACTGTGTCCCGACGTCGTTTTGCGAAGCGAACGACAACCCCGACACCAACGACAAACTGGCTGACCTGCACATGCTGTTGATGAAGAACGACAAAGCGACGTATGTACCAACGCTGTTTGAGCGGCTGACGCTGGAAGAAACGATGGCGTTCTCGTGAGCTTCATTAAGGAATCCGGAATGCTCTCCATCGGTGGACTGTCCGAAAGTCGTTCGTGCCACCGATCTGTTCTCGCATGTGACTCACGGTTTAGGCAGGCGATTTTGATGCGTGTTCCCCAACTTTCCAGAACGATGATCTGATGGTTCACAACGAAGAGAAAAGGAAGCTCTTTCTAGCTCAAATCCAAGAGCACTGTCCTACGCCGGCGTGTTGCATGGTGATTGGCGTCGAAGGAGCAGTGTGCCAATCTTTACGGATTTGATGCCGTTCATCGAGGACGCCCAAGAGCTTGCTGAGGGAACTGGGGAATATTTGATCCACCGATACCGCGACCAGGAAAGCAACCTGCGGACGCAGTTGCACCGGATCATCAAACGTGCTCGCCTGTCGCCCTGGCCGAAAGCGTTTCAAAATTTGCGGGCATCGAGGGCGACCGACCTAGTCATGCACCATCCGCTCCACGTTGTCAGCCAGTGGACTGGGCACAGCATCGAAACGATGAAGAAGTTCTATCTGCAGGTGACGGATGAACACCGCGAAGCCGCGTTGGCGATCAAGCCACAATTGCCACCAGAAACGTCTAAGATCCTTTACGCCCCTCCAAAAGGGGAGGCGAAGCCAAAGCCGAAGCCGTCAATGCGAGACACCGCGAGAAACGAGGCGTCAGAAACAAGCCAAAAGCCGTTTTTTACGGGGTTTGGCTTTGAAAGTCTCAAAATGCCCACCCCCTCTATAGCGGCAGAGGGACTCGAACCCCCGACACGCGGATTATGATTCCGCTGCTCTAACCAGCTGAGCTATGCCGCCGATCGAAATGTGAATTTCGAGAGGGCGAGAATGTAGGCGAATCCGCCAAGCTTGAAAAGACGGCTTCGGAGCTTCCCAGCCGGATTTGGCGGCAATTTCGATTTCCAGCGACGGCGCCGGGCGGCAGGTGCCCATGTCGGCATTTCGAACCTTGGACTTGAGCCAACTTCGACAGATTGACGTTGTCGCGGTTTCCCCCGGACCGCTACAAACACCCCTTGGGACGAAGGACCGTACCGATCGCGCGAACCGATCATCCTTTTGATCGCCCTTGGGAAGGAACTCGGATGTACCGACTGCTGCTCTGTTTTCGCTATTTGCGAACCCGCTACATCGCACTGGCCTCCATCATCAGCGTCACGCTGGGTGTGGCCACGCTAATCGTCGTCAACAGCGTCATGGCTGGGTTCTCCGCGGAGATGCACGAACGACTGCACGGACTGGCATCGGACATCGTGATCGAATGTCACGCCTCCGGCGGCATGCCCGATCCCGACGCCCACCTCGACGAGATCAACCGAATTGTTGGCGACCAAATTGCCGGGTCTTCGGTGAGCGTCCATGTCCCCAGCATGCTCGGCATCGATTTCAACGGGCAACTAATCACGCATCACGTCAATCTCGTCGGCATTGATGCGGAAACCTATGACAACGTCAGCCATTTCGGCCGCTACCTGCTGCATCCCGACAACAAAGAATCGGTCACCTTCGATTTGCGAGAAGACGGCTACGAAGAAGCACGCGAAGGATTTCCTCACTCGGGTTGGGGACACCGCCGCAAACGCGCTCGTGAACAAAAGTACCTGGAAGCCGAACGCAAACGCATCGCTGAATTGAGCCGAGAAGCTGCGCGTCTGGCGAGCGGCAAACCTCAAAAAGACTCGCCCGAAATGGTTGAGTCCGACGGACCGTCGATTGGCTTTGGCGGACCTACGCTCGGGACCGTTCTGCCCGAAGGAATTCGAGAAGAAGGTGCTGGCGAATCGCCCGTTTACTTCGATGCAGAAACCGACCAATACCCTGGTATCATCCTGGGAATCGCGACCTGCAGCAACAAGTCACGAGACGCCGAAGGCAACGTTCGCGATCACTATTATTGCCGCCCCGGCGACGATGTTCGTTTGATGTTCCCGAATGCCTCCGACAAACCCAAAGTTGTCAACCAAAAGTTCACCGTGGTCGATTTGTACGAATCGGGCATGAGCGAATACGACAGCACCTTCGCTTTCGTACGCCTGGATCAACTGCAAGACTTTCGCGGCATGATCGATCCAATCTCTGGCACAACCAGCGTCACGACCATCCAATTGAAACTGATCGAAGGAGCGGACCTAAACGCCGTTCGCGATGCACTGCGTCAACGCTTTCCACCGGACACCTACGCCTACAGCATTCAAACTTGGCGAGACATGCAAGGCCCATTGCTGGCCGCCGTTCGCCTGGAAACAACCATCCTGAACATCCTGTTGTTCCTGATCATCGCGGTCGCGGGCTTCGGTATTCTGGCCACGTTCTTCATGATTGTCGTGGAAAAGACTCGCGACATCGGAACGCTGAAAGCACTCGGTGCCAGTGGCAGCGGCGTGATGAGCATTTTCCTCAGCTACGGTTTGTTGCTGGGAATTGTCGGCAGTGGAGTCGGTTTGATTGGCGGAATCGCATTCGTCCACAACATCAATGACATCGCCTCGGTGATTGAAAAGATCACCGGCCAAGAAGTCTTTGACCCGACCGTTTATTACTTCACCGAGATTCCCACGATCCTCAATCCATTCACACTGGCTTGGGTGATGGCTGGTGCAATCGCGATCGCAACCACCGCCAGTGTGCTGCCCGCGATCCGTGCGGCTCGCATGCATCCTGTCGCGGCCCTCCGCTTCGAGTGATCAACGGCCGTTGATTCCAACTGCCGATCAATCATCCTCTTGAACGCTCTCCCCATTTCCCTCCTTCGACCAACGAATTGATCCATGCATTCCTCGCCTGAACTGCTGCTGGAAGCCCGTGGAATTCGCAAGAGTTACCACAAGGACAAAATCGAATTGCCGATTCTTCGTGGCATCGATGTTGGCTTTGTGACCGGTGAAATGTCGGCCCTCGTCGGACGCAGCGGAAGCGGCAAGAGCACGTTGATGCACTTGCTTGCGACGCTCGACCAACCCGACTCGGGTGAGGTGTGGTTCAACGGAGCTCGCATCGACAACCAAAGTCGTGCACGTCGGGACCACTATCGAAACTCGCAGATCGGAATCATCTTTCAGTTCTATCACCTGCTGCCGGAACTCTCCGCGATCGAAAACGTGTTGGCTCCCGCCATGATTCGCCGCAGCGTTCTGGGTTACCTTCGCGATCGCAAGTCTTTGCGACTTCGCGCCGAAGCGATGCTGGACCGAGTCGGATTGCTCACTCGGAGCCATCACCAACCATCCGAGATGTCGGGCGGCGAAATGCAACGCGTGGCGATCGCGAGGTCGCTGATGTCCGACCCGAAGTTGTTGCTAGCCGATGAACCGACCGGAAATCTGGATACAGAAACAGGAGCAACGATCCTAAGTCTGCTTCGCGAATTGAACCGAGAAGATGAGTTGACGATCGTGATGATCACCCATGATGATTCGATCGCCGAAACCGCGGATCGCTGCTACCGAATGTGCGACGGCTTGTTGGAAGACAACGCCTCGGACGCAGCGAAGAACAGCCGATCTGATTCAGCCAAACTAGAAACCGTCGCCGCCTAACCAACCAACCGTATCACGATCGCCATCCGCGTAGGCCAGGTCTCACCAGGCAACCAGCCGATGCTTTGGAACAAAGCGAGGCGTGATCCAAGCACCATCACAAGAGCAACCTTCCCCGGCGAAGAACTAGCGTTAGGTGGAACCTGGCCTACGAGCTGGCAAATCCGGCTGCCACCAAAATCAGAACCCGAACGCGTCAGCAAGGGACCACACTAACACATCTTGGCAAATCCAGTTGCCAAGCGACGTAGGCCAGGTCTCACCTGGCACCCAGCCGATGCTTTGGCACAAAACGAGGCGTGATCCAAGCACCATCACAACAGCAACCTTCCCCGGCGAAGAATAAACGCCAGGTGGAACCTGGCCTACGAGCTGGCAAATCCGGCTGCCACCAAAATCAGAACCCGAACGCGTCAGCGAGGGACCACACTAACATCTAGGCAAATCCAGTTGCCAAGCGACGTAGGCCAGGTCTCACCTGGCGACCAGCCAATGCTTTGGAACAAAGCGAGGCGTGATCCGGGCACCATCACAACAGCAACCTTCCCCGGCGAAGAACTAGCGCCAGGTGGAACCTGGCCTACGAGGTTTGCAGCAGGGGAATGCTTGCAATCGCTCTGGTCTTCTTACTCGACGATCAGTCGAGACCGTAGTGCTCGATCTCAGCCCAGTAATCGTTGAACGCGCCATCGGCGTGGAAGTCAGGACTGTTGTCCAAATCGTGGCATTTCATGCAGGCTTCGCGAGCCTCATCGAGCGGTAACTTCATCGCTTCCCGCAAACGAGCCTTCTCTTCATCGCTGAAACCACTGTCGGCTTCTTCGGCTTTCGTATGTGCCGCACCA
>TARA_R110002072_G_scaffold199743_2_pt1 | contig 50219 bp, 46 predicted proteins | sample TARA_R110002072 | Tara Oceans TARA_R110002072 (sample SAMEA4397118) | marine metagenome | biome: Polar Biome; feature: [SRF] surface water layer (ENVO:00010504); material: water (ENVO:00002006), including particulate matter (ENVO:01000060) such as... | depth 5 m | reverse complement strand
TTTACCGTTGCTATTATTTTGGAAGCAAGGGTTGCCACCATTCCTCGTTAGACAAGTACCAATCCAACGTGCGCTGCAACCCTGTTTCAAAACTCTCGTGGGGCGAATATCCCAATTCTCGGGTAATCCTGCCCGCATCAATCGCATAACGCCAATCGTGTCCGGCACGGTCTTCTACAAAGTTAATAAGATCGCGGGCGCTGCCACCAGTTGCACCGGGTGCAGCAGCGAAACGCTCTGCCAACGACGGGTCTTCGGCAAAGCGAGCGTCCATCTGGTCGCACAACAAATGCACGATATCCAGATTGTTCCACTCATTATTACCGCCAATATTGTAGGTCTCGCCCACCTCGCCTTTTTGTAATACCAACTCGATGCCGCGGCAATGATCCTCCACGTACAACCAGTCACGAATGTTGCTGCCATCGCCGTAAACGGGCAGCGGGCGCCCGCGCAGAATATTGGTAAGGCACAGGGGAATCAGTTTTTCCGGGAAGTGATAGGGGCCATAATTATTGGAACAGTTACTGGTACTAACCTGCAGGCCGTAGGTGTGATGATAGGCGCGCACCAGATGATCTGAGGCCGCCTTACTGGCCGAGTAGGGGGAGTTTGGCTCATATTTTTGCTGCTCGTGAAATCCCGGCGCATCAATACCAAGCGAACCGTAAACCTCATCAGTGGAAACATGGTGGAATCGATGAGGCTGTGACTTGCCGCCCGACAACCAAATTTCGCGTGCCGCTTTTAGCAGCGTGTGCGTGCCCACGATATTGGTTTCGATAAATGCGTCGGGGCCGGTGATCGACCGATCCACATGACTCTCGGCGGCAAAATGTACAACGGTATCAACACCGTGATCACGCAGCGCCTGCAGTATCGCGTCGTAGTCGCAGATATCGGCGTGAACGAAGCTGAAATTGGTATTGCCGTCCAGAGCAGCAAGATTGGCACGATTACCGGCATAAGTGAGTGCATCGTAGCCCACTACTTTGTCTTCAGGATGATTCTGAATCCAGTAATGCACAAAATTCGCGCCAATAAAACCAGCAGCCCCAGTTACCAACAGGGATTTAGCCATTCGTCTTTTCCTTTAAGTCGATGAGCATAGCGCGCAGTTGTCGGCGCCAATGGATACCTTCAAGAGCAAAATCGCGCCAGCTGCTAGTTTTATCCAGCACGCTGTATGCCGGGCGCTGCGCCGGCGTCGGATACTCCACGGCAAGTATGGGCCGCACTTTTACAGGCCTTGATAATAGTCCCAGCGCAAGCGCTTCTTCATTTATCGCGACAGCAAAGTCATACCAGCTACAAACTCCGGCGTCACTCCAATGGTAGACCCCGCTCAGCTGTGACTGTCCCGCCGCGGCCCAGGCCGCTTCTGCGAGCCCGTGCGCCCAGGTGGGCGTTCCCACCTGATCAGCCACTACGGCCAGTTCATCGCGTTCACTCATTAGTCGCAACATAGTTTTGACGAAATTATTACCAAAGCTGGAATACACCCAACCCGTGCGCACAATAAGCACATTCGGATCGACATTTTGTACCCCGTTCTCGCCCGCTAGCTTGCTACGTCCGTACTCGCCCAGCGGCGCCGTGGCTGACTCCGGTGTATAGGGTGTCGATGAATCTCCGTCAAATACAAAATCAGTCGAGATGTGAATGAGCCTGATGCCGCGCTCGACACAGGCCCGCGCCAAAACCGTGGGGCCCTCTGCGTTCCCACGCGCAGCGGCTTCCGGTTCAGATTCCGCATTGTCCACCGCTGTATACGCAGCAGCGTTAATAACCAAACCAGGAGCCACGCTGGCAAGCGATTTTGCAACGGCCGCAGCGTCAGCTATATCTAGCTGCGCTCTTGTCATCGGCGCGCACTGTATATCTGCCGCAGCAGTACGCTGCAGCTCCTGACCAAGCTGTCCACCTGCGCCGACAATCAATACTGTTTGTTCCAAACGTTTACCTTTTTATCTACGAGACCAACCACGCCCAGGCGCATGCTCACTCAGATCCCATTTTCGAAAATCTGTTTCTGCCCAGGCTGTCACATTGACATTGAGGCAGAACACCCGAATTAGGCCACGGGCTCCCGCCAGTGACTGTTCTCGCTGCGATTACCTTGCACCGAATCAAAGTACATGGATTGCAATTTCTCGGTCAGCGGACCACGACTACCACTCCCGATGGTACGACCATCGAGTTCTCGAATAGGGACCACTTCCGCCGCCGTTCCAGTGAAGAATGCTTCATCCGCGATGTACATTTCATCTCGAGTGATCCGTTTTTCGCGAACCTTATAACCCAGCTCTTTCGCCAGCTCAAAAATAGTATCCCGCGTAATGCCCTCCAAACAGGAGGTCAGATCGGGCGTATAGATTTTGTCATTGCGAATCATAAAGACGTTTTCGCCGCTGCCCTCTGCCACGTAACCCTCGTTATCCAGCATCAGGGCTTCCTCCGCACCGCTGTCCAATGCTTCACGCAGGGCCAGCATCGAATTAATATAATTGCCATTAGCCTTGGCCTTACACATAGCGATGTTCACATGGTGACGAGTGTAGGAGGAAGTACGAACCTTGATCCCCCGATCGCGGGCGTCAGGGTCCATGTAGGAGGGCCACTCCCACGCCGCCACCATTACATGAGTCTGCAGGTTGTCGGCGCGTAGGCCCATACCCTCGGATCCATAAAAACACATGGGACGCAAATACCCTTCTTCCAGACCATTCAGCCGCACGACATCTTTCTGCGCTTGATTCAGCGTCTCTTTGTCGAAGGGCATGGGCATCATCAGGATTTGAGCCGAGCGGAACAGACGGTCCGTATGTTCCTTGAGGCGAAAAATGCAAGTGCCATTGTCGGATGTCTTGTATGCACGTACACCCTCAAAGACGCCCAGGCCATAGTGAAATGTGTGCGTCAACACGTGTACCTTGGCATCTCGCCAGGGAACCATCTCTCCATCCATCCAGATTAGACCATCACGATCGGCCAGATTCATCACATCACTCCTGTTCATTCATTCGTTGTATCATTTCGGTAAGGCGCAAATAATTGCTGCCATTTAGCGCCAACCGCAGCGCGCTCTTCCGCAAAACTACCCGGCGCGACAACATCGGTTTGTTGCTGCAGAGAAAGTTGGTGGACAGCCGAGCGATAGGCAAGGTAGGCCTGCGTGAGCGCGTCACACTCTTTTCGCTCAAACAAGCCTTCCCGACCCAGGGTCTCAAGAATGCGCACATTATCGGACCAGCGCGCCAGCTCAGGCTCGCGGTGGGACCATGCCAAGACCGCGTATTGCACCATAAATTCTATATCGACGATACCTCCATCACCCTGTTTTAGGTGAAATTCCCCTTCTTCAGAACGCTCATTGGGTAGTAGGTGCTTGCGCATCTTTTGACGCATCGCCTGCACGTCACGCGCCAGTAAAGCGAAGTCTCGTCGTTGACAGAGAATCGCCATCCGGAGCTCATTCACTCGTTCAGCTACTTCGGTGTCGCCTGCGACGAAGCGCGCACGCACCAGGGCCTGATGCTCCCAGGTCCATGCAGAGCCCTGCTGATAGCCTCGAAACCCCTCAACAGTGCTGACCAACATGCCCGACTCGCCCGAGGGGCGCAGGCGCATATCCACCTCGTACAGCTGCCCCATAGCCATACGAGTCTCCAGAATGTGAATGATGCGCTGACCAAGGCGGGTGTAGAACACAACATTGTCGATACTCTGCGCGCCGTCAGTTGCGCCCCCCTGACTGGCCTCGTAAATAAACACCAAATCCAGGTCCGAGCCGTAGCCGAGCTCAATCCCGCCGAGCTTGCCGTAAGCAAAAATAGTGAACCCCGAGCCGTTGACGTCTCGGCCTGGTTGGCCATATTTTTGTGTCACGTTTGCCCATGCAATCGCGAGTACCTGTTCCAGTATCACTTCAGCAATCCAGGTCAATTTGTCACTGACCTTCATTAGAGGTAACCGTCCGATCAACTCACTGGCCGCGACGCGCAACACCTGGGAGGACTTAAAATACCGCAACGCATCCATCTGAGCTTCCAGGTCGTCTACCGCCAGCCGAGCCACCTGCTGGCGCAACTCATCCTGCAGCAGCGACTTGTCGGGCGCGGTGTAGAGGCTCGTCCTATCCAGCAGCTCATCCAGCAGCACTGGATTCTTGGCCATTTGTTCTGCTATCCACGGGCTGGCGGCGCACAGTCGTACCAGCTCCTCCAGCGCCTGTGGGTTTTCAAACAACAACATCAGGTAAGCGCTGCGTCGCACGACCGCAACGACCAGCGGCAACACTCGCTGCAGAGTGTGGTCGGGAGTGCCCGGTTGAGCGCCCGCCTCACCAAGGCCAGTTCGAGCCACCTCGACACAGGCCCGCAACAACTGCGGCATAAATTGATCCAGCCGCTGACGCCCCTGGGGCTGTAACGTCATTACGCGAGCACTGCCCACCAACACTTGAAGCGCCTGCAACGTCTCCGATGGAAGTGCGTAGCCCGCGGCAATCAGCGATTCTTCACTGAGACCTTCGCCCCACAGCGACGCTTCATCATCCACCGCCTGGTCGTCTTCTTCGGGTGCCGCAATCAACTCGTTAAAGTGGCCTGCCACCCTCTGTCGATGGCCATCCAAGACAGAGCGGTAATCTTCCCAGCTGCCAAATCCCATGACGGTAGCCATGGCGATGCGTGGTAACTCTTCTGTGGGCAAATCCTGACTCTGTTTGTCCTGGTAACCCTGGATCGCGTGCTCACTGTCACGTAAAAAAAGATAAGCGGCCCGCAGCTCTATCGCCACCGATCGCGGCAAACATACCAGGGCTACACATTCATCAAGGATCACAAGCAACTCACGCTGCTGCAGCGCCCGGTCGCGACCACCACGAATCAACTGAAAGCACTGCACGATAAATTCCACCTCGCGAATGCCGCCGTGACCCAGCTTGACGTCGTCCTCCAGCCCGCGCCTACGCACCTCAGTACTGATCATGTTTTTCATGCCGCGCAGACTTTCAATGACACCGAAATCCACGTACCTGCGATAGACGAACGGGCGCAGCATTGCCATCAATTCAGCGGCGTGCTCAGGGCCGCCGGTGACAGGGCGGGCCTTAATCAACGCGTAACGCTCCCAGTCTCGCCCCTGATGCTGATAGTAATCCTCCAGCGCAGAGAAGTTGTGCACTAGTGCGCCACTCTCACCGTAGGGGCGCAAACGCATATCCACACGGAACACAAAACCTTCCGCAGTGACCTGATCCAGAGCGTTGATAAGCGCCTGTCCCACACGAGTGAAAAACTCTTCGTTACTGAGGGACTGGTCCTGGCTGTCAGTTTGCCCCGCCTCCGGGTAAGCAAAAATCAAATCGATATCGGATGACACGTTCAGCTCGCCGGCACCCAGCTTGCCCATTGCGAGCACGATCAACTGCTGCGCTGCACCGCTCTCCCGACCCCGGGGCACGCCGAAGCGACGCTCTAAATCAGCCTGGCAATAAGCCAATGCTTCAACAATCGCTGCCTCTGCTAACAGAGAGGTATCGCGCATAGTTTCCAGGGTATCCGCCAGACGGCAAAAATCGCGCCAGACGATTCGCAACATATGCCGACCACGATAATGCCGCAGTACCAAGGACCGTTCGGCATGATCTACTAATAACCGTGCCTGTAATTCCTCGCGAAATACCTCAGCAGGTAGGGATTGCTGCAAGCAACCACTGGATACCAACTCCAATAGCCACTCGGGCCTGCGTTGCACAAGGTCGGCTATAAACGGGCTGCAGGCCAACAATCGTGGCAGCTGAATCCATTCGGGAGAGTTCGCGAGCGCTGCGGTCAGTTCATCCGCGAGCGCGCCATCCGTGCGCTCGAGAACGCCATCCCAGACGCACTGCGCTGCGCCAGCCAGCGAATCTGGCAAGTCAGAAGCATATAAACGCATGGCGTCTCAGGGCTCTCATAGAATGAAGATTCAGATGTCCAGCTGCGGAGCGACCCGCATCACTTCCTCGATGGTGGTCTCTCCCCGTGCCACCCGTGCCGCTCCGCTCAGGCGCAACGTACGCATGCCTTCACCCATGGCAATTTCGCGGATACGGGCAGTTTCCAGCTGCGGTTTAATCTGCGCCTGCACCGCCCTTGTATTCACCAGCACTTCATAAATACCCTGGCGCCCGACATAGCCGGTATCACGACACTTCGGGCAGCCTACCGGTTGCGCGACCTGCTTCGGTGGCTCTATTTCCCATGGCTGCGTCAACTGCTGCCAGGCATCCAGATCCAGTTCACCCATGTCCTTACAGTCCGGACAAAGAATACGCACCAAACGCTGGGACATGATCCCACGCACCGTCGCTTTGATCAGGTAAGCAGGTGCGCCCAGCTCAAGAAGCCTGGAGATAGAACTGGGGGAATCGTTCGTATGCAAGGTAGATAACACCAGGTGTCCGGTCAGGGCTGCCTGAATGGCCATGTTGGCAGTTTCCAGGTCACGGATTTCCCCCACCATAATGATATCCGGATCCTGTCGCATCAGCGCCCGCACGCCAGCGGAAAAATCCAGGCCTATGGTGTGATTCACCTGCATCTGATTAAAAGCTCCCTCGACCATCTCGATCGGGTCCTCGATTGTACATACGTTGACTTCCGGCTGCGCTAGCTGGCGCAAAGTGGAATACAGTGTTGTCGTTTTTCCCGAGCCGGTAGGCCCGGTGACCAGCACGATGCCGTTACCGTTAGCTGTCATCTCGTGCCAGTTCTGCAAATCATTATCCGCCAGGCCCAACTGTTCAAAGCTACGCTGCAGAACATCCGGATCAAAAATTCGCATCACCAACTTTTCGCCGAACGCGGTAGGCAACGTCGCCAGGCGCAACTCCACCTCGTTGCCATTGGGCGTACGCGTCTTGAGACGACCATCCTGGGGCCTTCTCTTCTCTGCAACATCCATCCGACCGAGTATTTTTACGCGACTACTAACGGCAGCACAGACCTGCGCCGGCAGTTCGTAAACGGCGTGTAAAACGCCATCAATACGAAAGCGGACATTACCCACCTCGCGCCTTGGTTCAATGTGGATGTCACTTGCGCGCTGCTCAAATGCGTACTGCAGCAGCCAATCGACGATTTTTACGATGTGTTGGTCATTGGCATCTGGCTCTGCCGCTGCCCCTATCTCGAGCATTTGTTCGAGATTACCCATGCCAGCGCCGCCTTTCCCCTCCGGCGTACGCGCCCCGCGTACCGAGACCGCCATGCTGTAAAACTCGCCTGTGTGTCGCGTTATGTCCCGCGGATCCGCGAGCACGCGGCGTATGGGCTTGCGTAATACATGCTCAAGGTTGGTTTCCCAGGATCGTATGTAGGGTTCTGCGCTGGCGATGACAACCTCATCTTCATTCACCTCCACCGCGAGAATACGATGCCGCTCAGCGAACGCCCTGGACATAACGTCGGCCACGGCCGACACATTAATCTTCAGGGGATCAATGCGATACACCGCCTGCTCGACTCGGGCGCCCAGCCAAGTCAGCAGGCGTTCCATGGTCAAAATGGCTCCCGGCTCCGATGCAACAGCTACCTTCTGTTCTGCCAGGAATACCAGCGGGTGCACCTTGAGCTGAGCGGAGAGTCCAACTCGGCTCTCGTCCTCATCACTAAGAAGGCCATCGGCCCTCAAATCCTGAGCCAGTGCGGGCAGGCTCATTCGGTACTCCAGTAACTGCTCGCTAAAATTGCTTGTCATAATCAATCAGGCCGAGTTCGAGAGGGTAGATGGCAACAAAAAGTATGCTAACACAGTGAGTCTGAAACTCGGTCTACTCGCTCGCCCCAATCACCCCCACAACGCCGAAAAATTTGGCCTAGCCAGTTTTTTTTGTGACATCTGCAAATCTAGACCCTAGAATAGCGCCACGCTGACTGATAGGAGATCCCAATGGCAATTCTCAGCCCCCTGGGCAATTTATTTGGACGTTCCCCAATTGGGCCAATTCAGGAACATATGGCGTTGGCAGACACGGCCGCGCAGCTGGTCCCTGACCTCTTTCGCGCAACGGCGGCGGATGACTGGGATCAGGCAGGGCAGGTACACAAAGACATTGTTGCAGCGGAGGCCGCGGCAGACAAGCTGAAGCGTTCCGTGCGCCGGCATTTGCCCAACAGTCTTTTTCTACCGGTACCGCGATCTGATTTGCTGACATTAGTGGGAATATTGGATCACGTTGCCAATACCTCCAAAGACATTGCCGGCCTGGTAATCGGCCGCCGAATCCGCTTTCCCGAGTCGCTGCAAGGCGGCATTATCGAGCTCGCAGAGGCTTCAGCTGCCACCTCACGTCAGGCCCTCAAAGCCATTCAGGAACTCGACGAGCTACTGGCCGTCGGGTTTACCGGTCGCGAAGTGAAAAATGTGGAAGGCATGCTCAAAGCGCTGGACAAACTGGAGGGCGTCACCGACAAACTAGCCATACGTCTGCGCGCAAAACTCTTCAAAATCGAGGGCGACCTTCCCCCTGTGGAGGTCATGTTTCTGTACCAAATAATTACGCTGAATTGCAAGGTTGCCGACGATGCGGAAAGCGTTGGCGATCGCCTGCAAATACTAATGGCCAAATAGTAAAAGAATAGGAAGGATTTAGCATGGAGATCATTGCCCAGTACGGCAGTATATTTCTTATCATGGCCTGCCTATTTGGTTTCTTTATGGCCTGGGGCATTGGTGCCAATGATGTAGCCAATGCGATGGCCACATCTGTGGGCTCAAAAGCTTTAACGTTAAGGCAGGCCATTCTTGTTGCCATGATATTTGAGTTTCTCGGTGCCTACTTCGCGGGCGGCGAGGTCACCGCCACCATTCGCAAAGGGATCATCGATCCGCAAGTTATGAGCAACCATCCGGAGTTATTGGTTTATGGCATGCTGTCGGCGCTATTGGCAGCAGGTACCTGGCTGATGATAGCCAGTATCAAGGGCTGGCCCGTCTCCACTACCCATTCAATCGTCGGTGCGATTGTCGGGTTTGCGTCCGTAGGCATTTCTGTCGATGCCATTTACTGGGGCAAAGTGAGCACTATTGTCGCCAGCTGGGTGGTGTCGCCACTGATGGCCGGCACCATTTCCTTCGGTCTGTTTATGAGCGTCAAAACGCTCATTCTGGATACCGACGATCCTTTTCATCGGGCCAAGAAATACATCCCCATTTATATGTGGATGGTGGGCTTCATGATTTCGATGGTCACGCTCCTAAAGGGGCTTAAGCATGTCGACTTAGACCTCGGCCTTGGACTAGGCAGTGCCTTCGCCAACGCTCTGCCAATTTCGGCGGTCATGGGTTTATTGGTCGCCGGTCTTGGTTCACTGATGATGCGTCGTATTAAAGATGCCCCCAACGAGATGCACCGCTTTCAATCGGTAGAACGGGTGTTCGGCGTGCTAATGGTTTTCACCGCCTGCTCCATGGCTTTTGCACACGGCTCCAACGATGTTGCTAACGCCGTGGGGCCTCTGGCGGCGATCGTGAGCACGGTTCAATCGGGCGGCCAGATTGCCGCCAAGGCACCGGTACCTTGGTGGTTGCTCCTGATAGGCGCCGTAGGCATTGTGATCGGGCTTGCAACCTACGGGTGGCGGGTGATTGTCACCGTGGGGCGTAAAATTACCGAGCTCACACCCAGCCGTGGGTTCGCAGCAGAGTTAGGGGCCTCGGCTACAGTGGTGATTGCTTCAGCCACCGGCCTACCCATTTCCACCACTCACACTCTGGTCGGCGCCGTACTGGGCGTTGGCTTTGCTCGCGGCATTGGCGCGTTGAATCTGCGCGTCATCGGCAACGTCTTCGTGTCGTGGATCATCACCCTGCCCGCAGGCGCCGGTCTGGCGATTCTGTTTTTCTTCCTGTTCAAATGGATATTCGGCCCTTGAGCCACTCGTCACCCTTGGCGGCGGCTACCCGCTTGACTAGACTGGTGTAAGTATCACCCCCATCGGAATCTCCAAGGGGATAAACTCGGAGTCACCATGCCCCAGGCCCATCAACAGATACTAGAGCAACTGCGGCAGCTTGTGGGTACAGCTTCGGTCAGTTCCACCGATCCTGGCTGGGATCAGGGAAACCGCGCAGTGATCGACCTGTTGGCAAGCTGGATGACCGATATGGGGTTCCTGGTGGAGATACAGGACGTCACTCCGGGAGGAGACAAGGCCAACCTAATTGCCACACTCGGTAACGGCCCTGGCGGGCTGGTCCTTGCCGGACATACCGACACAGTACCCTTTGACGAAGGCCGCTGGCAGAGTGATCCGCTGGGACTGACCGAGCGCGACCATCGACTGTACGGACTCGGAAGTGCCGATATGAAAGGCTTCTTTCCACTGGCCCTCGCTGCCGCCAGCGCTTTTACATCGAAAGAGCTGAAACAGCCCCTTATCCTGCTGGCAACCGCCGACGAGGAAAGCTCGATGAACGGCGCGCGCAAACTGGCCGCCGCCGGTCGACCCAAAGCGCGCGCTGCCATCATTGGCGAACCCACATCCCTGGTTCCGGTGCGCATGCACAAGGGCATTATGATGGAAGCCGTGCGAGTGACTGGGCGGACGGGACACTCGTCTAACCCCGATTTGGGTAACAATGCCCTGGAGGGGATGCATGCCGTTATGGGCGATTTGATGACCTTCCGCCAGGAACTGGCTTCTCGCTTCAGCAATGATTTTTTCAAAGTCGCAACACCCACTCTCAACTTGGGCTGTATTCACGGTGGAGACAGTCCCAATCGAATCTGTGGCCAGGCCGATTTGCATTTTGACCTGCGCATGACGCCTGGCGGCGACAATGCCACGGTACGCGCGGAAATTGAGAAACGAATGATGGGTTTAGCAGAACGCTTCGACCTGGAAATAAACCTGCATTCACTGGTGAAGAATATCCAACCTTTCGAACAAGATGCTGATAGTGAATTGGTACACCTGGCCGAGCGCCTGACAGGCCACAGCGCCGAAGCGGTGGCCTTCGCCACAGAAGCACCCTTCCTGCAGCAGTTGGGTATGGAAACCATCGTCATGGGGCCGGGTTCCATTGACCGCGCACATCAACCGGATGAATATCTGGAACTGGACCACATTCAGCCGTGCATTTCGCTGCTGCAAAACTGTATCCGCCACTACTGTCTCTAAACACTGTGCAATATTGCCATTAGGTAATCGGGCTCGCTTTCGGTACCCTTAATATCCTTCTATTTATCAATAGCTTGGATAACAACGTGACAACGTCGGCGCGAGCGCACATACGCTGGTTGAGAAACACTGCACCGTACATCAATGCACACCGAGGGAAGACCTTTGTGCTGATGTTGGATGGCATTGTTGCGCAACATGAAAATTTTGCCAACCTCATCCACGACATCGCCCTGCTGAACAGCCTGGGAGTTCGCCTCGTGCTGATCCATGGCGCACGTCTGCAGATCGACCAACGCCTGCAGCGGGCGGGACTCGACAGCGTAATTCACGATGGCGTTCGCATTACCAATAACGCTGCGTTGGAGCATGTAAAGGACGCCACTGGTTCTCTGCGCGCACAAATCGAGGCGCTGTTGTCCATGGGTTTACCCAACTCGCCCATGCAGGGTTCAAGCATACGTGTGTGCTCCGGTAACTTCGTGACTGCCAGGCCCATCGGTGTGGTCGATGGCGTAGATTTTCAACACACTGGCAAAGTGCGTCGGATCGATGCCAGCAGTATTCATCAACAACTGGCGGACGGGTTCATTATTTTGCTATCGCCGCTGGGCTATTCACCCACGGGTGAAATATTCAACCTGTCACTTGAAGACATTGCCGTGCACTGCGCCTCCGCCATTGGAGCAGACAAATTGGTGATGCTGGGCGCAGCTGCGGGCGTCGTCAAAGAAAATGGCGAGCTGATCCGGCAGTGTGCGGTGGGTGAAGTGAGCGGACTCACAATTACCGATCCGGACCAGGCCTCCCTGCTATTGACTGCGAAGCGGGCTTGCCTGGCGGGCGTATCCCGTTGCCACATTATTGGCTACGAGGACGATTGTGCGCTACTGCAGGAACTGTTCACTCATGACGGCAGTGGCACCTTGGTGGCCAATGATGAGTATGAGCTTGCCCGGGCAGCAAATATTGACGATGTGGGCGGCATCCTGGAGTTGATCGAACCGCTGGAACAGCAGGGTGTGCTGTTAAAGCGTTCACGAGAATTACTGGAAACCGAGATTAGCCAATTCCGCCTGCTGGTGCGCGATGGGCGCATCATCGCCTGCGCGGCGTTATACCCGTTTCCCGATGACAGCTGCGGCGAAATCGCGTGCATAGTCTCGCACCCGGACTACCGCGGTGGCAGGCGCGGGCAGCGCTTGTTAAATACGCTGGAGCAAGAAGCGCGCCGTCAAGGATTAGGCCGCGTGTTTGTCCTCACGACGCAGACTGCCCACTGGTTTATTGAGCAGGGCTTCGTCGAATCTTCGCAGGATGACTTACCAGGCAAGAAAAAGTCGCTTTACAATTTGCAGCGAGGCTCCAAGGTGTTTTTTAAACAGCTCTAGGTGTGGTTGCGATTACTTTCAAGTTCATGGTTTGCGCCAAGCACTCCTAAATACCACATGGAAGATGTGCACCGCGCTGGCGGCATTATGGCTATCCTGGGCGAAATTGACCGCGCTGGTGGCTGCATACGCTCTCTGGAAAATACCTTTTCACTTGAAGGCGGTCTGGCAATCCTAACCGGCAACATCGCATTGGATGGCTGCGTAATGAGAACTGCGGGTATGGATGATTCCATTCTTACCTTCTCCGGGCCCGCGCATTTGGTCGAGAGCCAGGACGAAGCCGTTCAAAAAAGTGCAGTGCGCGACCTCTCGTTGCTGGATTAACCTGCGGGCGTGCCGGCCGCCTTGCCTTCGGCTATCAGGGTTTCGAAGTCCTCCCGCAAATCGGACAACTTTGAGCGCACGTGCCGATCCTGCCGCTCTGTCCGCGAGTTTAAGAGTCGCGCAATTGCGTCGGCAATAACAGCACTATTATTTTCGTAAATGCGCACATATTCGGGCGAGAATTTGTCTCTCCTTGCTGCCACCGCTGCCCGCACTCGTTGTTGCCATTGGGGGCCGCGCTTCAGGATAACTTCAAGCTGCTTGAACCAGTCCGCACGCTCCCGCAACCATTCCTCGTCTGAGCGCAACAACTTGCTGCTGGACTCGCGCAAAACATTACGCTGCTTGTCGGACAGCGCACCCAGATATTCCTTCGCGTTGTCTTTTAGATTGTCGTAGCTGTCCTCGTAAAACTCATCGTCGGATCGCTCCAGGTATTCTTCTTTGTATTCATCCTGTTGCTCCCAAAGCACTTTCAGGAAACCATCAATCTGCGTGTCAGAGAGCTGCGCGCCCAAATCCAACAGCGAGTCCAGTGCCTCGCCCTCCAATCGTAACCAGGCTCTCTCGAACTCAGCGAATATTGCCTCTACACCTGCCTGCGTCTCTGGCTCGTCCAGGCTGGTTTCAATGTCGCCGAGAATTTTGACGTAACTGGGCAATTCCTGGGCTCGGTGCCAGGCCAGAAAGGGTGTGAGTAGTTCCTCGAGATAAGTTTCCTGTTCGCCGTTGAGCTCGGCGTAATCATCCACGTACCAGGGGACAAGGAAGTCCAGGCGATTGTATAAGAGGGTCGTACCACTGCAAGCACCCAACATTAGGAGCGATAGAAATAGACTGAGCTTGCACCAACGAAACATAATTTTTCCTACGTCTGACGTCAGTCGGAAACGGTTCCACTCAAGGAAGACTCATCCAGACAAATTCGCAGCCGAATTATGCGGCGGCAATTTGCGCCCGCCCGGCAGCTCGGTTGATGGCTCCAAGAATGCCATCGAGGGAAGCCTGGACAATATCGGAACTGCGACCAACCCCACAGAAGCGTTCACCGTCGATATTTAACTGTATATAGCATACCGCTTCGGCGTCTGCACTGTGACTGAGAGCGTGTTCGCTATATTCCACCAGCACGATGTGTTTACCCGTGAACACCTGCATGGCATCAACGAAGGAGGCCACCACACCGCTTCCTGTCCCTGACAATGTGTGCTTCGTCGATCCTTCCTGCAATGTGGCCTGCAGCTGGTCGACACCACCCTCGCGACTCACCTGGTAGTTACCCAACTCCCAACGACCGCCGGCTGCAAGATAGGTATCGTGAAACAGCTGGTAAACGGCTTCAGAGCCGACCTCCGTCTCCTGCTCTTCGGCGTAAGCTTGAACCAAACCACTGAAATCAATCTGCAACCAGCGGGGCAATTCCAGGCCGTAATCACGCTGCAACACAAACGCGATACCGCCCTTGCCCGACTGACTGTTGATGCGAATCACCTCCTGATAGGAACGGCCAATGTCCTGTGGATCGATGGGCAGATACGCCACCTCCCAGGGCGCGCTGTCATCTCGTTTAGCCAGGCATTTCTTGATCGCGTCCTGGTGGCTCCCGGAAAACGCAGTGAACACTAACTCACCTGCATACGGGTGCCGTGGGTGGACTGGCAGATGCGTGCACTCCCGAGTCGTGTGTAGGATTTCATCCATGTCACCCAGATTCAGTTCGGGGTCAACGCCCTGGCTGTAGAGGTTCATCGCCATCGTGATGATGTCCATATTGCCGGTGCGCTCACCGTTGCCCATCAGCGTACCTTCCACTCGGTCGGCCCCCGCCAACACGCCCAGCTCACTTGCGGCAACCGCACAACCACGGTCGTTATGCGTGTGCAATGAAATCAGCAGACTCTCTCGGTTAGCCACGTGTCCGCAGAACCATTCGATCTGGTCCGCATAAACGTTGGGCGTACTCGCCTCAACGGTGGCGGGCAGATTAATGATCACCGGGCGCTGGGGCGTCGGCTGCCAAACAGCGGTTACGGCGTCACAAATCTCGACGGCAAAATCGAGTTCAGTACCGGTAAAACTCTCCGGTGAATACTCAAACATCCATTCAGTCTTGGGGTGCTTCGCGGCACAATCGCGGACCAGCTCAGCGCCCTTTACGGCGATATCGATGATGCCCTTACGATCCAGGCCAAACACCTGCTCGCGCTGCACCGTGGAAGTGGAGTTATACACATGAACAATCACGCGGCGGGCACCGGCAAGGGCTTTGAATGTTTTTTCAATCAGATCGGGGCGCGCCTGGGTAAGCACCTGAATCGTCACATCGTCCGGGATTCGGTCATTCTCGATGAGCTCTCGCACAAATTCATAATCGTGGCTGGATGCGGACGGGAAACCCACCTCAATCTCCTTAAACCCAATTTTGACCAACTGGTCCCACAGCAGTGATTTCTGGCGTGCGGTCATCGGCTCGATCAGAGCCTGATTGCCATCGCGCAGGTCAACGCTACACCAGCGGGGTGCCTTCTCGATAACCCGGTCGGGCCAGCGCCGGTTGGGCAGCGCTATTGGAGCAAAGGACTTGTATTTACGATGATCGAAGCTGCTCATGAGGTCCTACCTGTCATTGTTGATTAAATGGCCGATCACCCGCGCGGTTTTTCTGGCGTACCAGCCCTTGTGGGGCGTTGTACCTGGCGCTGGAAGGAGGTAACCCTGACCGCGCCAACCGCGGCGGGTGATGTATCAGCCCGGTGCACAGTATAGAAGTGAGCGAGGAGAGAGAGATTGCAAATATTGCGGCATAGATCCCAATTTGTGCAATACCTAGCTACATAATAGTCAGTTATTGGTGATATACTTCATATTAATGAAATAGCAGACCAACCTCTGAAGGAGGTGACACAATGAAGCTTGATCGCACCGATCGCAGAATTCTACAGGCTATGCAAAGGAACGCCCGTATCAGCAACCTGGAGCTGGCAGAAGTCGTGGGCCTTTCTCCCACGCCGTGTTCCCGCCGGGTCAAGCGACTGGAGGGGTCGGGCATCATCCGCGCGCACGTCACGCTGCTCAACCAGACGATGCTGGGGCTCAAACTCACCGCCTATATTGGTATCAGCATGGACCGCCACACGCCGGATCGCTTTGAGACATTTGAACAGGAGGTCGCTCAGTACCCCGAGGTCATGGAGTGTTCCGTGGTGACGGGCCAAGCATCTGATTACTTGCTCAAAGCCGTCGTCCCGGACATGGAATACTACGAGCGCTTCCTGCTGGGGAAACTGACTCGTATCGAAGGCGTCACCGGCGTACATTCAAGTTTCGAATTGCGACGCGTAGTACACAATACTATGCTGCCACTGGAACATATTTCGGACACGTCAGTACTGTGAAAAAACCGTCACTTTCCGTGGCCGGATAGAGGCTTGCTCAAAACCCCGGTTGATCGCAGTATGGTTCACCTTGAAACAGCGTAATACAAATTTGGGGTCACTATGATAGATATGTCCGGCAAGGTCGCCATCGTCACAGGCGGTGCCAGTGGAATGGGGCAGATAACCGCCCGGCGCCTGGCAAAACAGGGCGCAAAAGTTGCGATCTTCGACGTCAACGAGCAAGCGCTTCAAGACACCGCTGCTGGGTCAGATAATATCACCGCCTATCGCTGTGACATCTCCGATCTGCGCGATGTAGAGACCCGCGTCGCAACAGTGGCGTCAGAATTGGGGCCTATCGAGCTGCTGGTACATGCCGCCGCGCTGATGCCCGGCCACCAGCTCATCGATCATACCCATGAAGATATGGAACGACTGTTCCGCATCAACTACTTCGGCACAACCTACATGGTCAGAAGCGTACTGCCTGCCATGATCGAACGCGGCGAGGGCCGCATCATCGTCTTCGGTTCTATCGCCGGTATCGCTCTAGTACCGAAAATGGGCGCCTACTGCGCGACCAAGGCGGCAGTAAACGCCTACATAGAAGTTTTACAAAATGAGATTCGCAACACCGGTGTGCGTGTCCATCTGGTCTGTCCTCCGGCAGTGAACACACCTTTGGTCGATCAGACCATCGCTACAGACACGCCCGGAAGCATCATTGAAGCGAAGAAGAGTGGCCGCCTCGGTGACCCCGAAAAAATGATCGATGCAATCGAAAAAGGTGTCAGAAAAGACAAGGACATCATCTATCCCAAGGAGGCCAAGCTGCTCTACCTGTGGCGAGCCCTGTTGCCAAAGCTGTGGTGGAAGGTGGTGATGAACTTTGAGAAGTGAACGGGGCAACTGCCTCGTTTCATAAAGCCCATTCGTCCGAATATTATCTCAGCTTGATATGGTTCTTGAACCGTCCGCGGATGCACTCAACAACTAGACCACTTAACGGGTTCGCTAACAATTCCCGCAATTGGTTATCTATTTTTTGAAAAACATTTTTACCCCGCAGAATGGCGCGCCGTTCCACATAAGCTTTTCAGCCAGACTTTCTAACTTAAAGTAGCGCATTGAAATTGCACAACGCCATCTCGGATGGCTTTGCTTTAAAAGAGCGCATGGTCTAGCATCGCCGCCCCATGACCCGCCTACAGTTGCATCCCGACTCTCCCTGGCTGCTGGCTTTGCTGGCAGCTATGGTTGCCCTCGGCCCGCTCAGCGTAGATATGTATCTGCCGGCCATGCCGCGCATGATGACAGCACTGAATACAGACATCTGGCACATGCACCTGACACTCAGTACCTACCTGACCGGCTTTGCAATTTTTCATTTGGCCTGCGGGCCACTGGCTGATCGCTTCGGACGTAAACCGATTTTGATCGGCGGCACCGTTTTATTTGTCGCAGCTTCCATCGGTTGTAGCCTTTCCACCACCGTGGATGAACTTCTGGTTTATAGGTTTATACAAGGCATCGGCGCCTGCGTTGGTCCCACCCTTGCCCGCGCGGTGGCCCGCGATATTTTTGGACCTACACGCGCGGCGCGAGCGCTATCTTTAATCGCTATGTTAATGGCCTTGGCCCCTGCTGTGGCACCTACGATGGGCAGTATTTTGCTGCTATGGCTGCCCTGGCCGATAGTCTTTATTTTCCTCGCAATCTACGGTGCCACCATGATTGTGCTGATCCAGATATTCCTGGCCGAATCTTTACCGCAGCCTCAGAGCTTGCATCCTGTATCTATCGCCCGCAACTATGCGCAGCTATTTTGGAACCGAACTTTTATGACGGCAACATTTGCCAGCGGGTTTGTTTACGCCGGGTTGTTGGCTTATCTGTCATCTTCCAGCTTTGTGTACATCGATATGCTGGGCGTACCGTTACCGTATTTCGGCTTTATCTTTCTCACTTCTGTAGCCGGTTATATGCTCGGCAGCGCTCTAAGCGCAAGGCTGAGCCGGTCGTATGACTCCGAGCATATTGTTTTACTCGGCGCACTATTAGCGGCATCTGCAACAGGCTCAATGTGGCTCGGATCACAATGGCTGCCGCGCAGCATACTTGTGCTCGTCCTGCCCATGATGTTCTATTCCACCGGCATAGGATTCGTACTGCCCAACGCCATGGCCATTGCACTTCGCAACTTCCCACACATTGCAGGCACCGCATCAGCACTGCTCGGTTTTATCCAAATGTCACTGTCTGCTTCGGCAACAGCGCTGGTCGGCATCTATCTCGCAGATACGCCGGCACCCATGCTAAATTTTATGTTGTTGATTACATTCCTTGCTCTCATATTGAGCGTGGCCCTGTACCTCGGTCGCGCCACTACAAAGCACTGACCCGGTCGCCTTGGTGTGGCATACTCTGCGTGGAATTTTGCGGAGATTACAACGTGCATACCGCCACAGATGTTACCCAACTAATTGGCAACACCCCTTTGCTGCACCTCAAACAGGTGTCGGAGAAAACAGGTTGCACCATTCTCGGCAAAGCCGAGTTCATGAACCCCGGTGGCTCGGTAAAAGATCGAACTGCCCTGGGAATTATTCGCGCTGCGCAGGAATCGGGTGAGCTGCAGCCCGGCGGGCGGATTGTAGAGGGCACGGCGGGCAATACCGGAATTGGATTAACCCTGCTCGCAAATGCCATGGGTTATAAGAGTACTGTGGTGATGCCGATTACCCAGAGCAAGGAAAAAATCGACACTCTGGAATTGCTGGGGGCAGACTTGCATCTAGTTGGCGCCGCCTCCTACAGTGACCCCAATCACTACGTTCACACGGCTGAACGACTGGCGAAGAAGTTTGCTGGCAAGGAAGAGCAAGGCGCTATTTGGGCACGCCAGTTCGATAACCTGGCCAACATGGATATCCACTGCCGCACCACAGGCGCGGAGATCTGGGAACAGACCGCCGGCAAGGTGGACGGATTTATCTGTGCGGTGGGCACAGGGGGCACACTCGCGGGCGTGTCCGCGGCGCTCAAGGGGAAAAATCCTGGCGTAACTATCGGGCTCGCCGACCCGGCAGGAGCATCCCTCTATGAGTATTTTAAAAATGGTGAACTAAAAGCCAGTGAGGGCGGCTCTATCATTGAGGGTGTCGGCATCAACCACGTTACCGACAATATTGCACAGGCTCAGGTAGACGTTTCTTTTTGTATTCAGGACGAAGAAGCCCTGCCCTACATTTTTGATCTGCTAAAATACGAAGGCCTTTGTTTGGGCGGCTCAGCTGGTATTAATATTGCCGGCGCCGTACGCCTCGCCGAACACCTCGGTCCTGGCCACACCATTGTCACCATCCTGTGTGATTACGGCAACCGCTACCAGAGTAAGCTATTTAACCCGGTTTTTTTGGAAAACAAGGGGCTTCCAGTTCCCCAATGGCTTGTTATCTAGATCCTCCAGTTCAACACTAAGGGCTCACGATGAAGATTGGAATTATTTGCGGCAGCCATCGGTCCGACTCCCAGAGCGGCAAGATTGCGCGCCATATAGAACGCGAACTAATCGACAAGGGCCTGTGTGATGAAACCTGGCTCTACGATTTGGGCGGCAACCCGCTGCCACTGTGGGATGAGAGTATTTGGGAGGGCGACGCCGAATGGCAAAAAATTCTGACGCCGCTGAGTGATGAGCTGAAGTCTTGCGACGGCTTTATAGTCGTATCACCTGAGTGGCACGGCATGGCACCAGCGGGACTGAAGAATTTTTTCCTGATGTGGACTGCCGGTGGGGAAGTGGCGCACAAGCCCGCGCTTATCGTCACGGTATCGGTTGCCGATGGCGGTTCTTTCCCTATCGCAGAGTTGCGCATGAGCAGCTACAAGAACAGTCGTATTTGTTACCTCCCGGAACACCTCATCATTCGCTACGTCGACACGGTGTTCAACGATGATCCGGCGAAAAACAAGCCGGAAGCTCAGGAATATTTCGAGAGCCGCCTGACGTATTGTCTTGAAATGTTGAAAGAGTATGCGTTGGCGTTTCGACAGATACGGGCTAGTGGCAAGGCGTCGCTCGAGGTTTATACGAGCGGGATGTGAGTGCTCTTTCCCTGTCGCCAGGGTCGGAGAACCACCCAACCCCATCGAAAAATGCGTTCTGAGGATTAGCTCCCCTTAGCAGCGCGCTCTTTCTCGACCAAGAAGTCAGCCACTTTCAGCATATCCGCCTGACCACCTGCCATGCGCCCAGTGATAAGGTATTTGCCGTCTACCATCAATGCGGGTGTACCTGTAAGTTTTGCCCCCTTTCCTGTGGAGATCGCCTGATTGACCTGGCTGGTTACGCCAAAGGAACCAAAGGTCTTGCTAAAGTCCTCTTCAGACACTCCGTTGGCGACGAAGAGCTTGGCAATATCGCCTTCAGAAGCAAGCGGCTTACGATCGACATTCATCGCCTGAAAAATAACCGGGTTCATAGTGTCCAGCACGCCTAGCACTTCGGCCGTAAAGTATGCCCTGGCATGTAACTGCATATTTGCACGCCAAACTGCCGGGATTCCCCGAAAGCTAACATCTTCAGGCATAGTCTTTTCCCATTGCCTGATGACCGGTTCAAAGGAATAGCAGTGGCTGCAGCCGTACCAAAAAAACTCCGCCACCTCTATCGTATCCCCATCAAGGGTGCGCACCGGTGGTGAAATCAGGGCGTAGTGAGTGCCTTCCTCATAGGTATTTGTTCCATCTTCTGCCGCAGTGCATGAGAGGCCAAATACCATTAAAGACACACTTAACAATAACCGTTTGATCATAATTTTCTCCCCACTGTATTCTTACATACTTGAGACAACGAAATGCGCATGATGTTCTCGCGCACAATAAAAAGGTGCCATTTATGCCGCCTTTTTAAAACACTATTCTAGTGCAGGCCCGCTATATAACTGGCGACTGCTTCTATCTCATTATCGCTCAAGCCAAATGCGGTGGTGCGCATAATCTTGGCATCACCATCGTTAGTTCGACCGGTAACATCTTCGTATCCCTTTCGATACGCGCGCAGCTGATCAACGATGTATTGCGCATTCTGACCCGCAAGTGCCGGATAACCCGCTGGCCCATTGCCGTTACCTTTGGGGGAATGGCAGGCCGCACAGGCCATCACATTGCGCGCCGCCACACCGCTTCGGTACACCTTTTCTCCCAACGCCATCAGTGCCGGATTCGTTTGACCACCGGTGCGCGACTGGGATGCATAGTACGCAGCCATATCGGCAAGATCCTGGTCGCTCTTATCATCCAGCTGCCCAACCATACTGGGCACCAAGCGCGCTCCATCCTGAATGTCCACCAATTGCTTGTAGAGGTATTTCTCCCCTTGCCCGGCGAGCTTGGGAAAAGGTGTAGCAGCGTTGCCGTCGGCGCCGTGGCATGCACCGCAAACAACGCTCTTGCTTTTCCCTGCTGCGGCATCACCCACGGGGCTGGCATAAGCCGCAAAACCACTCACGGCCCAGCCCAATGTCAGGCTAAACGCAATTGCTACTCTCTTCATGTCTATTCCAGATAAAACGTCTATGGATATGTGCTTATTTAACAGGCGCCGGAGAGGCCATAAATACGATCATCTCCTTGTACTCTTCGTCTGTGCAATCAGCGCACAGGCCGGTAGGCGGCATTGCGTTGTAGCCGTTTTTGACTTCGGCCACCAGAACGTCCATGCCTTTGGCCATGCGCGGCTCCCAGGCAGCCTGATCGTGGGTTTTGGGAGCGCCGGCCGCACCGGAAGAATGGCAAACACCACAGGTGGCTTGGTATTTTGCTGGCGGGGCATCAGCCATAGCACCCAAAGCAGAACACATCAACGCAGCAGCAAACAGTTTTCTCATGTTAAAACCTCTTATATGACCAGGAAGCGAACAAACCGCACAAGCATTTGATAACTGACAAAAAAGCTGTGGCATTATATACGAGATAATCACACCAAAAAAGGCAATACCTCCCAATGAACGACCCCGAGCCAGTGACCGCGCCTGCCGCACCCAATTATCGAGCAGCGCAGTACCTTACCAGCGCCGCGAAACTACCCCAGTGCCCTCCTGACACCGGTTGGGAAGTGGCCTTCGCAGGCCGCTCCAACGCGGGAAAATCAAGTGCGATCAACAGCTTAACGCAAAACAAAAAGCTCGCGAAGACTTCCAAGACTCCCGGGCGCACTCAACTCATCAACTTCTTCGAACTGTCTGCACAACAACGTCTGGTCGACCTCCCAGGCTACGGATTTGCCAAAGTCCCACTGGCAGTAAAACAGGAGTGGACCAAACAGTTAGAAAACTACCTGCAGAAGCGCCAGTCTCTGCGCGGACTCATTTTGCTCATGGATGTCCGTCACCCCCTGCAACCCTTTGACCGGCAAATGCTCGACTGGGCGCTCTCTGCATCAATGCCCGTGCACATTCTTCTGACCAAGGCAGATAAATTGAAACGGGGGCCCGCCAGCGCCGCCCTGTTGCAGGTTTGCTCTCATCTACAGCCGCACAGTGAACTGGCCAGTGCGCAACTGTTTTCAGCGCTCAAACACGATGGGCACGAGGAATTAATTTCTGTGCTAAACGCCTGGCTCACCGATACGAGTATTCTTGAAGGTGACGAGGTCGAGTAGACTCGCGGACGCGCTTCGGCCGTTTACTTAAAGGCACCCACAGAAAAAGCCCCGGCACTTTTAGGGGAAAGTTGCCGGGGATAAAACGTCTCTTAGTGCAAGAGACTAGCTTGCTGATGCTTAATCAGACAAGCCACTTAGGGAAGTAGCTTTCGCTACGTCAATTAAGACTGGCGGGCCGTGGAAAAGTTCAGCAAAAACTCGGATTCTTCCTCGATGGAGTGCCGCCCAGTCGTGACGATGTTGCCTGGGCGCGGCGGCCTCCAAGCGCAAGATCTACTAATGCGCCTCATCCCAGTTATCACCCACACCGGCCTCAACCAACAGCGGAACAGCCAGCTCAGCAGCCCCCGACATCAAAGCACAAATCCGTTCGCGTAACGGCTCGACTTCGCCTTCGGCCACCTCAAACACCAGCTCATCGTGCACCTGCATTATCATACAAGCGTCGGCCGCGCCTTCGCACAGCCAATCATCCACCGCCAGCATCGCCCGCTTGATGATATCCGCTGCCGTACCTTGCATAGGCGCATTAATGGCCGTGCGCTCCGCTGCTTGTACCCGCATTTTATTGCGGGCATTGATTTCTGGAAGATAAAGACGGCGTCCGAACAGCGTTTCCACGTAGCCCTGCTCTTTTGCCAATGCCCGTGTGCGGTCCATGTAATCAGCAACGCCCGGGTATCTTTCAAAGTAACGATCAATGTACTGCTGGGCCTCCTTGCGACCCAAGTGCAGCTGTTTCGCCAAACCAAAGGCCGACATGCCGTAGATTAAACCGAAATTAATCGCCTTTGCCTTGCGACGCTGCTCCGTCGAAACCGACACCAAATCAACCTCAAATACCTCAGAGGCCGTGGCCGTATGCACATCTCGTCCCTCCTTAAAAGCCTCGAGCAGGCCCGGATCCGATGACAGGTGTGCCATGATACGCAGCTCAATCTGAGAATAATCCGCCGCCAGTATTTTGTATCCGGCAGGTGCGATAAACGCCTGCCGTATACGCCTGCCCTCCTCCGTGCGGATCGGAATATTCTGCAGATTAGGGTCCGACGACGACAACCTGCCGGTGGCGGTAACCGCCTGATGGTAGGAAGTGTGGACGCGTCCCGTTGCTGCATTTACCATCAACGGCAGCTTGTCCGTATACGTGGATTTCAATTTGCTCAGACTGCGATACTCCAGCAGCAGCTTGGGTAGCGGATAATCGAGGGCGAGCTCCACCAACACCTCTTCCGCTGTAGAGGGCGCCCCTTTCGGGGTTTTCTTGATGACAGGCAATTCCAATTGATTAAACAGGATCTCTCCCAGTTGCTTGGGAGAACCCAGATTGAATTCCTTGCCCGCCATTGCATGCGCCTGGCTTTCGAGCGCCTGTAAACGCCTTCCCAGCTCCGCACTCTGGACAGTCAGCAACTCCGCCGAAATCAACGCGCCCCTGCGTTCAATGCGCGACAAAACCGGTACCAGCGGCACTTCAATTTCTGTCAGTACCTGGCTCAGGCTGGTGTGCTCTTCCAGCCGGGGCCACAAAGTGTAATGCAAGCGCAGAGTGATATCTGCATCCTCAGCAGCGTAAGGACCCGCCTCCTCCAGCTTGATCTGGTTGAAGCGCAATTGTTTGGCGCCTTTGCCTGCGACGTCTTCAAAGTGGATGGTTTTCTGGCCGAGATATTTCAGCGCCAGGCTGTCCATATCATGACGTGTAGCGGTTGAGTCCAACACGTAGGACTCAAGCATGGTGTCGAAACGAATGCCCCGTAGAGTGATGTCATGGTTAGCCAGCACGTTGGCGTCATATTTAAGGTTTTGCCCGACTTTGGCCTTGCTTGTATCTTCCAACAGGGGTTTTAATGCCGCTAATACGTCATCCCGCTGCAACTGGGCCGGCGCGCCCAGGTAATCGTGCGCCACCGGCACATACGCGGCCTTACCCGCCTCCACCGCGAAGGAGACCCCGACTATGCGCGCCTCCATATATTTCAGGCTCGTCGTTTCGGTATCGAAGGCAAACAGCTCAGCACTTGCCAGCACGTCCATCCAGGCATCGAACCTGGCCTGCTCAGTGATGACCTCGTATTCCGCCGCCGGCCCCTCAACCATCTGCACCGGCGCCTCGCCTCCCTCCAGCAAGTCATCCAGCCAGGAACGAAACTCCATGCGCGTAAACCAGTTCACCAGAGCCTTGCGGTCGGGGCTGGCATTGTGGAGTTGCTCCGGACGCAGCGCCAGTTCCACATCGAGTTTGATAGTCGCAAGCGTGTAGGACAGATAAGCGCTGTCCTTCTCCGCTTCGAGTTTTGCCGCCATGGTTTTGGCGCCGCGAAAGGACAACCCGGCCACCTTCTCCAGATTGGCGTAGATATCATCGAGGCCGCCTAAGCCCTGCAGTAACCCCAGCGCTGTCTTCTCTCCCACGCCGGGTACCCCGGGGATGTTATCCACCTTGTCGCCCATCAGTGCCAGAAAGTCGATAATCAAAGAGGGTGGGATGCCGAATTTGTCTTCCACGCCGGCCTCATCCATGCGGGTGTCTGTCATGGTATTCACTAAGGTGGTGCAGGGGTTCACCAGCTGCGCCATGTCCTTGTCACCCGTTGAGATCACCACATGCTGCCCCTGCTCGCTCGCATGGCGAGCCAGGGTGCCGATGACATCATCAGCCTCCACACCGGGTTCACACACAAAAGGCAGCCCCATTGCCTTCACGATTTCGTGGATAGGCTCAATTTGTTCGCGCAACTCATCGGGCATAGGCGGACGATTCGCCTTGTACTCCGCATACAGTTCGTCGCGGAAGGTCTTGCCCTTGGCATCGAACACAACCGCCACAGGGCTGTCGGGGTAATCTGCCACCAGGCGCCGCAGCATACTGATGACACCGCGCACCGCTCCCGTATTCTGGCCGCTTGAGGTGGTGAGCATAGGAAGGGCGTGAAACGCCCGATAGACGTAGGATGAACCATCAACAAGAACAAGGGGACCAGCTTTAGAATCCATAATAGAACTCACTTAGTTGTTAGCGCCCCACGTCGATGGCCAGCATTTGGCGCGAGTTAGTGTGTGCTTACTTAAAGCGCAAATTCGCAAAGATCTATTGATCCCACAGCACCCTGGCCGAACGATAAGTAGTCTTCATTTTCGCCTGATCCAGAGGGGCCTTGAAGAAGCCGTGATAATCCCCTCTCGGATTAATAAGTACTATATTAGAACCATGGTCGACCTGATAATCTTCACCTTCGCCGACAACCTTGCGAAACGGCGTATTGAGCGCTGTAGCAAAGCGGTGAATATCCAGGAATTCACCGGTTACACCAATAAAGTCCGGGTTGAAATAGGGCACATAGCTCGCTAGTTGCTCGACCGTGTCTCTTGCCGGATCAACAGATACCATGACCACCTGAGTATCTTCAGCCTCGGTTCCTTCCAGGCTCGACATAAAGTCGTTGAGAAACGCCATCGTCGTGGGGCAGATATCCGGGCAGTAGGTAAACCCAAAAAACACCAGGCTCCACCTACCCTCAAAACGGGCCGGGTCGAACGCTTCGCCATGATGATCCGTCAGCGTGAACGCGCCGATATCCCGCGGGGTTTCCAACAGATAAAGCCCGTTTATTTTCATTTCCGATTCGGTCATCACCCGAGGCAAAGAAACTCGATGCACAAACCCGGCGACGATGAACCCAATCAGCACCAGCAGGCCCACTACCGTCAATTTGATATTGCGGGACTGGCTCATGCGGCACTCATGGGAAAGGCATAGTGATCAACCAGCATAATCACAAACAGGGACATCAGGTAAATGATGGAATACTTGAATGTCTCCATAGGCGCGTTGGGGTTCTTATCGCGCATCAACTCGATCGCCCAATACAAAAAACCACCCCCCAGAACGACGGCACCCAGCAGGTACAGGGGCCCGCTCATGTGTGTTGCATAGGGCAGTAACGTGACCAGAAACATCAGGATCGTATACAGCAAAATGTGCAACTTCGTAAACGCCACACCGTGGGTAACGGGCAGCATGGGTATGGCCGCAGCGGCGTATTCCTCACGTCGGTGAATCGCCAGAGCCCAGAAGTGGGGCGGCGTCCAGGCGAATATAATTAGCACCAACAACAACGCATGACCGTCAATTTGTCCCGTTACCGCGGTCCAGCCGAGCAGGGGAGGGGCCGCGCCGGCCAGCCCACCGATCACAATGTTTTGCGGTGTGGCTCGCTTGAGAAACATGGTGTAAACAAATGCATAGCCTACCAATGAAGCAAGTGTCAGCCAGGCAGTGAGCGGATTAATCCACGTCAGCAGAATATACATGCCCAGGCCGCCCAGTATCGCGGCAAACAGAGTAGCGTGGAAGCTGCTAACTCGCCCCTGTGCCAGAGGGCGATTGTGGGTGCGGGCCATTTTCTGGTCTACACGCTGATCTACCAGATGATTGACCGCTGCAGCCGAACCGGCGCACAGCGCGATCCCCAGATTGCCCAGCACCAGAATATGCAGGGGCACCATTCCAGGCACGGCCATAAACATGCCTATTGCTGAAGTCAGAATCATCAGCAGGACGACATTCGGTTTGGTCAGCTCTTTATAATCACGCCAGCTGGCCGTCTTTGTTTGTTGAAGCTCTGTCATCTGGCTCTTAGCCGCCGGAGTTCTTGAGGAGAAATTTTAGATCTTTAATCACGTCTTTATACGGTATCTCTTCGTTGTAGGACATCATAATCCAGCCCGCAGGATCCACCAGATACCAGGTACTGGTATCTGTGGCATGTTCTGGGAACATTACTTCATAGGCCCCTGTGGGCACAGCAAGTACCTTCAAGCCGGCATGTTCAGTCGCCAGGTAACCCGTAAATTCTCCCGCCGGGGCAGGGCGCCCATCGCTGAGCTCTGCTGCCGTCAACTGCGTATCCTGCGCACGTTCCGGGCTCACATACAACCGGCGCAAACGGGTAAATCCTTTGCCCATAGCGACATGAATCTGACGCGTCACGTACAGGCTTTTCTCACAGGCTTCATCGCAGCCTCCGCTGGCGACGGGCACGATCATGGCCCAGCGCGGCTCCATATCGGCAAATTTTACCGATAATCCCGACTCGCCTTGCAACGTATGCTCATCGAATTGCCGGGGGGGCTGCACCAGACTCCCTCTGTTCGCTGTGCCCAACAGGCCGACCAGGTCAAACTCACCGTTGGCAACAAAGAACCACAACCAGGTTGCCACCAAAATCATGATCAGCGGAATACCGCCAATCAACAACAATACCATGCGGTTACCGGAGTTAGGGTTTGCGCCTGTCATTTACTCGCCTTCCTCTGCCTGAGCCAGATATAAGTTGCCGCAGGTTGCTGCTGCGCAACAGGTAAAACACAAAAAGTACCGCCGCCATGGCGAACCACTGTACCGCGTAGGCCTGATGTTTCTGCGGACTGCTGTTCACCACCTGCCACTCCACTGCCAGAGCGCCGGGTTGATCATCATCGATACGGACAGGAAACGGGAACACTTCCCCCGGAGCCAGCCCGGTCATCGCGGGGACGATTTTGTCCATCTCTACCGCTTGTATTCGTTTTGGCCAGTTAGTTGATAATCGTTGCTCTGCCAACAAATAGGGCGCGCCTGGCGCCACATAGACATGCCCCGTGATTTCCACTCTACCCGTAACGTCGGGCACCTCCGGCAACGCCTCCCGGTCGGCATCGCCAGCAATCCAGCCACGATTCACCAGCACGCTCCCTGTCTGATCACTCAACTGCAGGAGTCCCAAGACTTGGTATCCAACCTTGCCGGCGCGTACCTGGTTGTCCAAAAGAAAATATGCATCGGGCAAAAAACTACCGCTCAGTTGCACGCGTAAATACGCCAGCGACTCGTCAGGCAAATTCCAGAGTGCATTTATTGAAGCAGGATGCTGTTGCTGACGCGCTTCAAACAGCGCTGCCAATGCTGCCTTCTCATCCCCCCGCTGCAGCTGCCAAAAACCCAGACCAATCATCAGCGGGACCATCACCACAGTAAAAAGCGTGATTCGCCACTCTGACTCAAAACGTAATCCTGGGGAAGAGCCTGACATTATCCCACTCCGGCGCAAAAAACTGTGTCTGGTTTATACTGCACCGGACTGTTGAAGGAGACATCCATTGTTAAAAGCTGCAATTGTACTATTGATGCTGGCGCTGGTCGCCAGCCTGGGAAGCGGGTTCTACTTTTTGATGCTGGACCAGGGGAACAAACAGAAACGGCGAACATTCCATTCTCTGGCTATCAGGCTGTGTATCGCCGCCGCGCTTATGGCTCTGATCATCTACGGTGTCGCCACCGGCCAATTGGGTCATTTAAATCCCTGGGATGCCGCGCCGCAACGATGCTTACCCCCAAAATGAGGGCCGGAAGCCCGGAAGCCCTCTAAAGAATATAGACGAACAGGAACAGGAACACCCACACCACATCCACAAAGTGCCAGTACCAGCTGGACGCTTCAAAACCGAAGTGGTCCTCCGCTGTGAACTGCTTGCCAATCACTGAACGCAGCAACTGGATTAGCAGCATGGTCATTCCCATAAAAACATGAAAGCCATGGAAGCCCGTCAACATAAAGAAGGTAGAGCCATAAATACCCGCGTTCAGCGTTAAACCGAATTCGACATAGGCCTCGTAATACTCCAGCGCTTGAAGACAGAGGAAAATGATTCCCAGTAGCACCGTGATGCCCAGCCACAGATTGAACTTCTTTTTGTCGCCGGCAAGAATGCCCAGGTGTGCGACGTGACAGGTAAAGCTCGAGGACAACAAAATGAGCGTGTTCCAAAGGGGCAACCAATGCCACCAAACGTGTGCGTCAGCGAAGGCCATACTAGTATGGGGGCTGGTATACGTGCCGCTATTGGCTACCAATTGTGAAGCCGCACCACCGACCGCTTCCTGCGGTGTCTGCATCATCGGCCATGCGTATTCAAACCCGGGCCACAGCATTCCGTTCATACGACCACCATCACCTTCTCCCGCCAGCCAGGGACCGACGAGATTGCGAACATAAAATAGCGCGCCAAAAAACGCCAGGAAGAACATCACCTCAGAGAAGATGAACCAGAACATTCCCAACACATAGGACTTCTTGAGCTGAGCGCTATTCATCCCCGCGATGTTTTCTCTGATAGCGGTGCGAAACCAGCCAAACAACGTTGCTACAAAGAAAAACATGCCGCAGTAAAAAATGGTCCAGGAGCTGCTCGCTTCATTGGGATCACCAAACGTCATGTCATTCATGATTCTGGCGGCACCAAAGATACTTAACATCAGGCCGATAGTCGCGCAGATAGCCAGACGGCTCTTCTCTGGTACGTAATACTTTTCGTACTCTGTGGAAGTCTGACTTGTCATGTTGTTTCTCCGATTAAAGGGCGCAGGTCCGCCGACCTGCGCTTCAGCGAGCAGCGACTGAACCGCTCACCATATCCGTTACATCAAAAATCGTATACGACAGCGTGATGGTACCGATGTCGCGTGGTAAATCCTGGTCGACTATAAACTGAAGCGGCAACTCCGCCTCGGCCCCACCATCCAGTGGTTGCTGATTAAAACAAAAGCACTCTGTTTTGTGGAAATACTCCGCCGCACGACCAGGCGAAATGCTTGGGATCGCCTGACCGACCATTGCATTAGGCATTGGATTGCGCGCGAAAAATACTGTGTCATTCACTGCGCCCGGGTGAACCTTCATCATCGTTCTAGTGGGCGCAAAGTCCCAGGGCATGCCATCGTTATTTGTGGCAATAAACTGAATCGACACTGTACGGCTCTCATCGACCTGCACCTCTACTGCAGTGTATGCCTGTCCGCTGGTTTTGCCATTAATTCCAAGGACATCACACAACACGTTGTAAAGGGGCACCATTACAACGAAAACAAAAGCAAACATAAACACCGCCAGCACGACCAACTTGATCGAGGTGTTAATAGCCGGATTGTTGCTCAGTTTCAGCATTTAGATTCCTATCACTTCACCGCGGGCGGTGTCTCAAAAGTGTGGTAGGGCGCTGGCGTGGGAATAGTCCACTCCAGGCCTTCGGCTCCGTCCCAAACTTTCTCATCGGTCACTATATCCCCAGCACGGATGGTAGCAATCACGTTGTACAGGAACAGGATTTGCGAAGCACCGTAGATAAATGCCCCGATGCTGGACATCATATTGAAATCAGCAAACTGCAGGGCGTAATCTGGTATGCGCCGCGGCATGCCGGCCAGACCCACAAAATGCTGCGGGAAGAAGGTGAGGTTAAAGCCTATGAACGAGATCCAGAAATGGGTTTTACCCATGGTCTCGTTGTACATACGGCCACACCACTTTGGCAGCCAGAAATAAATGGCCGCGGTCATACTAAATACCGCTCCCGCCACCATGACATAGTGGAAGTGCGCGACCACGAAGTAGGAATCGTGATACTGGAAGTCAGCCGGTGCGATCGACAACATCAGGCCGGTAAACCCGCCAATAGTAAACAGGATAAGGAAGCCGATCGAAAACAGCATCGGCGTCTCAAAAGAGAGGGCACCACGCCACATGGTGGATATCCAGTTGAACACTTTTACGCCGGTCGGCACCGCGATCAGCATAGTGGCGTACATAAAGAACAATTCACCGGCTACCGGCATACCTACGGTATACATGTGGTGCGCCCAAACAATGAAGGACAGGAAGGCGATAGAAGCGGTGGCGTAAACCATGGAGTCATAACCAAACAGTGGCTTGCGAGAAAACGCGGGAATAATCTGCGAAACCACCCCAAATGCCGGCAGAATAATGATGTAAACCTCGGGGTGTCCAAAGAACCAGAACACGTGCTGGAACAATACCGGATCACCACCACCGGCAGCGGAGAAAAAGCTGGTGTTAAAGTGCACATCCATCAACATCATGGTCACCGCACCAGCCAATACCGGCATCACCGCCACTAGCAGGAAGGCCGTTATCAGCCAGGTCCAGACAAACAATGGCATCTTCATGTAAGTCATGCCGGGTGCCCGCATATTCATCACAGTTGCAATGATATTGATGGAGCCCATGATGGACGAAAGACCAAGAACGTGAATGCAAAAAATGAAGTACGTTACTGATGGGCCGGCATAGGTTGTCGACAGTGGCGCGTAGAACGTCCAGCCTGCGGCCGGCGCGCCGCCTTCCATAAAGAGCGTTGACGCCAATAACAAAAACGTTGGCGGGAGTATCCAAAAGCTCCAGTTGTTCATGCGCGGCAGTGCCATATCAGGTGCCCCGATCATCATCGGGATCAGCCAATTAGCCAATCCGACGAAGGAGGGCATGATCGCCCCGAACACCATTATCAGCCCGTGCAGCGTAGTCATTTGGTTGAAAAAGCCGGGCTCGACCAGCTGCAAGCCGGGCTGAAACAGTTCGGCGCGAATGATCATGGCGAATGCGCCGCCCAGAATAAACATAGAAAACGAAAACCAGAGGTACATGGTTCCGATATCTTTGTGGTTAGTGGTAAACAGCCACCGACTTAGACCCTTGGCGGGACCGTGATGATGATCGCCCATCTTTAATTCCTCCAATTAGTCTTTTTTGTGGTTGTAAACGTCAATGGGCTGAATGATATCGCCCATGTTGTTACCAAATGCGTTGCGCTGGTAAGTAATTACCGCGGCCATGTCGACATCGTTCAGCTGCGCGCCGAAGGCCTGCATTGCCGTCCCAGGCACGCCATCAATACCTATGTCCAGGTGATGACCAATGTCCCCGGTCGCCACTGCACTTCCGGCGATTGCGTTACCGACCCCACCCTCACCATTGGCGCCGTGACATGCCTGGCAATTACTGTCATAGACGATTTCGCCGCGCTCCATCGTCTGGTCAAGCGTAAATGTCTTAGCCATCAACCCCTTGGTTTCTGCCGCCTCGGCCTGCTTGGCAGTAAACCACTGCGCATAGTCTTCTTTGCTGACTACGTTGACCACGATCGGCATAAACCCGTGGCTTCGCCCACAAAGCTCTGCGCACTGTCCGCGATAGACGCCTATTTCAGTCGCCTTGGTCCAGCTCTCATTAATAAAACCCGGAATGGCGTCACGCTTGACGGCCAGCATGGGCACCCACCAGGAGTGGAGCACATCATTGGCTGTCACCAAAAAACGCACTTTTGTATCAACCGGCAGAACCAGCGGCTCGTCTACTTCCAGTAAGTAGTGCTCACCTTTAGCCTCTGAGTTGTGTATTTCTGCCTGTGGTGTGGAGAGATTGCTGAAGAAGCTGACATTCTCGCCTTCTTCGTTCAGATATTCGTATTTCCACTTCCACTGATAGGCGGTAACAACAACATCCAGCTCCGCATTATCGGTGTCATAAATTTCTAGTAGTGTGGTGGTGGCGGGAATAGCCATGATGATCAGAATAAAAAATGGCACGACGGTCCAGGCGATTTCTACCTTGGTGCTCTCATGAAACGTCGCCGGCGTAACGCCGCGCGATTTGCGGTGATAGATGATGGAGTAAAACATCACACCAAAAACCAGTACGCCGATAACGACACAGATGCCCAGGATAATCATGTGCAGGTCATAGACTTGCTGACCGACAGCCGTAACGCTCTGCGGCATATTATACTCGCTTGCTCCACCGCCGACTGCCATGGCGACGACGCTCATGAGCAACAGCACAGGACCCAGCGCTAGCTTGCACAGCCACTTCGCTTTTGAACCCATTTCCCGTGTCTCCCTGTAATAAAACCTGTTAACCACTAACTGGCTCGGAATCAATGATGCAGAAGCTTGCCCGATGGCACGGGCTGGAAACGATCGATCGGGGCCAAAGCCTGCGATGGGACGGTGACCCTAGCACTCGTATCTGCTTGAACTTGCCAGCTTATTTACGTTTTCAGATAGCGCAAAACCAAGCCACGCCGACAAAAACGCGCGGATTATAGCGGAACTGGGCACTAATGCCCACTCTCTCACAGGCAGCGCAGCGCAACGCCCAAAACACCGCCGCCAGAGCCTAGCCTGTAACTCACTTGTCCTCTCAAATTCTCAAGACACGCCTAGCGAAATGCGAAAAATGTACTAGCCTGATGAGACCTCATCAAACACGCATACAGGTCAATTATGGTGTCACTGGGTATCGGGGAAATCATCGACGCCGCCCTGGGCGAGGAGAGCGAAACCCATCACTTGCGAAAGCGGCTCGAACGCAAATTGCCACTGTTGCAGCAGAAATTGTTGTTACCTAAGGAAGAACCTGCCCTCGCACTAATGGCGTTCATTACCGGCTATGTGCGAAGCGTTCCAAGTTGCCTGCGCCTGGTTACCGCCATCAGCAAGCGGTTCGGCTTTTTCGACTACGCAGCGCCCTTTCTGCAGCTGGCAGAGGACTCTTTCCTGCAACCCCGGGGCGAGTTGGCCCAGGCTGGGGGGCTGGAAGCCGTGCTAAACGAAGCGTTCCTCGCGCATCGCCTGTTAGAGGAAGTAAATGACCACCATATCAAGCACTTACAACACCCCCTATTGCCGCTAGACAGGACTGAGGCCAACATTATTGTGCATCACCTGCTCGGCGACGAGTTCGCTACCCAACTAGAGGAGCTGGTTCAATTCACCGCGTCCGGATTGTTGCACAGGGAGCACGTTTGGGAGCAGGCGCGCGCACTTGGGGCCTCACAGGAAACTTTGACCCCACTAGTACCCGCGGAGTCTTTAATTGATTCGGCCTGGCAAATCAGGCTGCGCCTCGCCTCCTAGCGACTAACTGAGCGGCATATCGCGATCTTTCTCGGTATCGATCAGGGTAATAGCCTCCGCGGGGGTCTCTACCCGCCTGGCTGAGGCACGACTCACCCGTGTAGCAAGCTCTGAGGCCTCCGGTGTGGCAACTGACCCTGGACTCACCGCCGGGACACCGGGACGCTCCTCACTGAAGCCACAGCTCACACAAACCCGCTGGTCTGAATCCAGGTCGACAACAACCTTGTCCATCAGCGCGCAGCGGGGACACACTGCGCCAGCGATAAAGCGGCGACGGCCACCACTATTCTGCATAATTCGATCTCCGTGATTCAATTCAGGTCTGGCCAGCGATTAGGGGGCTAGCTATTGTAGCAGGCAAATACCCACCACGAGTCAGCGAACATGCAGCATTACACGCCTCTAAGCCTGCGCAGTTTTCAGGGAAAAGTACCCGATATTGGCCAACGTGTATTAATCGACCCCAGCGCAGTAGTTCTGGGGGAGGTGGTGCTGGGCGATGATGTTTCCGTGTGGCCGCAGGTCACCATTCGCGGCGATATGCACCAGATTACTGTCGGCGACAGAACCAGTGTTCAGGACGGTTGTATCTTGCACATCACCCACGCCGGCCCCTATAACGCAAATGGCTGGCCGTTGAGCATCGGCAGTGATGTGACGATCGGCCACGGCGCCACCCTGCACGGGTGTACAATTGGTCATCGGGTGCTGGTAGGAATGTCCGCCACGGTCATGGACGGCGCTGTGGTAGAAGACGATGTCGTCATCGCAGCAGGCGCACTGATCACACCCGGAAAACAATTGCGCAGTGGTTTTCTCTATGCCGGTAGCCCCGCACGCGAGGTGCGGCCTCTCAGCGAAAAAGAGTTGGCCTACTTTACCTACAGCGCCGGCCATTATGTGACACTGAAGGATCTCCACATCGCGGAACTTGAGTTGGCCTCCGGCTAAAGTGCCCTCAGGCAACCACCATGGCTTCTCGCAACTGGTTAATCACCGGCAGTGTTTGCGGACGCTCGTTGCGCCAGATGTAGAATGACTCGCCGGCCTGCTCCACCAACATACCCAGGCCATCCGCTACCGCCCACGCAGCATGATGAGCAGACCACCGCATGAAGGGCGTCGGCTCTGGCCCATAGACCATGTCATAGCAACAGCTGCGCTCGGTCAACAGCGACCCGGGTAACTGCGGCGCTTCGCCCGATAGTCCGGCGCTGGTGGCGTTGATAATCAGATCAAACTGTCGCCCACCCACAAGATCAATAGCGCCTCCTTCGATAGGGCCAAGTTCAGCAAACTCCAGCGCCAGTTGTGACGCGCGCTCGGCAGTTCGATTGACTACAAGCAACTGTTTCGGGCCCTCTCGCAACACCGGCTCAAGCACGCCGCGCGCGGCTCCTCCCGCACCCAGTAACAATACGCGTAAATCGCGCACCGCCCAGCCAAGATTGGCGACCATATCCCTCACCAGCCCAATGCCGTCAGTATTTTCTCCCTCAATCGTGCCATCGGGTAAGCGCGAGAGTGTGTTGACTGCACCCGCGCGCGCCGCACGCTCACTCAGGCTGTCTGCGAATTCAAACGCTTCGCGCTTGAACGGCACCGTAATGTTCAGGCCCGCGCCGCCGCCTTCAAAAAACCCCGCTGCAGCCTGTGCAAACCCATCCAGCTCAACCCGAACTGCCCGGTACTGAATATGCTGCGAACACTGCTGCGCAAACAAGGTATGAATTGCCGGAGATTTGCTGTGCTTAATCGGGTTGCCAAATACCGCGTACCTGTCTTCCCCGCTCATGACTTATCCATCTCGCTACCTTGCCTCACCCAACCAATCACGATCCTGCAAATAAAAGCGCGTCAACTCTGCCTCCGGAGAGTCCGGTAGTGGGCAGTAGTCATACTCCCAGCGCACCAGGGGTGGCAGGGACATGAGAATGGCCTCCGTGCGGCCGCCCGATTGCAGACCGAACAATGTGCCGCGATCAAATACTAGATTAAATTCCACATACCGGCCGCGCCGATAGAGTTGAAACTGCCGCTCGCGTTCCCCGTACTGCTTGTCTTTGTTGCGCTGCACGATCGGGCGGTACGCTTTTATAAATGAGTCCCCGACGGACCGCATAAACGCAAAACAGGTCTCAAACCCCCCGTCAGACAGATCATCGAAAAATAGCCCGCCAATACCGCGCGGCTCGCTGCGATGTTTGAGACAAAAATAGTCATCACACCAGGCCTTATAGCGTGGGTACACATCATCTCCAAATGGCAAACAAGCATCAGCAGCCACACGATGCCAGTGCACACAGTCTTCACGATTGGCGTAGTAGGGGGTAAGGTCATATCCACCGCCGAACCACCAAATGGGTTCCTCGCCAGGTCTACTCGCCACAAAGAAACGGACATTCGCATGCGAAGTGGGTATGTAAGGATTGTGGGGATGAATGACTAAAGACACGCCAAGTGCTTCGTAACTGCGCCCGGTGAGCTCCGGCCTGGACGCGCTGGCTGACGGTGGCAGCTCGGCACCTTGTACGTGAGAGAAATTGACGCCCGCTTTTTCAAAGACCGCACCATCTACCAACACCCGAGTGCGACCACCGCCTCCCTCCGGGCGCTGCCATTCATCCACTGCGAAAGTTACCTGACCATCCTCCTCAGCCAAAGCGTCGCAGAGCGTGTTCTGTAATTTTAACAGATAGGACCTGACCTGTTCGACCTGCATGCAATCGTTCCTGCGGGACTTGTCGGCAAGCATTATACGCACGCGCTCTGCGTAACAATACTAGTTGCGAAGTATTTGCCCAGTCATCAGATTGCGAATAATCGTTGTCCGCTCTGAATTACCGACGCTACCGGGAAGGAGGCAGTCCAGGAGGTCACCAAAATAGCGCCGCACCTGAAACGCTTCCCGGGCCGGGCGGGCTCCTGCGGGGTTTGCTGAAGTGGAGACCAGAGGCCCTCCCCAGGCCATGCACAGCGCACTGACAACCGGATGATTACTAACTCGAACCGCCACGGTATCGTGCCCGCCAGAAACCCACGGAGGTACACGGCCGTGGTGTGGTACTACCCACGTGACCGGGCCTGGCCAGCTGGCCGCGAGTGTGTCGCTCGCCTGCGAGCTCACATCAGACAGCAAAAAGTCGAACTGGTGCTGACTCGCCGCAACCAGAATCAGGCCCTTGGATGTGGGTCGGTTTTTCAGGGCCAGCAATCGGTCGACTGCTCGCTCGTTGTATGGATCACAACTGAGGCCCCACACCGCCTCGGTGGGACATGCGACCACACCACTATGGAGTAGTGCCTTCAGGGCAGGGCGGAGGCGTATCGAGCCGGGTGAGTACGACAAAGTCAGCCTTTTAACTGTTCCTGCAAAGCGGCATTTTTAGAGTAGATTTTCTCAGCATTGGCGTTGCGCTCGTCTCGCAGTTTTTGTGCCAACGAAGGGTCAGCCAATGAGAGCATCTGCACCGCCAGATAGGCCGCATTCTTTGCGCCCGCTTTACCGATAGCAACGGTAGCGACGGGTATACCCGCAGGCATTTGTACCGTGGACAGCAGGGCGTCAAGCCCATCGAGAGACGCATTCATGGGCACACCAATAACCGGCTTAACTGTGGTCGCGGCAACCGCGCCCGCCAGATGGGCCGCCATGCCTGCCGCCGCGATAAAAACCCCACAGCCGCGCTTTTCAGCGTCCTGTACATACGTTTTGGTGGCTTCGGGTGTGCGATGTGCCGAGGTGATTTGCGCCTCAAACGCTACACCAAAGGTTCGCAGAATATCGAAGCTTGCTTCCATAACGGGCAGATCGGAATCCGAGCCCATCACTATCGCCACAAAGGGTTTGCTCATTGATAAACTCCTCTCAAACCGGAGATAGCGCACACGCTACAACCGAAAAAACGCAAAACTTAACCAACTGAGAAGGACTTTGCAAGTTCCAGACACTCAGCAGTGAATATAGCCCCCTGCCGTCCGCACTACCTGTCCTGCCAGCTCCAGGGCGGAAAGCTCTCCCAGAACCTGTGCAGCGGGACGAGCACTGCGCCGCACCAGCTCATCCAATGAAGCCACCTCAAACCCCACCAGCGGTAACAGCCATGAGGTATCCGCTGACACCGTTTGGCCGTCGCCTGATACCGTCGCGGCATGGCCCTGGTACACTGTGTACATAGACCCAAGTTCTTCGAGTATATCGTCGACGTGCAGCACCATTTTAGCGCCGTCGCGGATCAATTGCAGGCAGCCGCGGCCCCCCTCATGAAGCATCGACCAGGGCATGGCAAAGACCTCACGCCCCTGCTCCATTCCTGTGCCCGCGGTAATCAATGAACCACTGGGCAGCGCCGCTTCAACCACCAGCACACCCAGGGACAGACCGCTAATAATCCGATTGCGCTTGGGAAAGTTGTATCTCGCGGGCGTTGTCCCGGGAGGAAACTCTGTCACCAAACATCCCGATTGTTCCAGCTCTGCAGCCAGGCTCCGGTGGCGCTGAGGATAAATTACGTCGATTCCTGTGGCCATCACTGCAACACTTTTTCCGCCCGCTGCAATAGCACCACGATGAGCGGCACCGTCAATTCCCAGTGCCAGGCCAGAGCAGATACTAAGCCCGGCTCGCGTTAAATCACCACAAAGATTTTGTGCGAGGCGCAAGCCTGCAGGGCTTGCGCGTCGACTGCCTACCACAGCCAACTGGGGCAGCAATAACGATGCCGTGTCGCCGCGAGTATACAACAGAGGAGGAGGATCATATATCTCGCGCAGCAGCGGAGGATAGCGCTCATCATCGATGGTCACAACCGATGCGCCAACAGCCTCGGCGGCAGCTTTTGCTTGAACAACATTCATACATCATCCTTGACGTAATATCTGTTGGCGTTGAGCCCGGAGGAGCTCCCCAGGCAGTCGCCGCGTCCGGCGGCTTGCTAGCTAATCAGGGGTTCTTCACCAGATCACCCACTTGCAGTACTCGGCTGGTTTTGAGAATAATAGCGTAACTAATTTTTTCGAACGACTCGTAAACCATCGCCAGACCAACCCGCGTGTCCGGCAAAAACACATTCGATTGCGCTATCTTGTCGAACACGTAATCGCCTGCCTGATAAACCGCCAACACGTTGCCGATCTCCATGCCGTCTCTTTTACCCTTGTTGATCACTACGACACTCATATCGCCAATTTGTGTGAGCCCGCCTTCCACAGCGATCATGATGCCATCAACTATCTCCGCATCCGGTGCCCTGGGATGGAAAGTGGCATCCAATATGCGCTCCTCCATCGGCAGTAGACGGTCGCCTATGTCCACTTCTTCAGTGATGCGAGTAATCTCCAGTTCAGTAACATCATCGCGGTTACTGCTCTGCAATTTGGCGCTGCCTACATCCATAATCTGGTAGCCGAGAAACTCCTGGGTTATCGGATCGATGTATTTTTGCCCGACGCGGTAAATACCGTAGGCTCGCTCACCATCGGGAAAGGGCCCTCGGCCAAAAACCCGGTCACCAGGGCCGCTGATTAAGCGACGCTCGTCACCCGCGACGATATAGGCCGATTGGTTGATCTCTTCGGCGTTCATGACCCTGTTCCGCACCAACCATGGGCCGATTTGGTCAAGAGGAATTGCTGGTATCGCCAGGTCCAGGGGGCTCACACGCATATTGGGGACCAATTTGACGTCGCGGCCGCGACGGATGCGCAGTCGCGGTTGCCCATCGATCCAAACCAGATACAGCTCGTCACCGGGGAAGATAAGATGGGGGTTGTCGATCTGTGGGTTGGCGTCCCAGAGCTCCGGCCACAGCCACGGTTCTTTCAGATACATTCCGGAAATGCCCCAAAGCGTATCGCCTTTCTTGACGGTATAAACCTCCGGCACCTCTTCATTGAGCTCCACCGCCGCCTGCAACCATCCGCTGAAGAGCAGTGATAGCAGTAGCAGGCATACTGATAGTGACCGTGTTTTCATGTTTAAGCGTCCCTGTGTAGCCTGGTTTTTTATCTGCCAGTTCAAACCGTCTGATCCCGTACATGCGGCCACAAGCGCCGCTCTGCAGTGTCTGTGCACCGCTGTAGTGCTCGTGATTCGCTTCAGCGGGATCCCCATGCTCACAAACCCACTGGATTTGAGCATGGTAAGAGCCCCGCCGCTAGGCACCCCATAATCACAAGTTGTATAATGACTTCAGTTTGCTGCCGCGATTTAACGCTGGCAAGCCAATTGTTATTAATTCACGCAGCCAAATTTAGCCACCTCAGGCGACTCGCTGGACAATCAAAATCATGGCAGTACTGGAAATACTTGAATTCCCCGATCCGCGGCTTCGCACTGAAGCCAAGCCGCTGGCACGGGTAACCGATACCACACGCACCCTCATCGACGATATGCTCGAGACCATGTATGAAGCGCCTGGTATTGGCCTTGCAGCGACGCAGGTGAATATCCACCAGCGGCTGCTGGTCATGGACGTTTCCGACGAGAAGAGCGAGGCAATGGTGTTCATCAATCCCGTCATTTCAGTTTTGGACGAGGAGTTGGCTGAATACGATGAAGGCTGCCTTTCAGTGCCCGGCTTTTATGAAACTGTCTGCCGTCCCCGCAAAGTGCTGGTTTCTGCGCTGAATCGAGACGGCGAGCCGTTTACCCTTGAGCTTGAGGGCCTTGCTGCAATTTGCCTGCAGCATGAAGTTGATCACCTGGATGGAAAACTGTTCGTAGATTATATCTCGCCCCTAAAGCGACAACGTATTCGCAAGAAGCTGGAAAAAGACCAGCGCCAACGCGCCTGACCTCTATGTCGGATAAGCCTCTACGCGTCATATTCGCCGGCACGCCTGCCTTCGCAGCACTACATTTGAAAGCCATTATAAATAGTAAGCACCAACTAACAGGTGTGTATACACAACCGGATCGATCCGCCGGAAGAGGCCGCAAGCTGCAAGCCAGCCCGGTGAAACAATTAGCCGAAGACTCCGGCATCTCGGTTTATCAGCCGACAACACTGAAAGATATTGCCGCACAGCAACAGCTTGCGGACATCCCTGCCGACGTCCTTGTAGTAGTGGCCTATGGGTTGATTCTGCCATCAGCTGTGTTGGCTACTCCGCCACTGGGCTGCCTCAACGTTCATGCTTCCCTGCTGCCCCGATGGCGCGGCGCGGCGCCCATTCAGCGCGCGATTGAGGCGGGAGATACCAGTACCGGGGTAACGATAATGCAAGTGGATGCAGGCCTCGACACCGGAGACATGCTGGCCACAAGCACCTGCTCTATAGGACCCCAATCCACGGCCGCCAGCCTGCATGACGACCTCGCCCGGCTGGGGCCGCCTCTGCTGTTGAAGGTATTAGGTGATCTGCAGAACGGCCGCACCCATCCTCAGAAACAAGACGATGAGGAGGCCACCTACGCCGCGAAAATTTTTAAACCCGAAGCCAAGGTAGACTGGCAACAGAGCGCCACTGTTCTCGAGCGCAGGATTCGGGCCTTTAATCCATTTCCGATCTGCTTTAGCACGCTTGGATCAGAACGTATCCGGATCTGGCGCGCCAGGCCGCAATCAGGTGATGCCACTCGGCGCGCCCCAGGCACTATTTTGCAGGCTGATGAGAAAGGTATTGTCGTCGCGTGTGGCGAGAATGAAATCGTCATAGAAACCCTGCAGCTTGAGGGCGGAAAGGCGCTGTCAGCACAGCAGATACTCAGTGCCCACCGCGCCAAATTCGCCATTGGCAATCGATTTGATCTCCTGCTACCCAACGAGCGCCAATGACTATTGACGTCCGCGCGGCAGCGGCCGGCGTTATCGGTGACGTACTGGGCGGGAAGTCACTCAATCAGGCACTACCTAGCCGGCAGGACCGGGTTGAAGAGCGGGACAAAGCTCTGCTGCAAGAACTGTGTTACGGCACGCTCCGCGAGAGTCCAAAGCTGCAAGCGCTTCTCAAGCAGTTAATGGATAAGCCCCTGCGGAGCAAGGACCGTGACGTACAAGGGTTGCTCCTTTGCGGGTTGTATCAGTTGGGCACCACGCGCATACCGGACCATGCAGCCGTTGCCGCAACTGTCAGTGCTACCAAAGCACTGAAAAAACACTGGGCAAAGGGTCTGACCAACGCTGTCCTGCGACGCTATCTGCGCGAGCGGGAACAATTGGTGCGCCAACTTGATGATGCGTCGGCGGCCAATCACGCCTCCTGGTTGTATCAAAAAATTCAGACGCAATGGCCTGCTGCCGCTGCCACCATAATAGAGGCCAATAACCAGCGCCCGCCCATGACCCTGCGCGTCAACGGTCAACACCAATCGGCGCAGGCGTACCTCACCGACTTGCAGCAACATGGCATCGCAGCCCATGCCTGTAACCTCAGCCCGTATGCAATTCAACTTGCCCAGCCTCAGGATGTATGGACGCTGCCGGGTTTTGCCGCCGGGCAGGTGAGTGTGCAGGATGAGGGCGCGCAAATGGCCGGACCGCTTTTACACGCCAGCCCGGGTGAACAGGTTCTGGACGCCTGCGCAGCGCCCGGAGGCAAGACCTGTCATATTCTGGAATTGCAACCTGGTCTGGCTGCCTTGATCGCCATGGATATCGACGAATCGCGTTTGCAAAAGGTGTCTGAGAACCTCGAGCGGCTGGGAATGGTGGCAACGCTCCTTGCTGGCGATGCGGCCCTCCCTCCAAAACAACTGGAACAAACCAGCTTTGATCGCATCCTGGTCGATGCGCCCTGTTCCGCCAGTGGTGTAATCCGCCGGCACCCCGATGTGAAACTGTTACGTCGTGAAACTGACATCCCCCAACTGGCTGAACAACAGCTTGGCATTCTTCAAGGTCTGTGGCCGCTATTAAAGGTGGGAGGCTCGCTGTTGTATGTCACCTGTTCGATACTGGATGAAGAGAACAGCCAGGTGGTGGCACGATTCCTCGACAAACAGAGCGATGCGACGTTATCTCCAATAGATGCAATCTGGGGAGAGCCCGCAGCATGCGGCCGCCAGCTACTTCCTTCTCCGAGCGGTCCTGATGGTTTGTTTTACTCCTTGTTGCGCAAGACAGGGTAATAGTTGTGCACAATTACGCTCCAACGGCTCTTACATTCGACTCTCGATTTCTTTAATGTTCTCAGAGATTTAACCGAGAGCTCATCGAGCCATGAAAATTATTATTCTCGGGGCAGGCCAGGTTGGCGGTACGCTCGCCGAGCACCTGGCCAACGAACAGAATGACATCACCGTCGTAGACACTGACAGCGACAAACTGCGTGCCCTGCAGGATCGACTGGATATTGGAACCACACTAGGAGGCGCAGCCCACCCCAACACCTTGTACAATGCCGGCGCCGAAGACGCTGACATGCTCATTGCTGTGACCAATAGCGACGAAATCAATATGATCGCCTGTCAGGTCGCCCACACCCTGTTCAAAACGCAGACCAAGATTTCTCGCGTGCGTTCTCCTAATTATCTGGCCTATCAGGAACAACTGTTCAACCGCGAGAATATCCCTGTAGATGTGATCATAGGCCCGGAGCAACTGGTCACGAAGAGCATCCAGAAACTGATCGCCAACCCGGGCGCGCTGCAGGTTCTGGACTTTGCCGAGGGCAGAGTCCAGTTGGTAGCCGTGAGGGCCTATCACGGCGGTCCTATTGTTGGTCAGGAACTGCAGGAAATACGCAAACACATGCCCAAAGTAGATACTCGCGTCGCGGCTATCTTTCGGCAGGATCGCGCCATTATTCCGACCGGTAATACGGTGGTTGCCGTTGATGACGAAGTGTTCTTTATTGCGGCTAAAGACAATATCCGTGCAGTCATGTCTGAGCTGCGCGAGATAGACAAACCCTACAAGCGTGTGATGATTGCCGGTGGCGGTAATATCGGCGCAACACTGGCACAGAACCTTGAGGACAAGTACCAGGTCAAGCTCATTGAAAAATCCCATAGTCTATGCCGAGTTCTGGCCGAGCGCCTCAAACACACCATCGTCCTGAGTGGCAGCGGCTCAGAACCAGAGTTGCTCGCGGCAGAAAACATCGAAGCCACGGATGTGTTTTGTGCCCTCACCAACAATGATGAATCCAACATAATGATGTCCATGCTGGCAAAGCGTATGGGCGCGAAAAAAGTCATTACCCTCATCGCAAATTCCGCCTACGCCGAACTGGTGGGCGATGAAATCGATATCGCTATCTCTCCGCAACAGATCACCATAAGCAGTCTGCTCACGCACGTGCGCAAGGGCGACATAAGCAACGTTCACTCTCTGCGCCGCGGTGCGGCTGAAGCGCTTGAAGTGACTGCTCACGGGGATTCTCGCTCTTCCAAGGTCGTGGGAAAACGTCTCGACGAAATCAGGCTGCCCGAGGGGGTTACTATTGGCGCCATTGTGCGCGGAGATCAGGTCCACATTGCGCATGGCCACGTTGTCGTCGAGTCTGACGACCACGTCATTCTCTTCCTGCTGGATCGGAAGCAAATTGGCACCGTGGAAAAACTGTTTGCCGTCGGTTTCGGGTTTTTTTCCTAGACTATGCATTTCTCAGTCTCTTTTCGAATCCTCGGTATCCTGCTGATGCTGTTCAGCACTGTTCAGATTGTGCCGCTAATCCTCGCTGCATTCGAAAAAGACCGCAGCGCCACCGGCTTCATCTATGCAATTGGCATTACGTTTTTCTCCGGCCTGTTGATGTGGTATCCGGTTCGCAATGTCAGCCACGAGCTGAGAATTCGCGACGGGTTCCTCATCACGTCCCTGTTCTGGACCGTGCTGGGGTTGTACGGCGCGCTGCCTTTTGCCCTCGCCGATACCCTGGATTTGTCTCCGGTAGGTGCGATCTTCGAATCCATTTCGGGGCTCACTGCAACCGGGGCCACAGTCATCGTAGGTCTGGATGAACTACCACACTCCATTCTTATTTATCGACAATTGCTGCAGTGGCTCGGCGGTATCGGCATTATCGTAGTCGCCATTGCCATTCTTCCGATGCTGGGCGTGGGAGGCATGCAATTGTATCGGGCGGAGACGCCAGGCCCTTCCAAAGACAGCAAGCTTACACCTCGAATCAAAGAAACCGCAAAGGCTCTATTTGCTGTCTACCTGCTGCTCACGATCGCCTGCGCTGGCGCCTATTACGCCGTGGGAATGTCAGGGTTTGACGCCATCGCCCACTCATTTTCTACCGTATCGTTGGCAGGCTTTTCCACCCACGATGCCAGCCTGGGGTTCTTTGACAGTGATCCCGTATTAATAGTCGCAAGCGTCTTCATGTTGATCTCCAGCATCAATTTCGGTCTGCACTTTCTGGCCTGGAGACGGCGTTCGGTAGGGCTTTATCGCAAGGATTCAGAGACACGTTTTTATATCACTGCGGTGCTTTGCTGCATGCTCATCACCATTTACTGCCTGATCATCTGGGACATTCATGGTCATCAGGAGAGCATTCTTCACGGTACATTTCAGGTACTGTCCATTATTACAACCACCGGTTACTCCACCGGAAACCTCGCCACCTGGCCGATAGCGCTGCCTATTATGGCAATCTTTTTCTCCTGCATGGGCGGCTGTGTGGGCTCAACCACGGGCGGTATAAAAGCCATGCGCGTAATGCTGATCTTCAAGCAGGGCGGCCGCGAACTTAAGCAACTGGTACACCCGCAGGCAGTGATCCCTCTAAAAGTCGGTGGCCGCCGTGTGGAAGCCACCGTAGTGAGCGCAGTGTGGAGTTTCTTTGCGATCTACACGACTTGTTACATCATCCTGTTGTTGCTACTGATGCTCACTGGGCTGGACTTCACCACTGCTTTTTCCGCCGTTGCTGCGACACTCAACAACCTCGGAATAGGCATCGCCGGCGTTGCTAATGGGTTTGGGGACATGAGCGAATCGACGAAGGCAATTTTGTGTTTTGCTATGCTTCTGGGTCGCCTTGAAATTTTTACGCTTCTGGTGTTATTCACGCCGGCGTTCTGGCGTATCTGAGCCCCATGATGTGCGGCTTCAACGAATCCCCGGGCGAGTCTTTTTAATCATTTCATAAGCGCCCTGAATGTCCTGCGAGCGCGCGGTCGCAAGCTTGATCATATCCTCGGGAACACCTTTGGCAATGAGTTTATCCGGGTGGTTTTCACTCATCAGCTTGCGATAAGCCCGTTTCAAATCCTTGTCACTCACGGTGCTGTCCACGCCCAGGGCCCTGTAAGCGTCGTCCAGGCCTAACCCGCCCGAATTGGCCTCATTGCCCTCCCGATGAAAACGGCCCTGCGCGCTCGCCATGTTTAACAGTTGTTCAAGTTGGATCGCGCTCACGCCCATCGCACCAGCAATGCGAACAAGTGCAGCCCGTTCCGTCGTCTCTATGCCGCTGTCCGCATACGCCAGAGAAATCAGGAACAACAACAGGGTTTGTTTCAAGTGGCGCTGGCCGCCGCATGCTTGGACGAAAGTAGTCACCACCCCCTCCATAGCAAAATCAGCGGCAGAACCCTGCTGAAAAAGATCGATCGCTCGCTGACGTTGGTCTGCGCCTAGACCCATTTGCGCTATTAGCTGCTCAGTGTGGTCTATCTCGGATTTGGACACCCGACCATCTACCTTGGCCAAATAACCTGACAACAAAAACGTTGTCTCAAAGAAATTGGTTTTTATCCGCGCGATGTTTTCCGGGGAACCAAACTGCATAGCCTTACGCAACCCCCGATCAAAGGCATGGCCGATCAATACACCAAAAATAGCGCCGGGCACATTCCCCGCTGCGAAACCTATCAGTCCACCAATCACTTTTCCAAAAACCATGTGCTGCCTCTTTAAGCTTTTGCGCTCTTCCAAATACCCACCGATGCGCCACCTTGGGGCCGCTTCGGAGAATTTCACTTTCGGAGAAAGCGCGTATTATGGCGCCAAAAGAGGATGTATAATAGCGGGCTTTTTGCGGACACCTAACGGACGGGCCGGTGGCACAAACCATTACACAAACACTGACGTTTCAAGCGCTAATCCTAAAGCTCCAGCAATTCTGGGCCGACCAGGGTTGCGTGGTGCTGCAACCACTGGATATGGAAGTGGGGGCGGGAACGTTTCACCCTGCCACCTTCCTGCGCGCAATTGGGCCTGAAAGCTGGAACGCAGCCTACGTGCAGCCCTGCCGCCGGCCTACCGATGGCCGCTATGGCGAGAACCCGAACCGCCTGCAGCATTACTATCAGTTTCAGGTCGCCATGAAGCCCTCGCCGGAAAATTTCCAGGAGCTGTACCTTAAGTCACTGACCGCACTGGGTGTTGATGCCACCGTGCACGACATCCGCTTCGTAGAAGACAACTGGGAGTCACCTACCCTGGGGGCCTGGGGCCTTGGTTGGGAAGTATGGCTTAACGGCATGGAGGTCACTCAGTTCACCTACTTTCAACAAGCGGGTGGCCTCGAGTGCTATCCCGTCACCGGCGAAATCACTTATGGCATTGAACGTATCGCCATGTATCTGCAGGGTGTAGACAGCATTTATGACCTGGTGTGGTCCGATGGGCCGGCAGGAACCGTGACCTATGGCGATGTATTCCACCAGAATGAAGTGGAAATGTCTCGCTACAACTTCGAAGAAGCAGACGTTGAGCATTTGTTCACTAATTTCGACCATTGCGAAAGTGAAGCCCTGCGTCTAGTGGAGAAAAACCTTCCTTTGCCCGCCTATGAGATGGTCATGAAGGCATCCCATATATTTAACCTGCTGGATGCCCGGCACGCCATTTCTGTTACCGAGCGGCAGCGCTTTATCCTGCGGGTAAGAACACTGTCCCGCGCCGTCGCCCAGGCTTATTTCAATGCCCGCGCAGATCTTGGCTTCCCTTTAGCGCGGGAGGGTCTGCGCAGTGAGGTATTGAGTCGAATGCAGGCGGAGACCCAATAAATCATGAGTACGGATACCTTGCTGGTAGAACTTGGCACCGAAGAATTGCCACCCAAAGCCCTAAAATCCCTTGGCCAGGCTTTTCGCGACGGCATTCTCGACGGACTCAAACAGCGGGAATTGAGCTACGGCGAAGTGCAGTGGTTTGCCACACCGCGCCGCCTGGCGGTGCTGGTTTTCAAACTACAGCTACAAGCGCCTGAGAAAAACATTGAAGTTTTGGGGCCACCGGCAGACCGCGCCCGTGACAAAGAAGGCAACTGGACAGCGGCCATCCTGGGCTTCGCCAAGAAGCAGGGCCTCGAGCCGGACCAGTTACAAATCATCGATACACCCAAGGGCCAACGGATGGGGTTGCGCAAAGTCGTCACCGGCACCAGCGCACGGGACTCCCTAAACGACATTATCCAGGGCAGCGTAAAAGGCCTGCCCATTCCACGACGCATGCGTTGGGGGGACAGTCGGGAAGAATTTGTACGACCGGTGCATTGGGTGGTCGCGATGCTCGGCCAAGATAAGGATTTCGGCGAAGTTCTAGGCTTGCAAACAGGCAATACCACACGCGGACATCGCTTCCTCGGCAGTGATTCGGTGGTGCTGGATCGTCCGGAGCAGTATGTGTCGGCGCTGACAGACGCAAAGGTAATAGCCAGCTTCGAGCAACGCCAACATTCAATCCGGCAACAAATTGAGGCTCAGGCTGAAACCCTCGGCGCGACCGCCGTGATCGATCCGGCGCTGCTGGATGAAGTCACCGCACTCGTGGAATGGCCAGTGGCGCTGACTGGCGCGTTCGAGGAGCGATTTCTGCAAGTGCCTCCCGAGGCACTGATCTTGTCTATGAAGGAACACCAAAAATATTTTCACCTGGTAAACAACGAGGGCAATCTCGTCCCGCACTTCATAACCATTGCGAATATTCAGAGCAGCGACCCCAGCCAGGTCGTGGCCGGCAATGAGCGAGTCATTCGCCCGCGCCTTTCAGACGCCGCGTTTTTCTTTGAAACTGACAAGAAGATTCCGCTGGCTGACCGGGTACCCTCTCTGGACAAAATAGTTTTTCAGCAAAAATTGGGTAGCTTGCAGGAAAAGACCCTGCGTATGGAACATGCTGCTGCAATACTGGCGCAGGATATCGGTGCCCCGGTTGATCTCGCAAAAAGGGCCGCACAACTGAGCAAGGCAGATCTGGTGACCGACATGGTCTTGGAGTTTCCCGATATGCAGGGAATTGCCGGCTCATATTATGCTCTGCACGATGGCGAGAATACGGATGTCGCCGCGGCTTTAGCGCAACAATATTGGCCCAAATTCTCCGGCGACCGGCTGCCGGAATCAGGCACAGCGTGCACTCTTGGTTTAGCGGACCGGCTGGATACCCTGGTGGGAATCTTCGGAATAGGGCAGGCACCCACCGGCTCAAAAGACCCCTTTGCCCTGCGCCGCGCATCTCTGGCTGTTCTGCGCATTATTGTCGAAAAGGGCCTGGATCTGGATTTGCGCAACTGTCTGCAAGTGGCCGCATCCCAATACCCCGACGGCACTCTGGCAGAAAACAACACAGAACAAGTTCTCCAGTACATGATAGAGCGCTTCCGTGCCTGGTATGAGGAGGAAGA
>TARA_R110002072_G_scaffold267619_3_pt1 | contig 50359 bp, 45 predicted proteins | sample TARA_R110002072 | Tara Oceans TARA_R110002072 (sample SAMEA4397118) | marine metagenome | biome: Polar Biome; feature: [SRF] surface water layer (ENVO:00010504); material: water (ENVO:00002006), including particulate matter (ENVO:01000060) such as... | depth 5 m | reverse complement strand
GGCAGAACAGCCTCTACTGGGTCAGTTTTCGGTCAGCGGCAACAGCTCAAGGCCGATGCCAGATGCTTTAGATAGCGTTGCTCGCGTACTTCCAAGGACGTACACAGGCTGATGACGTTGCCATGTTTGATCAGTTTCATCGGTTCGATCCTCACCCTTGCAGGTTGGCTTTAATCAGGTTGTCGAAGGCACTGCCGTCCCGGCGCGTAAGGTTGGGCACATAGCGGGAATAGACACGGAACAGCATCTCGGTTGTTGTGTGCCCCATTTGCCGAGCAATCCACTCTGGGTTTTCGCCCGCAGCAAGCCATAGCGTCGCGGCGGTATGCCGGCTCTGATACGGGCGGCGTTTACGCAGGCCCAGACTGCGGAGCAGGGGGTACCAAACTCGGTTACTGATATTTCGGTACTCATGGGGCGTGCCTTCGCGGGTGCAGAACACGAACTGCTCATTGCCTGTGCGTTTCTGCTGCTCTTTAAGCGCCTCATAAACGGGACCGGACATATCGATCTCACGCTGAGAGCCGTCGTTTTTGGTGTAGTCGAGTTTGCCGCCCACCCAGGTTTCTCGGATCAAGATCTGGCGGCGTTCAAAATCGACATATTTCCACTGCAGGCCGTCAATTTCGGCGGTGCGCATCCCGCTGAAGAAGCGCACCGTAAAGTACGGGCGAAAGTCTTCCCTGACTGCGTTCACGATCTGCAACACCTCTTGCAGGGTGAAAGGCTCAACATCCGTTTTGGGCACCTTCAGGGATTTGATGCCGAGGAAGGGTGACGTAAACTCGAAACGGTCAGCCGCCTCATTAAGGATCATGCGCAATGGCGTCATGATGTGGTTGATTCGCGTCGCTGACAGACTCTGACCTTTCTGCCCGGGGACTTTGCCGAGTGCCGAGCGGAAAGCCAGGATGTCTGCCTTGGTGATGGCGCTGACCTCCTGCTTGCCGAAATTAGGCAGCAGGTGTTTTTCAAGCGTCAGCCGTACGGTTTTGATATGGCTCTGCCGCCACTCCATCTGTTTCTCGTCGAACCAGAGTTCGGCGAAGTCCCGAAAGATCGGTACTTTCGAATCCCCACGCCCAGCCTTAAGCCTGCTGATCACCTGAGCTTGACTCCCTGACGGGAAATACTCGTTGTAATCAAAGGTGCCAAGGGTGATCTCGGCCTCGATTCGATCAAGGACCTTCTGCAGTTTTTTACGGTTGGCTGCCGTGTCGGCTAGCGTGGTTTGCTCTCGACACCGCTTGCCCAGATAGCGGAAGTCAAAGAACAGGTTTCCCGTTTCTTTTCGCGCGACGATCTTACCCATGGCAAACACCGCCATTGGCCATCGGGATGCCGAAGCCATTGCCGCGTGAAAACTTCACCATGTCGCGCTCGACAGCTTCCCAGATGAAAAGAATTTTCCGACCGCCAAAAGGGCGGAAGTAGTGGATGCCTTCCAGCAGCACGGAGTCCTTCAAGCGGTTACGGATGGTCCGTGCGTCGTATTTGATGCGTTGGGACAGCTCATCAGTTGTCAGATAAATTTCACTCATTTCTCTCTCCAGACTCAAATGAATCAAATATGAGCTTATTGGCTCGAATGTGATAATAACGGGTCATTTGAGACTTTCAAGCTGTTTTTGACTCAAATTTGAGTCGAATGCAAAATGAGTGACCTACCTGAGCAAGGTCACCCACCATGATTCGCGTGATGTTCAAACAGCAGTTGGACGAGAAGTCCTTCAGAGAAAAGCGGCGAATCACCCTGCAAGACGTGAGCGATGCCACAGGCATTTCCAGGGCCACGCTGTCGCGCATAGCCAACACGCCTGGCTACAACACCTCGACTGATCACATTGATCTGCTCTGTGAGTATCTGGGGTGCGAGTTGGGCGATTTACTGAAGCGAGTAACTGAGTTGCCTGGAGAGGCTGAGTGACGCCTTGCGCGTCACCGCGCATAAAAGCCATTAGTGTCTACCAGCGCCCTGCAGATAAGGGCAGTGGTCAAAATGGTGTCGCTACATTCCGAGTGCCAATTTGGATGGGCACAGAATGGACACATTTTGGACACATGAAAAACAAAAGGGCCTAGGTTTTCACCTAAGCCCTTGTTTTATATGGTGCACCAGGCGGGATTCGAACCCACGACCACTGCCTTCGGAGGGCAGTACTCTATCCAGCTGAGCTACTGGTGCAGCGCGGGCGCAATCATACGCATGTCGCTGGCGGGCGTCCATGCTGCTGCCTTGTTCGTGATTCTGCACGCTAAGCGACCGCCAGCTGTTAATTCGTATAAATCCCTTGAATAAGGGCAATATTCCGTTAATTTTTTCGAACAGGCTATTGCCCTTTACCCCTCTTGACCCTAGGATTCGTTTGAGATTTCAAACGCTCTTGCTGAAATTGTGCGCGGCGCACCCCATGCCCGCCCACGGCCAGCACCAGCCCTACAGATTAGGCCCAGCTGCGCTGCAGTACGGCACATTCGATGACACGTACCGATGCCAGGGTGTCGGAATTTAGGAGACTGCCATGCAACTGAAAGACACCCAGCTGTTCCGTCAGCAGGCTTATATCGACGGCACTTGGCTGGACGCCGACAACGGCCAGACCATCAAGGTCAACAACCCGGCCACCGGCGAAATCATCGGTACCGTACCGAAAATGGGCGCAGCGGAAACCCGTCGCGCCATCGAAGCCGCCGACCGTGCGCTGCCAGCCTGGCGTGCCCTGACCGCCAAAGAACGCTCGAATAAACTGCGCCGCTGGTTTGAACTGCTGATCGAGAACCAGGACGACCTCGGCCGCCTGATGACTCTGGAGCAGGGCAAGCCGCTGGCCGAAGCCAAGGGCGAGATTGCCTACGCTGCATCCTTTATTGAGTGGTTCGCCGAAGAAGCCAAGCGCGTGTATGGCGACGTGATCCCTGGCCACCAGCCGGACAAGCGCCTGATCGTGATCAAGCAGCCGATCGGCGTCACTGCCGCCATCACCCCGTGGAACTTCCCGGCGGCGATGATCACCCGTAAAGCCGGCCCGGCCCTGGCCGCCGGTTGCACCATGGTGATCAAGCCGGCCTCGCAGACGCCGTTCTCCGCCCTGGCCCTGGTTGAACTGGCGCACCGCGCCGGCATCCCGAAAGGCGTATTGAGCGTGGTCACCGGCAGTGCCGGCGAAGTCGGCGGCGAGCTGACCAGCAACCCGATCGTGCGCAAGCTGAGTTTTACCGGCTCGACCGAAATCGGTCGCCAGCTGATGGCCGAATGCGCCAAGGACATCAAGAAGGTCTCGCTGGAACTGGGCGGCAACGCGCCGTTTATCGTGTTCGACGACGCCGACCTGGATAAAGCCGTCGAAGGCGCGCTGATTTCCAAATATCGCAACAACGGTCAGACCTGCGTCTGCGCCAACCGCCTGTACATTCAGGACGGCGTGTACGACGCCTTCGCCGAGAAACTGGCCGCCGCCGTGGCCAAGCTGCAGATCGGCAACGGTCTGGATGAAGGCACCACCACTGGCCCGCTGATCGACGAAAAGGCCATGGCCAAGGTTCAGGAACACATTGAGGACGCCGTCAGCAAAGGTGCGCGCCTGCTCGCCGGCGGCAAGCCACACGCTCTGGGTGGCAGCTTCTTCGAGCCGACCATTCTGGTCGACGTGCCGAAGAACGCCGCCGTGGCCAAGGAAGAAACCTTCGGCCCGCTGGCGCCGCTGTTCCGCTTCAAGGACGAGGCCGAAGTGATCGCCATGTCCAACGACACCGAATTCGGCCTGGCCTCGTATTTCTATGCCCGCGACCTGGGTCGCGTGTTCCGTGTGGCGGAAGCCCTGGAATACGGTATGGTCGGCGTCAACACCGGGTTGATCTCCAATGAAGTCGCGCCATTCGGTGGCGTGAAAGCCTCGGGCCTCGGCCGCGAAGGCTCGAAGTACGGCATTGAGGATTACCTGGAAATCAAATACCTCTGCCTGGGCATCTAACCCGGCGAAGTAACCCCGCAGAGGCGCACGAGAGCGCTGCGCCTTCTGCGTTTATATGGACATAGCTGTGCCCGGGCGTACTGTGGCAGTCGATCATCGAATACTGCCAAGCCGCACCGGTGACACATCCTTGAACCACGCCGAGATTAACCGGCGAATGAGGACATCATGAGCAAGACCAACGAATCTTTGATGCAACGCCGCACCGCTGCAGTTCCACGTGGCGTGGGCCAGATCCACCCGATCTTTGCCGAGTCGGCGAAGAACGCCACCGTGACCGACGTTGAGGGCCGCGAGTTTATCGACTTCGCCGGCGGCATCGCGGTGCTCAACACCGGACACCTGCACCCAAAAGTGGTGGCGGCGGTGCAAGAGCAACTGACCAAACTGACCCACACCTGCTTCCAGGTGCTGGCGTACGAACCGTACGTTGAACTGTGCGAGAAAGTTAACGCACGCGTGCCAGGCGACTTCGCCAAGAAGACCCTGCTGGTCACCACCGGCTCCGAAGCCGTGGAAAACTCGATCAAAATCGCCCGTGCTGCCACCGGCCGTGCCGGCGTGATCGCCTTCACCGGCGGTTACCACGGCCGCACCATGATGACCCTGGGTCTGACCGGTAAAGTCGTGCCGTACTCGGCCGGCATGGGCCTGATGCCCGGCGGTATCTTCCGCGCCCAGTACCCGTGTGAACTGCACGGCGTGAGCACCGATGACGCCATCGCCAGCATCGAGCGCATCTTCAAGAACGATGCTGAGCCGCGCGACATCGCCGCGATCATCATCGAGCCAGTGCAGGGTGAAGGTGGTTTCTACGTCGCGCCAAAAGATTTCATGCTGCGCCTGCGCGCCTTGTGTGATCAGCACGGCATCCTGCTGATTGCCGACGAAGTGCAGACCGGTGCCGGGCGTACCGGCACCTTCTTCGCCATGGAACAGATGGGCGTTGCAGCCGACCTGACCACCTTTGCCAAATCCATCGCCGGCGGTTTCCCGGTGGCGGGCGTGTGCGGCAAAGCGGAATACATGGACGCCATCGCTCCAGGCGGCCTCGGCGGCACCTACGCCGGCAGCCCGATTGCCTGCGCCGCGGCCCTGGCCGTCATGGAGGTGTTCGAGGAAGAGCAACTGCTGGATCGCTGTAAAGCAGTGGGCGAGCGTCTGGTCACTGGCCTCAAAGCCATTCAAGCCAAGCACAACAGCATCGGCGAAGTGCGTGCCCTGGGCGCGATGATCGCCATGGAACTGTGCGAAGGCGGCGACGTGCACAAACCCAACGCCGCGCTGACTGGGCAGATTGTTGCCAAAGCGCGCGAGAAGGGTTTGATCCTGCTGTCGTGTGGTACTTACGGCAACGTCTTGCGCGTGCTGGTGCCGTTGACCGCTGAAGATGCGCTGCTCGACCGTGGCCTGGCGATCATCGCCGAGTGCTTCGACGAACTGGCGTAAGCCCGCAGCGCTCACACAAAAGACCCGCCTCGGCGGGTCTTTTGCGTTCTGCATCTGCCCCGGTGATCAAACAGTCAGCACGGCGCTATTCGCCAGTGCACAAGCACCCCAGGCAGCATCCCTCCTTTACTGTCCCTGAAGCATTTAAAAAGCGCCTTGTAGGACAACCAGACCGCTCTATTGCGGTATTTTCAGGCAAACTTACAAAGTTGACTAAAGACTCAGCATTTCGTCGGGCGACGCTGGTTTTAAAGTAACCAACCCGTACACTGCGCGCCGCCATATCGATGGCGCCATTATTTTGCCATCACGCTTTTCCCTGAGGTTTTCATGACTGCCCTGGCCAACGCTCCGGAGATTCTGATCGCCGAAGCAGACCCCTGGACTGCCGATCTGCTCGTGCAACTGGTACTCGATGTACGCGCCGATGCGCGAGTTATAAGAGTCACCGACGGTGAGGCAGCGCTGGCCAAATGCAAACGCCGTCTGCCGGCGCTGGTGATTGCCGATGGCGACCTGCCGGGCCTGGATGGTCTGGAATTGCTGCGCCAGTTGCGCCGCCATCCACGCACTCCGGCGCTGCCGTTTATCCTGATCAGCAGTCGCCTGGATGCCAGCAGCGTGCGCGCTGCGCGGCCACTGGCACCGGCGGCCTACCTGGCCAAGCCGTTTAATGCCGAACAACTGCGCCAGCGCCTGCTCGGCATTCTTGGCAGCGCCGCCGCCAGCGCAACAGCGATAGCGGCACCCTTGCTGGTCGACAGCCTGGATGATTACCTCAATGCGGTGCGCGAAGAAGGTCAGGGCGCGCCGTTGCTGGCCTCGGTACGCGACTCGGTGAGCCAGTGCCTCAATGGTGACGACAGCGATCTGCGTGAGCTGGAAGAGGTGTTTGCCCGTGATCCGCAGATCACCGCGCGGCTGATCGCCGCCGCCAATAGCGCTGCCCAGCACCAGGGCGCACCCTGCCAGACCCTCAGCCAGGCACTGCCGCGTCTGGGCCTGGCGCGTACGCTGAATCTGGTATTGGGCATGGCCGTACAACGCAATGCACTGCTCAGTGATCCGCGCCTCGCAGAGCTGGCCAGCAGCGCCTGGGACAGCGCACAACGCAGCGCCGAACTGGCGCGCTGGCTGGCAGATGAGCTGCAACTGGATGCCGAGCTGTGCTTTACCGTCGCGCTGCTGCACAACATCGGCGAGCTGGCCCTGCTGCGCAGCCTGCAGGATTGGCAGGACGCTGGCGGCGTATTGCGCGATGAGGATATTCACCAGAGCTTCCAGCAACGCGCCGCCAGCTTCGGCTCGGCGCTGCGCATCCGCTGGCGTCTGCCGTTTGGCCTGCGTGAGCTGATCGCGGCGTTCTACAACCTCGGCAGCGGAGTGTTTAGCCGCGAGGCGCTGGTGCTCAATCTGGTCTGCCAGGTGCTGCGCCTGCGCAGTAACCAGTCACCGAAAGAGCTACGCGATGAACGTTGTGTGCGCATGCTGCGCTTGGACCTCAGCCTGCTGGAACGCATGCCTCTGGCTGCCGCTGCCTGACAGCAGTCGTCGCGATCACGGATCAAGCCAGGATCTCGGCCAGCAGGTCAAAGACGATACGAATGCGCCGCGCAGTGCGCAGCTCGCGGTGGGTAACCAGCCAGATTGGCAGCGGGAAGCCGGCGACATCCTCCAATACATGAACCATGCCCGGGGTTTCCCGCGCGATCTCCTCCATGATTGCGCCAATGCCCAGGCCCTGGCGGACCATTTCCCAGTAGGTCACGGAATTATCTGCATAACTGCGAAAGTTCGCGCTGCTCAGCTGCAGGCCTTTAGAACGCATGTGCTGCAGGTAATGGCCGGCGCGGTCCATGCCAATAAAGTCGTGTTGTACCGCCTCCTCGGCGGTACGCGGCAGGCCATGTTCGCGCACCCAGCTTTCGGACGCGTAGAAGCAGGCGGAACTCTGCCGGACCAACCGACCAATCAGCTCCGGTTGCTCGGGGCGCACATGGCGGATGGCGATATCGGCCTCGCGGCGCAGCAGGTCGCTGAAACCGTCAGAAGCCACCACCTCGACCTGGATGCCGGGTGCCGCCTGACGGATCTGCAGGAGAATCTTTGGCATCAGGTACGCCGCCACCGCGTCACTGGTGGCCACGGACACCACACCCTCCACCTCTTCCGAGCGCCCGGCCGCGGCCAGGCCCAGTTCATGTGCCGCCGCGCCCATTACGCGCGCATGGCCCAACAGCTCCTGTCCCGTGGTGGTCAGCGCCATGGTTTTGCCAACCCGCTCAAACAGCGTCACGCCCAGCGCCAGCTCCAGGGCTGCGACCTGGCGACTGAGGGTCGGTTGCGACTGCCCGAGTTTACGCGCGGCCGCCGACAACGAGCCGGTTTCCGCCGTCTCGAGAAAGGCGCGCAACTGGTTCCAGTCGACCTTATCCATACGTAAATGCATATGTTGTCTGCAATTTATCGCAATACCCCGTGATGATGCGCAAGGATAGCATCAGCACTGTGTTGGCTTTCGCCTTACATCCATGCACAGGACGCGCACCATGCACTCACCCATCACCACAGCCGTCGACCCTTGCTCTGCAGCTGCAGCACAGGCTGCCATGGCCGAAAAGGCACGCTTCTGGAACCGGATTGCGCGTAAATACGCGAACGATCCAATTGCGGATCAGGCCGGTTACGAGCGGACGTTGCAGCGCGTACAAGCCTTGCTGTCTAGGGAGCATGAGGTGCTGGAAATCGGTTGTGGCACGGGCACCACCGCTCTGCGTCTGGCGCCTGCTACGCGGCGGCTGGTGGCCACCGATGTCGCCGAACAGATGATTGCCATTGCAGGCGAGAAGCTCGCCAGCCAACCCATGCCACAGCTGCACTTCAAAGTAGCCGACGCCGACGCACCTGCGGCCGAACAGGGCACCTACGACGCCGTGCTGGCGTTCAACCTGCTGCATCTCGTGGCAGACCTGCCGCAGGCGCTGAGTTCAGCCATCAACGCCTTGAAACCAGGCGGCTTACTGATCTCGAAGACACCCTGCCTGAATGAAATGAACCCACTGATCCCCAAGCTGGCCCTGCCGCTGCTGCGCGCCATCGGCAAAGCGCCGCCAGTGCTGTGCTTCGACGCCCGCCAGCTCCAGGCGGCCATGACTCAGCAAGGCCTGGAAATTCTGTCCGTCGAGCGCCATGGCAGCAAGAGCAAGGATTGGCGGGTATTTATCATGGCGCGCAAGCCACGATTATAAAAGTAAGTGCGCGGCATATTTAGTTCCATGAACAAAGTAGGCTGATTCACGGGCTCATATATATAAGTCATCTCAGAAGTTTCAATGCAGCCTAGTTGGCGGCCTGTACTTTTGACGTTGAACTGTTGCCAATAATTAGGAATTTTATTATGAAAAACTATGCTTTAGTTTTCCTTTTTGGTTCCCATCTTGCTTTGAGTGGCTGCGCAACTACAAGTAGCCAGCTCGGCCATAGCGCAGTTGCAACTCAATCTCCGCAGCCCTCTCAGGCAGGCGCAGACTACAGTGCCTCAGCGGAGAGTTCCGATGCTGGCTTAACAACACGAGGCGCGGTTGAAACAGCTCAAGATATTACACAGACTGCTCGCGAAGCCAAATCTACTGTGTATGAAGTTAAGCGAACCATAAATGAACTTAAAGGCTTAATGGAGGGATGGTAATTTAATCGCCGGCTCCGCCTCATTATTTACTGTGCTCGCCATATATATGGCGCCTCCTTTAATTCCTAGGCGCGTCAGTGCGCATAGGACGCTTGCTTGGGAGAACACTATTAATACAGTGAAAGAATTTAGTTACAAACCTGGACCTGCTGGTCCGTCCCTCTGTTGCACCCATAAAAAACATTGGAGCTTGCTATGTACCTTCGCTCAATCACCGCACTAACCACCGCGTTCCTACTGTCCGGCTGCGCCGCCACCATCAACCAAAGCGGCCTGGAACAACGCACGGCCCAGGCCATCGGCCAACCCGTCGGGCAGTTCAGCATCACCGAGCGCACCGAGGAAACCGGCGGGCGCATCAACTACAACGTCAGCACCAAGAACGGCGGTACTTATCGCTGCTACATGTATTCCGCCACCGGTTTTCAGAAGGCCATGAGCTTTGGCATGACGCCACATTCGGACGCTATCTGCACGCCTATGGCCGGTACGCCAGCCATTAGCGGGCAACGCAGCAACAGCTCCGGCAGCACCTGCAACGCCCTGCTGCAAGCGGCAGGTCGCTGCTGATTGCTCAGATTTCCCGCTGAGCGCTGGCGCAGTCGAGCGCTCAGCGGGAAGTGCACTCGCTCGTAGTTATGATTTGAGCGGTCAACCATTTGGATGTTGATGCCATGAAAGAACGGTTCGCTTATCTGCCTCTACTGTTAGCCGTGCTGATACAGGCAGAGGCCCGCGCAGAAGGGCGCTGCCCGGATGGCTATTTCCCGATTGGTGGCGGTAGCGCCGGCTGGGAAGGTTGCGCACCGATGGGGCCTGGAGCCGATGGCGCGCAAGAACCGGAACCCCAGCTGGAAACACGCTGGGGCGCGGTCGCGACAGCTGATGGAGCCTTAGGTGTTGCAGCCGGTCAGGAATCCCAAGAAAGCGCCGAGCAGCATGCGCTGGCTCATTGCCAAACCCACTCCGAGGGCAAGGTCTGTAAGGTTCTTATCGCCTACTACAACCAGTGCGTCGCAGTCGCCTGGGGCGATGGCGGCAGTCTTTGGGCACGCTCGCCTGATGTTTATGATGCGGAAGATATGGCGCTAAGTAATTGCCAGCAGAAAACCACTAACTGCGATATCTACTACTCAGCCTGCAGTTATGCCGAACGCATCCAGTGATACGACTCACTTCACGTCGCCTGTTGATACTGCAGAACGTATGGGTAACGCGGCGTGTTATGGGCCATTGTTTAATCAAGGCGCCAGTGTCGTATTTCACCCCAGCAGACCGGCTTTTGAGCGGCTTACCCAAGCAGGAGCAAATCATTTGAAAGCACTCGCAACCCTGCTCTCCATTGCCGTGTCGCTGCCACTCACGGCTATGGCCTGCCCGATTGGCATGCAGTACGACGGTTATGGCTGCAGCCCGCCGTATCAATACAGCATGGACGACTGGATTCGCGAGAGAAACGATTACCTGGATTCACTAGGGCCGAAGAACCCTGCACCGGTAGTCTCTATGAGCGCCGAAGAAGTAGCCGAGATGCAAAGACTGCAAGCCGAAAAGGAGCAGCGCGATGCGGCAATGGCTCAGGAACTTGCTCAGGGGGTCTGGTTTTCCACGTCCAGTGACACACCTGAAGGCAAACTTTGCGTGGCAACCTTTGCCAAATTCACCCGCGCAGACAATGGCAAAAGCGGAGGCATGGTCAGCATTCTCGGCTTTCAACAACCCAAACCGGATGCCTGGCTGATCTTTTACGGCAGCGGCCTGCCCACCCCAAAAAAGGTAAAGAAGATAACGCTCACGCTGCAGCAAGACGATGAACCGGCGCAGACCGTAGAGGTGTTCAGTTACAGGTATGAAAGAAAGATTGGCGCGATCGCGCTTGCCGTACCTGGCTTGCCCGCAGCGCTGGAAGGCATGCGTGACAAACAGCGCTTTGTATTATCGATAGACGGCGAAACCTTGATGACCCTGGCGTGGGCAGATGCGGCACCTGTCATTCAGCAACTTCAGCAATGCGCGCAATAACTCAGCCAAAAGACAGGACTGAAGAATGAAATTACGAGCCCTGGCAATAGGTGTGCTGACCATCCTCACCCTTGCTGGCTGCGCCAGCGGCCAAAATGTCCATCTGTACACGCCGGAAGAACAAGCGGGGATGACCGCAGATGGCGCTATTGCCACGATGCTGACGCCATCCGAGTTGCAGGAATACTTCAGCCATGCGGGTAAAGCGGCCAAACCCACAGGCCATGTGTCCTACTGCAATGCCGGTGCACTGAGTGGTTCCGCCAGAAGCAACGCACTCAAAACCGTGGACGGGGTTTGTGGTGGCACAGGGCAATACACCATTGTTCGCGCTGTACCAATGCTCGATGCCGTAAGCACTGCCGTGGGCACCAGCTGCACGCGCTCGGAGATGATCATTTTCAGGTGCGACGGCCAGCAACCCAGTGGCAAGTAGCATGAGTGTGGCCGGCAGCACGCTGTAAATGCTCTCAACGACGGTCGAGGGCCAGCTGCATCTGCACATCGCCCTGAGTGCTGTCGCTGAGCTGGGTCAGCGGTTGTGGATGACCAATGCAGTAGCCCTGGGCATAGTCGAGCCCCAACGCTTGCACGCAGTCTAACGTGGCCTGGGTCTCGACAAACTCGGCCACCGTACTCAAGCCCAGCTGGCTGGCGATCTGCTGCATCGAACCGACCATGGCTTGGTTGATCGGGTCACTCTCGATACCGCGGATAAAACTGCCGTCGATCTTGACGATATCCAGCGGCAGATGGCGCAGGTAAGCGTAGGAGGCAAAGCCGCTGCCGAAGTCATCCAGCGCTACTTTCAGGCCCAGGCTGCGCAACTGCTTGATCCACTGCGCAGACACCCCCAGCTCGCCCAACGCGACCATCTCGGTCACTTCGATGCACAGCTTGTGCGCCGGCAAGTTGTGCCGCAGCAGCTCGCTGTGGAGCATCTCGTGGAAGTGCGCGTTGAGCAGCGAGCTGGCAGTCAGGTTGAAATTCACCTGAGCCAATTGCTGCACATGCCGTGGGTTGTCCGCCAGCCATTGCAGCAGGCGCATCACCACCCAGCGGTCGATGGCACCGAGAAAGCCGTAGCGCTCGGCGGCACCGAGAAACTGCCCCGGGCTGATCCACTCACCACTGTGCGGGTCGTGGTAGCGCAGCAGCACTTCATAGCGCAGGCCATCGCTGGCGTTCTGCAGCGCCATTACCGGCTGATAGAACAGCTCGAAATGGCCCAGTTCGATGGCCTCACGCAGGCGGGTGATCCATTGCAGCTGGCGCTGATGCTCCAGCAGCACGCCATCGGCCGGGTTGAACTGCTGCACGCGGTTGCGACCGAGGTGCTTGGCCAGCTGGCTGGCGCTGTCGGCCCAGTTCAATGCGGTTTCCCAGTCGCTGACGCCGCTGTCCAGCTCCAGCAGGCCGATGCTGGACTGCACGCGGAATGGTCGGCCCTGCCAGCTGAAGACGAATTGCTCAACGCAGTGGCGCAGATTTTCTGCATGTTCCAGAGCGGCCTCGTTGTTGATTTCACGCAACAGCACCGCGAATTCATCGCCCCCAATGCGCGCCAGTTCGGCATGCCGCGGCAGTTGGTGTCGTAAGTGGCCAGACAGTTGGCGCAGCAGCTGATCACCCGCCGAATGCCCGCACAGGTCATTGACCTGCTTGAACTGATCCAGGTCCAGGCACAACAAATGGCTGTAGCGCGGCGTGCTCTGGCCTTTGAGGCTTTCACGCAGCAGGCGCTCCAACTCGCGGCGGTTGAGCAGGCCGGTCAGCGAGTCATGTGCAGCCAGGTACTGCAGGCGCTCTTCCAGCGCGCGGCGCTCACTGAGGTCGACCACGATGCCTTCGATGCAATCCTGGGTCGGGCGCAGGTGCAACGACAGGTACACCCAATGGCTCTGCCCGTCGAGGCCATGAATCTGACATTCCTGGCTGGTGGCCGGTTGCTCGTTGTGCAGTTGCGCCACGTACTCGGCCCACTGTTCGGTGCCCAACAGCTGCTGCATGGACAGCTCGCGGCTGTCCTGTGCCAGCCCTAGTAGCGCGGTAAAACTGGGGTTGGCTTCAATCAGGGCGCCGCTGCGGGTGCAACGGAAAATACCCTCACCACTGCTGCTGAACAACGCCTGGTACTGCTCCAGATTGCCCAGCGCCTGAGCCTTGCTTTGCAACAAGGCACGGCGGATATGCTCCAGTTGCTTATCGAGGATGGCGCCAAACAGCAGCATGCTCAGCACTGGCAGGTAGGCATGCATGTAGTTAAACCCCGGCGGCAAGGGAATCACACCCGTGCGGCCGAGGGGTACCAACAGCATCAGCAACAGGGCCGAACTCCAGCACAGCAGGTAACCGATGGCATAAGGCCGCCGCTGGTACACGCCGAGAATCAACAAGAGCAGCTGGAACATGCCGTTAAACAGGATCAGTACATTCAGTGCCTGGTAGGAGCGGAAGTGGCCATAGCTGACTATTGTCCAACCGCACACCAGCAGGGTCACGGCAAATAGCACGTTGCGCAGATGGCGCACACGACCCAACTCCAGTTTCAGCGAGCTGGCGAGAAACAGGCTGCTGAAGATCAACATGCCAGGGTTGGCCAAATTGGCCATCTGAGCCGACAACCACACCCACTGCGGCGCCAGCAGGCTGATGATGCCGTGCATGCTGGCGTTGTACAGCGCCACACTCGCCACCGTCAGGCAGAACCACACCAGCTGCGTTTCGCGCAACGCGCTGTATTTCACCAGGAAGAACAGAGTCAGGCTGAGCAACGCACCCAACAGCAAGCCGCTGCGCATCCAGTGTTCGGCCAGCAACAGCGGGCTTTGTTCGGCCGCCACCAGCTGCATCGGCACGCTCACCGCCGAACCGCTTTGCACCCGCAGTAACAAGGTATGCGGACCTTCGCCAAGACGCGGCAGGTTGAGTAGAAAGTGTGGCGAGGGCGCACCACGCAAAAGAAAATCGCGGTGGTCACCGCTGTAGAAGGGCGCGATCAACCGCTCACGGTCATATAGCCAGACTTCGATGTCGTCGAGAAAAGGCCGGTCGATCATCAGGTCGAGGCGTTCGGCCACCGGTGCATCAAGGCGAAACGCCAACCACCAGGCGCTGGCGGAGTAACCCAGGCGCGGCACGCCATCCATTCGCGTGCCTTCGCGGTCAATACGCTGCTGCACTTCGGCCGCGGTCAAATTGCCACTGGGGTCTTCCAGCACCAAACTGGCGGGCACTTCTACCGGCCGCGTGAGCTGTTTGTTGCTCAGCACCAACAATGGCAGCTCAGCAAACGCCGAGGCGCTGCCCAGTGCAAAGCAGAGCAATGCAGCCAGCAAAGGAAGGTTGAGCAAACGGAGCATCCTGGCGCCTCAATAAACTGCGAGGTGCGCCAAGGCTCAGGGTGAACACAGCTCGCCGGCTAGAGCGAGTTGACGCTCGAGAATTCTAGCTGAGAACTGGCGATTTGATTGCGCTGACGGTCTCACTCAGCTCCAGTAGCAGCCCGGTAATTTGCTCGGTACTCATGTTGAAGGGGTCAAAACGGTCGCTGGAGGAATATTTCAGAAACAACTCGCGGTTGGCCTGCTTCGCACCAGCCCAGCCCATGCTCCAGTTGCCGTAACGGCGCATGCTGATTTCCGCGTAATCGAGAATGGTCAGGTCCTTGTGCCGACTGTCATCTGCCAATCGGTTGTACAGGGCGTTCACCTCTGCACGCGGGCCTTCCAGCGCCTGCAGGAAGATATCCGCGTTGCAACAGAGGATGCCGGTCAGTCCTTTGCCTGGATTGTTGCGCTGTGAACTGTCGAGAATCTCGCGGATCAGCTCGGAAGAAACGCCGTGACTGGCACGGCTGGCGTAGGTGAGGCGCACAAGCATGGTGATCTCCTTTAGCGCGGAAGCAGGGTCCGGGCCAGAATCAGGGTGCCCACGCCCCAGGTGGCGTTGAGCAGAAAGCCAATCAAAAAGCGGCCCGGCAACTGCGCCGGATCAACTCCCATACCCTTGAGCGGAAACACCACCAGCAGGGCAACAGTAGTCAGGGCGATACCACCAAACAGCAGGGCCTTGATCCAGGGTTGTGGCTTGTGTGCATCCCAGCGCAACACCAGCAGCATCACCACCGCCCAGACACCGCCCCAGAAGGATGCCGAAAGCAATGACGGCACTCCCAGCGGCGCCGTTGGGCTCAAGTTGAACGGCGCAAACGGCACCACAGCCAAGGCATGCAACACGCCCAAAACCGGCTGATGAAAAAACGGCACGGCCAGAAAACCCGCTACAAAGAACAAGCTAAGACGTAGCATAGACACATCCTTTGCTGAGAATTATCAGCCGATACTGCCCTATCTGTATAAGATTTGTAAAACTAATTGCGTAACATTCTTCTGCCTACACGCGTAACAAAAGCGCTCGGGCACTCTCTATAGTGGCTACTTAGCGGCTGACATAATCAACCGACGCATCAGCATCAAGGAAACAGACACCGTGCATGCCATGCTTCCCTTGCTCGACCAACTGGCGTTTCCGGCCATCCGCCGTGGCCAGCTGGAAGCACTGCAGATCAACCTGACCTACCGCTGCAACCAGCGCTGCCTGCATTGCCACGTCAATGCCGGGCCGACCCGCACCGAGGCCATGACCGATGAAAGCCTGGCCCTGCTGCATCAGGTGATCGACGCCCACCCTGTGCACACCCTCGACCTCACCGGCGGCGCGCCGGAGATGCACCCGCGTTTTCGCGAGATCGTCAGCCACGCCCGCCGCGAAGGCCTGCGGGTGATCGATCGTTGCAACCTGACCATCCTCAGTGAACCGGGCTATGAAGACCTGGCGCAGTTTCTCGCCGGCCAGGGCGTGGAAATCAGCGCTTCGCTGCCTTGTTACTCACGCGATAACGTCGACAAGCAGCGCGGCGACGGCGTGTTTGATGCCAGCACCAAGGGCCTGCAACAGCTCAATGCCCTGGGCTACGGCCAGCCGGGTAGCGGCCTGATCCTCAACCTGGTGTACAACCCACAAGGGCCGAGCCTGCCGCCACCGCAAGCGGCGCTGGAAGCCGATTACAAACGCCACCTGGTCGAGGACTTCGGCATCGTCTTCAACCACCTGCTGACCATCACCAACCAGCCGATTGCGCGCTTTGGCAGCACCCTGGTCAGCAAGGGCCAGTTCAACGGCTATATGCAGCTGTTACGCGACAGCTACCGGCCGGAAAACCTCGAACCCTTGATGTGCCGCAGCCTGGTCAGCGTCGATTGGCAGGGCTACCTGTACGACTGCGATTTCAACCAGATGCTCGATCTGCCGCTGCAACTGCCAGAGGTGATCGGCCGTGATCGGCCGCACCTGCGCGATCTGCTCGATGCAACGCTGGCCGGCAACCCCATCGTGACCCGTGATCATTGTTATGCCTGCACCGCCGGCCAGGGCTCCAGCTGCGGCGGCTCGTTAACTTCCTAAGGATCAATCCATGCAACCAACCAGTCTCACCGGGCTGTTCTTCTGGGGCTTTCTTGTGGTCTACGGCGCGCTGATGCTGGCCTTGTCGCCACGCGCCGTAACCCTGGGCGGGTTCTTTAATGGCGAGGACAACCAAGGCCGCAGCGCCAGCCCGTGGTTGATCACCTCCAGCATCTTTATCAGCTGGATCTTCGCCAAATCGGTGACCAATGCCGCTAATCTGGGTGCCACTTATGGCCTGGTCGGCGGCTTGGCCTATGCCATGTACTGGCTGTCAATTCCGCTCACTGGCTTTGTCATCTACCGCCTGCGTCGGCGCTTTGCGGCGACCGGCCTGGTCAGCTTCCTGAGCAGTCACTACGGCCGTGGCGCAGCGCTGGCGTTTTCCGCCGCGATTCTGATTCGTCTATTTAACGAGGTGTGGAGCAACACCGCTGTGGTCGGCGGTTATTACGGTGACTCCGGCAGCTTCGAGTTTATTGCCTCGGCCTTGCTGTTTACCGCCGTGACCCTGGCCTACAGCCTGCGCGGCGGGCTGCGCAGCTCGATCCTAACCGACGCGGCGCAAGCGGCGATCTTCGTGATTGCCCTGGTCTGGGTGCTCGGCCTGGTGCTGCCACAGCATTCGCCGACTGAGCTGGCCAGCACCAGCAACTGGGCACTGAATGCCGGGGTCGACCTGCTGCTGGTCGCCGGTCTGCAGGCTTTCAGCTATGGCTTCCATGACCCGGTGCTGACGGATCGCGGCTTTATCAGCGAAGAAAAAGCTATGCGTCGCTCTTTTGTGATAGCCGGGGTACTGGGTTTTATCGCCATCCTCGCCTTCAGCCTGATCGGCGTACACGCCCAACTTACCGGCCTGGCCGCCTCCGACAACGTACCCGCCGCACTGGCCAAGAGCCTGGGCATCGGCGCGCTGCTGGTGATGACCGTGGTGATGGTTTCCGCTGCTGGTTCGACCCTGGATTCGACCTTTTCCAGCCTGGCCAAACTGGCCGGACGCGAGTTGCCGAAGCTGGCCGGGCGCGACCTCGGACAGAAAGCCATTGGCGTCGGCATGGCGGTGATGGTGGTGTTCGCCCTGCTCGGTAACCTGCCAATGATCGCCGGCACCGATATTCTCAAGGCCACCACCATCAGCGGCACCATGGTCATCGGCCTGGCCCCGGTATTCGTCCTGCACGGCCTGACCACTCCGACGCGGTTGGGCTTTCACCTGAGCTTCTGGACTGGCCTGGGTCTGGGCGTTGCCCTGACCTTGAACTGGATTCCGCAAAGCTGGGCCATCGGTGATGGTAAATACGCGCTGTTGTTGGGCACCAACCTGTATGGCTTGGGCCTCTGCGTGCTGGGTTATCTATTGCCAGGTTGGTTACAGCAGCGCAAAGAAGGTACAGCCTGATGCGCGCCGGCCGCGACTGCCCGCTGGACTATCGCCTGACGCGGGATGCCTTTAGCGGCGAGCCGCTATTCGAGTGCGACACCCTCTATGTGGTCGGCGGCCTGTATGGCAATCGCCAGGCCCTGGCCGCCCTGCAACGGCGCTTGGCCGCCGAGCCAAAGGCGCGTGTGGTGTTTAACGGCGACGCCCACTGGTTTGACCGCGACCCGCAGATTTTCCAGCAGATTGAGCAGGGCATCAGCGCCCATCTGGCCCTGCGCGGCAATGTCGAAACCGAACTCGGTCGTGCCGACGACAGCGGTGCAGGCTGCGGCTGCGCCTACCCGATGACAGTGGATGAAGCGGTGGTCGAGCGTTCCAATGCCATCCAGCTTGTGTTGAATAAAACCGTGCAGGGTTTGTCCGGTATAGCCGAACGCTTGGCCACGCGGCCAAGCACCGCGATAGTCAGCGTGGCCGGCCAACGCGTGGCGATTAGCCATGGCGACGAGCAGTCCCTGGCTGGCTGGAGCTGCTCGCGGGAATCGCTCAGCGAGCCGGAGCGCCAGGAGCAACTGGACGCCTGGTTTACCGCCAACAGGGTGCAGGTGCTTGCCACCAGCCATACCTGCTCGGCGGTGGCCTTGAACCTGGAGCATGGCGCGCTGATCAATAACGGCGCGGCCGGACTGCCGAACTTTGCCGGTGGCCGCTATGGCCTGCTCAGTCGCATCGCCACCACGCCACACCCGGCGGCGCTTTACCGTTGCCAGCGTGACGGCCTGTTTATCGAGGCGCTGCCGCTGAACTACGACCACACTGCTTTTCTCGCCGACTTCGACCGCCAGTGGCCTGCCCATAGCCCGGCGGCGTTGTCCTATCGTTCGCGGGTGCTCGGCCAACTGACCGACCGCCCAGAGACTGCTCTGCTGGCCGGTTTTAGCCTGTGCCAAAGCCTTTGCGCCTTGGAGGCGCTGACTGATGAATAGCCGCAAACTCGCCCTGATGGGCCTGATCCTCGCGCTGCTGGGCAGCTTCTTTGTCTTCGACATCGGCCAGTACCTCAACCTGGAAGCACTCAAGGCGCAGCAAGCGGCGCTGAATGCTCAAGTGGCCGCGCAGCCCTGGCTAGCGGCGGGGCTGTTCTTTATCGCTTACGTCGCGGTCACGGCGCTGTCGCTGCCCGGCGCGGCTTTGATGACCTTGCTGGCCGGCGCACTGTTCGGTCTGCTCGAAGGCTTTGTGCTGGTGTCCTTCGCCTCGACCCTCGGCGCGACCTTGGCCATGCTCAGCAGCCGTTTTCTGCTGCGCGATTGGGTGCAAAGCCGCTTCGGCCAGCGCCTGGCCGGTATTGATGCGGGCATCGAACGTGAAGGCGCGTTCTACCTGTTCGCTCTGCGCCTGGTGCCGCTGTTTCCGTTCTTTTTGATCAACCTGGCCATGGGCCTGACCCGCCTGCCGGCGCGCACCTACTGGTGGGTCAGCCAGCTCGGCATGCTGCCGGGCACACTGGTCTTCGTAAATGCCGGCCGCGAACTGGGCCAGCTGGACTCCCTGGCGGGCATCCTCTCGCCGGGGCTGCTGGGTGCCTTCGTGCTGCTGGGGGTATTCCCGCTGATCGCGCGCAAGCTGCTCGGCCTGATTCAGGCGCGGCGGGTGTATGCCGGTTGGCACAAACCGAAAACCTTCGACCGTAACCTGCTGGTGATCGGTGCGGGTGCCGGTGGCTTGGTCAGCGCCTATATCGCGGCGGCGGTGAAGGCCAAGGTCAGCCTGATCGAAAAACACCAGATGGGCGGCGACTGCCTGAACACCGGCTGTGTGCCATCCAAGGCGCTGCTGCGTTCGGCCAAGCTGGCCAATGAACTGAAAAAGGGCCCGGCATTGGGCTTTACCGGCGTGCAGGGCACGGTGGATTTCCCGGCCGTGATGCAGCGCATCCAGCGGGTGATCGCCGACATCGAACCGCATGATTCAGTGGAGCGTTACACCGGCCTGGGCGTCGAAGTGATTCAGGGCGAAGCGAGGATCCTCTCGCCCTGGAGCGTGGAAGTGAATGGCCAGACCCTGACCAGCCGCAACCTGATCATCGCTGCCGGGGCGCGGCCGCTGGTGCCGAAGATTCCTGGCCTGGAGCAGGTGCAGAGTTACACATCGGACAGCATCTGGAGCCTGCGTGAACAGCCGCGTTGGCTACTGGTGCTCGGCGGCGGGCCGATTGGCTGCGAGCTGGCCCAGGCCTTCCAGCGCCTCGGCAGCCAGGTGATTCAGGTGGAGCTGGCCGAACGCCTGCTGCCGCGCGAGGATGCCGACGCCAGCGAGTTGGTACTGAATAGCCTGCGTGCCGACGGTGTGGATGTGCGCCTGCAACACCGCGCCGAACGCTTTGAAGTGGTGAATGGCGAACAACGCATGGTCGCCCGCCGCGTGGACACCGGCGAGGAGGTGACCATCGCCTTCGACGGTCTGCTGCTGGCCCTCGGCCGGGTGGCCAATGTCAGCGGCTACGGCGTCGAGGAACTGGGCCTAACGGTGCGGCCTAACGGCACCCTGGAAACCGACGAATACCTGGCGACACGCTTCCCCAATATCTATGCGGTGGGCGATGTCACCGGGCCGTACCAGTTCACCCATGTGGCGGCGCACCAAGCCTGGTATGCGGCGGTCAATGCGCTGTTCTCAGGTTTCAAGCGCTTCAAGGTGGATTACCGGGTGATTCCTGCCTGCACCTTTACCGACCCCGAAGTCGCCCGCGTCGGCCTCTCCGAAGGCGAAGCCAAGGCGCAGAACATTGCCTACGAGGTGACCCGCTACGGCATCGACGACCTCGACCGGGCCATCGCCGACGAGGCTGCCCACGGCTTTGTCAAAGTGCTGACCGTGCCGGGCAAGGACCAGATTCTCGGGGTGACCATCGTCGGCGAGCACGCCGGGGAGCTGCTTGCCGAATACGTGCTGGCGATGAAGCATGGCCTGGGCCTGAACAAGATTCTCGGCACCATTCACACCTACCCGACCATGGCTGAAGCCAACAAATACGCAGCCGGCGAATGGAAGCGCGCCCATGCTCCGCAAGGCCTGCTGCGCCTGGTCGAGCGTTTCCATACCTGGCGCCGCAGCTGATGCGTAGGTTACTGCTGGCCCTGCTGATGCTGACGCCGCTGGCGCAAGCCGAAAACCAACTGACGCCCTGGACGGCTGGCCCGCCCAACGGCGAATGGTCAGCGCCCTGGCGCCTGGCGGATATTCCCAAGCTCAAACCGTCCGCGCGTACGCTGGTCGAGCAGGACGGTCAGCAGGTGCTGCGCATCCAGGCCGATGCCGCCGCCGGTGGCCTGTTGCACCCGCTGGATTTGCCCGGCGATCAGCCCTGGCAACTGAGCTGGCAGTGGCGCACCGAGCGCAAACTGGAACAGGCGCGCTTCGCCACACGTGAAGGTGACGACTACGCCGCGCGGGTTTATGTGCTGCTGGATTACCCGTTGGATTCGTTGAGCTTTGTCACTCGGCAGAAGCTGCGCCTGGCGCGTACGTTCTTTGATCCCGACCTGCCGGCGGCAACCCTCAGCTATGTCTGGGACAACCGCGCGACACCCGGCACCCACGCGCGCAGCGCCTACACCGAGACGGTGGAAATGCACGTGCTGCGTGGCCCGGAAGCGCCACTGGGGCAATGGCTCAGCGAGTCCCGCGACCTGAATGCCGATGCCACCGCTGCCTTTGGCAGCGCACCGCGCAGGATTCTTGGTGTGGTGTTTGCCGCCGACAGCGACAATACCGGCGAATCCGCCGAGAGCTATTTCGCCGTGCCGCAGTTGCAGCGCTAACGGGCCGCGGCGCAAGCCCGTACCATTAGCGCACACCGATTACCTGACGGACGTCCGCGTGTGAGCACTCATTACGACCTTCTATTGATCGGCGCCGGCCACGCCCACCTCGGCGTGCTGCGGCGCTGGGCCCTGGTCGAGCGGCCGCCGGGGCGCATTGCGCTGCTCAGTGCCGGTCCGGTGGCCTGGTATTCCGGCATGCTACCGGGGCTGCTGGCTGGGCGGCATCGGCCAGAGGATTGCCAGGTCGAGCTGCAGGCACTGTGCCGCGCGGCAAAGGTCGAGTTGATTGTCAGCCCGCTGGAAAGCCTGTCCGCCGCACAGCAACAGGTGCAACTGGCCAATGGGCAGACCTTGAATGGCAGCTGGCTGTCGCTGAATGTCGGCGCGCAGGTCTCTGCACCTGCGCAGCACGGTGATGCCATGCAGGTGCTGGCAGTAAAACCCTTCGCGGCATTTCTTGATGGTTGGCAACGCTGGCAGGCCGAGCCTCAGCCCTTGGCGATTCTCGGCGGCGGCGCGGCGGGAGTTGAACTGGCGCTGGCCTTGGCCGGGAAGGTGCCGCAACTGGCGCTGTTCTGTGCCGGCCATCTGCTCGATGGTTTGTCTGCTGGCGTGCGTCTGCGTGCCCTCGGCCATCTGCGTCAGCGTGGTGTGTGGGTGCGCGAGGATTGCCCAATCAGCCGCATCGAGGACGACTGCCTGTTCAGCGGCGACGAACCGGTCTGGCGCGGTCAACGGCTGCTGTTGGCCAGCGGCGCCCAGGCTTTTGCCTGGCCGGCGCACAGCGGGCTGGGCTGCGATGAGCAGGGCTTTGTATTGATTGCGCCGACGCTGCAGAGCTACACCCACCCGACGATTTTCGCCGTGGGCGACTGCGCCAGCCTGCCCGGCGCACGCAAAAGCGGGGTGTACGCGGTGCGCCAGGGGCCGGTGCTGGCGAACAACCTCAGCGCCGCCTTGCGCGGCCTGCCCCTCAAACGCTACCGGCCGCAACGGCAGAGCTTAGCGCTGCTGGCGACCGGTGACGGCGGTGCCCTGTTGGACTGGCATGGACACAGTGCCGGCGGGCGTTTCTACGGGCGCTGGAAGGATTTTCTCGACAAGGGTTTTATTCAGCGCCATCGCCTGTAAGGACTGATCCACCTGCGACCAAAGTGCCATGGCCCTGAACCGCCACGGGTGCTCGAATCATCCTCCCAGCAAAGGTTGGCCGCAGGGAGCGACACCCGCTATGGTCTATAGATTCGCTGACAGCGGCCGATTGCCTACCCAGGCATCTCCAGCTGCACGCACTCCCATTTCAGCAGGCATGGCCCGTCCACTTCATGGTGGCGTGCCGCAGGCAGTTTCTGGTCGTGGGTCGACCAGAATAAAAATAACGAGGTTTGTCATGCGTTCTGCGTTTATTACCTACCCCAAGGCCTGCCTGCTGCATGCCATCGGGCTAGCCGGGTTGATGGTGACGTACCAGCAGATCCAGCTGCCCTGGTTTATAAGCATTCCGTCCTATCTGCTGCTGGCCCTGTGGCCGTGGCTGGGGCCCTGGCAGCGCCAGCATGAAGAGCTGCCCGTATCCGCCGAGACGCCACATGATGCGTTCAGCACCCTGAGCCAGAACCTGTCGCGGCACACCTGCCACAACGCCCTGGCCGCCGCTGAAGTGGCGCATGCGGCGCAGCAGCTGGCCGGCAAACTGCAATCGCAACTGAGCGCAACCGAACAGATCAACCAGGCGGCCGAGGCCATCACCCACACCGAACAGGACAGTGCCCAGCGCGCCGAACAGACCCTGATTGCCGCGCAGAGCGTGCGGCAAGACAGCAGCAGCGGGCAGCAGGAGCTGCGTCAGGCAATCGATGCCATGCAGCACCTGAGTGCGCAGACCGCCACCAGCCGCGAACTGATTGACGGCCTGAGCAGCCGCACCGAGCAGATCGAGAAAGTCACCCAGGTCATCCAGTCGATTGCCAGCCAGACCAACCTGCTGGCGCTCAATGCGGCCATCGAGGCGGCACGCGCCGGTGAACTCGGCCGCGGCTTTGCGGTGGTCGCCGATGAGGTGCGTAACCTGGCCGGCCGCACCAGTAGCGCCACCGAGGAGGTCGGGCAGATCGTCAGCGATATCCGCCAACAGAGCGCAGCAGTGGTCAGCCATATGCAGCAGCAGGCCGAACAACTGACCCTGGCCGCGCAGCAGGTCGAGCACACCGGCGCGCAACTGCAAGGCATTGCCGGATTGGCGGCAAATGTAGAGGATCAGGTCAGCCAGATCGACAGCGGCACCCGGCAGAACCACGAACGCCTGGCTGAACTGTCTGTGGCGGTCGGCCAGCTGCGCGGCGATGTCAGCGACAGCGAAGGGCAGACGCGTCAACTCAGCAGCGCCGCCGAGCGGTTAGTCGCGCAGGCCGAAAGCGTCAGCGAACAGCTCGCCGAAGTTGGCCTGGATGACTACCACCAGCGTATCTACGACCTCGCGCGCAGCGCCGCGGCGCAAATTGCCGCGCAGTTTGAAGCAGACATGCAAAGCGGACGGATCAGCGCCAGTGACCTGTTCGACCGTCACTATCAACCGATTGCCGGCAGCTTCCCGGCCAAGTACAAAACGCGCTTTGACGGCTATGCCGATCAGGTGCTGCCGGCCATTCAGGAACCCCTGCTCAGCCAGCACGAAGGCCTGGTGTTCGCCATCGCCTGCACCGCCGAAGGCTACGTGCCAACGCACAACAATGCCTTCAACCACCCACCATGCGGGGACCGCGCGGTGGACACGCTGAAGAGTCGCAGCAAGCGCCTGTTCAACGACCGCACCGGCATCCGCTGTGGCAGCCATCAGAAACCGGTGCTGCTGCAGACCTATATGCGCGACACCGGTGAGCTGATGCATGACCTGTCGGTGCCGATTATGGTCAACGGCCGGCATTGGGGCGGCATTCGCCTCGGATACAAGCCCGAACCCTGATCGGCGCTGTATGCCTGCACGTAATAGGCACCATTAAGCCGTTTAAATTATCGCCAGCGACTAACGCGCGTAAGCTGCATGCCTCTTTGCTCATCAGGGCCTGCGCCCCAAGGAATACCCATGAAGATCCTGCTGGTACTGACTTCTCACGACCAACTGGGCAACACCGGGCAGAAGACCGGCTTCTGGCTGGAGGAATTCGCCTCGCCGTACTACGTGTTCAAGGATGCCGGCGCGCAACTGACCCTGGCCTCGCCCAAAGGCGGCCAGCCACCTTTGGACCCTAAGAGCGACGCCCCTGATGCACAGACAGCCGCTACCGAGCGCTTCCGTGCTGATCCGGCAGCGCAACAGGCGCTGGCCAACACCGTGCCGCTGAGCCAGGTGAAGGCCGATGATTTCGACGCCGTGTTCTATCCAGGCGGCCATGGCCCACTGTGGGATTTGGCCGAAGACCGCACCTCCATCGCACTGATCGAACACTTCCAGGCGCAGAACAAACCGGTAGCGGCGGTCTGTCACGCTCCGGGTGTGCTGCGTCATGTCAAAGCGGCCAACGGTCTGCCGCTGGTCAGCGGCAAGAAAGTCACCGGCTTTAGCAACAGCGAAGAGGCTGCGGTGCAGCTAACCGACGTGGTGCCATTCCTGGTGCAGGATATGCTCATCGCTAACGGTGGCCATTACACCAGCACGAACGATTGGCAGAGCCATGTAGCCGTAGATGGTCTGCTGATCACAGGGCAAAACCCGGCCTCATCGGATGCCACCGCAGACGCGTTGATACACCTGCTCAAGCAGGCCTGAATCAGACGGAGTGAAGGGGGCGACCATGCAACTGAATGCCGACTTTAGTCAGCGCGCCTTGATCCGTCCGGCCGACAGCCCCTGGGTGGCTTCACCCATGCCAGGGGTGGAGCGGCGCATGCTGGACCGCATCGGCGAGGAGGTGGCTCGCGCCACCAGCATCGTGCGCTACGCGGCAGGTTCGCGCTTCAGCGAGCATCACCACCCCGGCGGCGAGGAGTTTCTCGTGCTCGACGGGGTGTTCTCCGATGAGCGCGGCGATTACCCCGCCGGCACTTACGTACGTAACCCCATCGGCAGCCATCACGCTCCCTTCAGCCGCGAAGGCTGCACGATCTTCGTCAAACTGATGCAGTTCGATGAAGCTGATGATCAGCCCGTGGTGATCGACAGCACCCAGGCGCAGTGGCGACCCGGCCTGGTACCGGGTCTGCAGGTGTTGCCGTTGCACCAGCACGGTACCGAGCACGTGGCGCTGGTGCGTTGGGCCCCCGGCACCTACTTCAATGCACACCGGCATTGGGGCGGCGAAGAAATCCTGGTGCTCGAAGGCACCTTTCAGGACGAGTTCGGCGACTACCCGGCCGGCAGCTGGCTGCGCAGCCCACACCTGTCACAGCACACACCGTTCAGCGAAGCAGGCTGCCTGATTTGGGTCAAAACCGGGCATTTGCCCGATTAACCCGCTGCCATCAGGCGTTTGTAGTGGCGGGTACGTCGCGCGCTTTTCAGCTGTTCCAACAACAGCGCGCGTAGCGGCGAGACCCCAGCGTGGGTGTGCTTGCCCAGGCTGAGCTGGCGCAGTTGATACTTCACCACGGCCATGTATGCCAGGGAGGCAAACGCCTTGTTCTTCCAGCGAATAGGCGGCAATTCGGCGCTGCTGAGCTGCCCGGCCTGCCAGTGTTTCGGCAGCGCCGGGTTGATCGCCAGGGCCGTGGCTATCCCAGCCATGGCCACGCCGCTGGCCAGCACCTGCTCGACCACTGGTAAACGGCGAATGCCGCCAGTGACCATCACCGGCATGCTCGCCACAGCGGCAATCTCACCGGCAAACTCCAGGAAGTAGGCTTCGCGCGCCAGGGTACGGCCGTCGCGGGCATCGCCCTGCATGGCGGGCGCTTCATAGCTGCCGCCGGACAACTCGACCAGATCGACCGCCAGCTCATTGAGCAACTGCACCACCTGCTTGGCATCGGCCGCGTCGAAGCCGCCACGCTGGAAGTCCGCCGAGTTGAGTTTGACTGCTACGCAGAAGCTGGGGGCCACGACAGCCCGTACCGCCTTGACCACCTCAAGCAGAAAGCGCGCACGGTTTTCCAGCGGACCACCCCAGCGATCGGTGCGCTTGTTGCTGAGCGGCGAGAGGAATTGGCTGAGCAGATAACCGTGCGCCGCATGGATCTGCACGCCCGTAAAGCCGGCCTGTTCGGCCAACTGTGCGGTGCGCGCATAGCGCTGAATCAGAGTTTGGATTTCTGCGTCATCCAGCGCCTTGGGCACGGGGAACATTTTCGACAGGCCACCCAGCTCCAGCGCGACCGCTGACGGCGCGACGGTCTGCTGGCCAAGGTTGGCCTGCATTTGCCGACCAGGGTGGTTGATCTGCATCCAGACCTGCCCGCCTTGAGCGCGGCTGATCCGGGCCCACTCGCGGAATTTATCCAGCTGGCGCTCATCCTCCAGCACCACGCCGCCGGGGCCGGTCATGGCGCGGCGGTCGACCATCACGTTACCGGTGATCAGCAACCCGGCACCACCCTCGGCCCAGGCCTGGTAAAGGCGCAGCAATTCAGCTGACGGGCCTTGGCTGGCGTCCGCCAAGTTCTCTTCCATGGCCGCCTTGGCAATGCGGTTGGGGATGACAGTACCGTTGGGTAGGTGCAGCGGTTGAAAGGCAGTCATGGCGTACTCCGAGGTAGCAGGTGGAGCAAGGCTAAGGTTAAAGTCAACTTTAAGGTCAATAGCCCGGAGTAGTTAGGATGAAAATCGGTGAACTGGCCAGCCGTACCGGGCTGGCGGCGTCGCGCATTCGCTTCTATGAGGCCAGTGGGTTGATCAGCGCCCAACGTCAGGCCAACGGCTACCGCCGCTACCCGGAACAGGCGGTGCAGACCCTGGGCATCATCAGCTGCGCGCAGCAAGCCGGATTCAGCCTCGACGAAATCCGCCGGCTGCTGCCGCAAGGCGACTCACAGGGCCTGGCGCACGCGGAGCTGCTGGCCAGCCTGCAGCGCAAGGTCGGTGAAATCGAGGCCATGCAGCAACGGCTGGCGCAGAACAAGGCGCAACTGCTGGGCATCATCGCCAGCATCGAAAGCAAACCCGAGGGCATGCCCTGCGCCGAGAATGCCGAGCGGGTGATGGCGCAGTTACGCGGTGGCTGAGGAACGCGCGTAATGTTTAGCCCAACAGCAACCAAGCATGTAAAAAACCGCATTTAACCAACGCATGGCCCTGTGTGAACCTTGTGGCCATGCGCTCTTCTCATGTGTTTTCCCCCGTTCCCCTGCACGCAGCCGCGCCGCGTGACCAGGTCAAACTGCCGCATACCCTGGCGTTCTGGGCGTTGTGGCATTGCCGCCACGCGCGCCCGCCGGATGACTGGACCGCTCAGCCCTGACCCTCTGTCCATTCCCGTCGTCTACCAGGAAGCTGCTTATGAATGCCGCCCTCAAACCTGCAACGCCCGCCGCTGTGCGCTGCCCGTCCTACTACAGCGCCACCCTCAATGAAGAAACCGATTACCCGACCCTGCAAGGCGAGGTCAGCGTCGATGTGGTGATCATCGGCGGCGGTTTTACCGGCGTGGCGTCTGCCGTGGAGCTGGCCGAGCGCGGCCTCAAGGTGGCGATTGTCGAAGCCAACAAGATCGGCTGGGGTGCGACCGGGCGCAACGGCGGCCAGGTCACTGGCAGCCTGTCGGGCGATGCGGCAATGACCAAGCAGATGCGCAACACCCTCGGTGAGGAAGTCGAAGACTTTATCTGGCACCTGCGCTGGCGCGGTCACGAGATCATCAAGAATCGCGTGGAAAAGTACGGCATCCAATGCGACCTCAAGCACGGCCACCTGCACGCGGCGATGAAGCCCACGCACATGCAGGAGCTGGAAGCCACCTACGCCGAAGCGCAGCGTCGCGGCATGGGCGCTGACGTGACCCTGCTCGACCGCGCCGGCGTGCGCAGCCACCTGGCCAGCGACCTGTACAGCGGCGCGCTGAAGAACACCCGCAATATGCACCTGCACCCGCTCAACCTGTGCATCGGGGAGGCCAAGGCCGCCGCCAGCCTGGGCGCGCTGATTTTCGAGCACTCTGAAGTGCTGGAGATTGTCCACGGCGCCAAGCCGGCGGTGTTCACCGCCCAAGGCCGAATCAACGCCAAGCAGGTGCTGCTGGCCGGCGACGTGTACCACAAGCTGGAGCCGAAAAAGCTCAAGGGCATGATCTTCCCGGCCATGGGCGGCATCGTCACTACCGCGCCACTGGGTGAGCTGGCGAAAGAAATCAATCCGCAGGACCTGGCCGTGTACGACTGCCGTTTCGTCCTCGACTACTACCGCATGACCGCCGACGGACGCCTGCTGTTCGGCGGTGGCTGCAACTACTCCGGGCGCGACTCGCGGGATATCGCCGCCGAGCTGCGCCCCGGCATCGAGCAGACCTTCCCGCAGCTCAAGGGCGTCGACATCGACTTCCAGTGGAGCTGCGCCATGGGCATCGTGATCAACCGCATCCCGCAGCTGGGCAAGCTCTCGGACAACGTCTGGTACTGCCAGGGTTACTCCGGCCACGGCATCGCCACCACCCACATCATGGGCGAGATCATGGCCAACGCGCTGACCGGCACCCTGGGTCACTACGACACCTTCGCCGCCTGCAAACACATCAAAGTGCCGTTGGGGGATGTGTTCGGCAACCCGATGCTGGCCGCCGGCATGTGGTACTACCAGATGCTGGAAAAGCTGCGTTAAGAACACTGCGGCGCTGACGCGTGAGCGCCGTCCGCTGATCAGCTGCCGGGGCACACGTCACCGGCAGCATTGAGTTTTTAATAATAATAATTATCATGTGCGCCTGAGTAGCCATCCGGCTGACCGGAGCTCACTGTGCCCGCCTCTGAATTTGACCTGTCTACCGACCTCGAAACGCTCTACCGCCAGCACCACGGCTGGCTGGAAGGCTGGTTGCGGCGCAAGCTGAACGACACCTTTGCTGCCGCAGACCTGGCCCAGGACACCTTCGTCAGCGTCATTCATTCCGGTCAGGCCAGTGAGATTCGCGAGCCCCGGCCCTTTCTGGCGACCATTGCGCGCCGGCTGATTGCCCATCGCCATCGCCGCCAGCGCCTGGAAGACGCCTACCTTGAAGTGCTCGCCAGCCTGCCGGAAGCGGTTTATCCCTCGCCGGAAGAACAGCTGCAGGCACTGGAAACCCTGCGCCAGATCGACAGCGCCCTCGACGGTCTGCCGGCCCAGGTCAAGGAAGCCTTCCTGCTCGCCCACCTGGAAGAACTTAGCTATGCCGAGATCGCCGAACGCCTGGGCGTGTCCAGCAGCTCGGTGAAGCAGTACCTGATGCGCGCCAACCGCCAATACCTGTTTGCCCTGGCCAGCTGACATGAACGGACAGCACAGCGCGGTTTACCCCAACACACCCGCCAGGCTCTTGGCCGAAGGCCAGCCTATCAGCGCAGCCGTGGCCGACCAGGCAGTGGAATGGCTGACATTGCTGATGTCCGGCGCAACCAGCGCGCAGGAGCAGCTGGCTTGGCAGACCTGGCGCGCGGCCAGCCCTGAGCACGAACGCGCCTGGCGGCATATCGAGGCCATGACCGGACGGCTCAAGGCATTGCCGGCCAAGAGTGCCTACCAGACGCTCTCGCCCTATGCCCGCCAAACCGCTCAAGCCAGCCGCCGCACGCTGTTGCGTTCGCTGTTCTGGGGTGGCCTGCTGGCCGGCTCCGGGCTGCTGGCCAGCCGCACCCAGACCTGGCAGGAACAGCTGGCCGAACACCGTACCGGCACGGGAGAGCAACGCCGCGTGACCCTCAGCGACGGCACCCGCGTCACGCTCAACACCGCCACGGCACTCGATCTGCAATTCGATGCTCACACCCGTCTGCTGCACCTGCGCGCGGGCGAGATCATGGTCGTCACCGCTGCGGCCCAGGGCCTGCAGCCTGTCGACCCACGTCCGTTGGAGGTGCAGACCGCACAAGGGCGTATCCGCGCGCTGGGCACGCGTTTCAGCGTGCGCCAGGACGACGGCCATACCCAGCTGGCAGTGCAGGAAAGTGCCGTACAGCTCCACCCGATCCGCAGTGACCGTGTGCAGGTGCTGCTGGCCGGGCAACGCACCGGCTTCAGCCGCACCCATATCGACCCGCTGCGCCCGCTGCATGAGGCCGACCTGGCCTGGACCCGTGGGCAGATCATTGCCGACGACATGCCCCTGCGCGAATTTATCGCCGAGCTTGATCGCTACCGTCCCGGGATGCTGCGCTGCGATCCGCGCGTCGCCGGGTTGCGCCTGTCCGGGGTGTTCCCGGTGCACGACAGTGATCGCATTCTCGCCACCCTGCCGAGCGTGCTGCCGGTGCAGGTGCGCACGCGCAGCCGCTACTGGGTGCTGATCGAACAGGCCGGCTAGGCCCGCGTCGCAGCGAATAGCCGAGCGCAGCAAAAAATAATTCAGCCACGCACTGCCCGATTGCGATTCTCGCGGCACCTACACAGCAAGAACCTTATTCGCTTTCTGTGCCAGGAGCCCCCATGCACCGTGCCAATCGCCCCGTGACGCCGCCGCGTCACATCGCGTACAACCTCCAACAGCGGCCGAGTGGCCGACTGCTCTTGGCCCTGGCCTGCAGCCTGGCCCTACAGCACCTGCCGGGCGTGGCTCTGGCCGCAGACACCGCGCCGGCCCAACAGCAAGCGCAGCAGACCTTCACCATTGCCGCCGGGCCCCTGGCACCGGCGCTGCGCAGCCTATCGAGCAGCGCCAACCTGTTGCTCAGCTTTACCGCCGAGCAAACGGCCGACAAGGTAACCGCAGGTCTTCAAGGCCACTACACCGTGCCCGAAGCCCTGGCGGTGCTGCTGGCCGGCACCGGCTTGCAGGCGGTGCAGGTAGAGGCCGGTGGTTATGTGCTGCGACCCGCACCCGCGCACACGGACAACGCAGCGGCCCGCACCGAACTGCCCGCGATGACCATTTCCGGCAAGGCCAGCCGTTACCAGAGCAGCGTGCCGGTGAGCAGCGCCACCCGCTCCGATGCCGACGCGCTGGATGTGCCGCAGACGGTCGATGCGGTGCCGGCGACTGTGCTGCGTGATCGCGGCGCGCGTTCGATCAAGGAAGCCCTGGCCTACACCCCAGGCGTGACCAGCAGCACCGGTGAAGGCATTCGTGAGCAGTTCGTCATCCGTGGCTTCTCGGCCATTTCTGATACCTATGTGGACGGCATGCGCGATGGCGGCAACAGCTTCCGCGACACCTTCAACCTGGAGCAGGTCGAAGTGGTCAAAGGCCCCAGCGGCGTGCTCTACGGCCGGGGCTCGGCCGGTGGCTTGATCAACCTGGTGAGCAAGCGCCCGCACTCGCAGGCGCAGACTGACCTGGCCGCCAGCCTGGGTTCCTACGACGCCCGGCGCCTGACCCTCGACGTCAACCAGCCGCTGAACGAAGCGGTGCAGGTGCGCATCAATGCCATGGCCGATGAGGGCGACTCGTACCGCGACGAGGTCTGGTACAAGAAGCACGGCGTGGCGCTGGCTTCCACCCTGCGTTTCAACGATGACGTGACCCTCGACCTGCGCGCCCAGCACCTGGCCGATGAGCGCGTGTTTGATGCCGGTATTCCCGGCATCAACGGCAAGCCGGCGGATGTCTCGCGCTCGACCTATTACGGCTCGGCCAACCCCGGCGACAACGACAGCGGCACCAGCGCTGACAGCACCTTCCAGGCCGACCTCAAGGTGGACCTGAGCGACAGCCTGCAACTGCGCAACACCCTGAGCTACCGCACCCTGGACCTTGAACGTAACCAGACCACCGTCAACCGCCTGCTGCTCAACACCGCCACGCCCACCGTGCGCCTGTCGCGCAGCAACTTCGACAGCCAGCAGACCGACCTGGCCAACAAGCTGGAGCTGAGCAAGCAGGTCGAGTGGCTGGGCATCCAGCACGAGCTGATGGTCGGTGCCGAATACGCCATCGAGGAACGTGACACCCTGTCACGCGGCGGCGACCTGCCGGCCGCCTACAACCTGTCGGTGTACAACCCGGTGCTCAAGAGCGTGCCCTACAGCGCGGCCTCCGTGCGCCGCGATGGCATCTACGAAACCCACACCGCCGGCTACTACATCCAGGACCTGATGCGCTTCAACGAGCACTGGGTGATGCTGCTGGGCCTGCGCGAAGATCAGCTGGAGCGCGACTTCGACAACCGCGTCGGCAGTGATTACAGCCGTGAGGACGATTACCGCAGCCCGCGTGCCGGCCTGGTCTATCAGCCCAATGACTGGTCGTCCTACTACCTGTCCGCCTCACGTTCTTACCAGCCTGGCAGCGCCACCGGAGTAATCGATCCGGGCAACGCCATCCAGCCGCCGGAGATCACCACCAGCTATGAGCTGGGCAGCAAGCTGCGCCTGAACGACGGTGCTTTGGAGCTGGGCCTGAGCCTGTTCCAGATCATCAAGGAAAACGTACCGACCCGTGACCCCAGCGACCCCAACGGCCCGTCGCTGTATATCGGTGAAATCACCGCCGAAGGCGTCGAGCTGTCGGCCCTCGGCGATCTCGGCCACGGCCTGAGCCTGCAGGGCGGGCTCACCTACCTGGATGCACGGGTGACCCAGTCAAACAACACCACGGCACCGGCGATCACCCCGACGCAGCCGGCCACCCCGCTGGAAGGCAAACGGGCGGCCAACGCCCCACGCTTTAGCGCCACCCTGTGGGGCGTCAAAGAGCTGGGTAACGGCTGGCGCGTCGGCCTCGGTGTGCGCCATCAGGGCGATTCCTTCGCCTCGACCACCAACGCCGTCACCCTGCCGGCGTACACCGTGCTGGATGCCGGGCTGTTCCATGAACGCGGCCCCTGGGCGTTTGCCCTCAACTCCCGCAACCTGGGCAACAAGACCTACTACGAGTCGGCCACCAATGACCTCGGCATCCTGCCGGGCGAACCGCGTTCGCTGCAATTCAGCACCAGCTACCGCTTCGAGTGAGGCCGTCATGCACCTGCGCGATGTTATCCAACCGGCCGCGACGGCTACCCACGTTGTCGGCCTGTGTGCGCTGGCCTATTTCGCCAGCGCACAACTAGTCGGTCTGAGCGGCCTGCTGGCCTGGTGGGCCGGTATGAGTCAGGGCGATGCGGTGATGCTGGCGCTCATGCTCGGCTTCATTTACCTGCTGGTGTTGCTGCTCTGGGGCTTTTCCTGCGAGCGCCGGCGTAACGCCTGGTTGTTGCTCGGCGGGCTGAGCCTGCTGGCCTGGGGCACGCCCCTGCTGCTGCAGGGGCACCCATGAAAACAGGATTCAGAAGCCGCATGGGCGAGCTGCACACCTGGGCCGGCGTGGTGCTCGGCGTCTTGCTGTTCGCCGTATTCTGGACCGGCAGCCTGTCGGTGTTCGATAAGGAAATCGACCGCTGGATGATGCCCAGCACCCGCCTGCACTGGGATGACAGCATGCAGCGGCCGTCGCTGGACCGTGACATTCGCCTACTGCTGGAACAACGCGCCGCCAACGCGCCCGTCTGGACCATCATCCTGCCCCTGGAACGCACACCGTTTCTGACCCTCACTTACGGCAGCGAAGAGTCGCGCAAGAGCAGCCGCGACCTGTTCAACCCAATCACTCTTGAGCCGCTGGCCAAGCCGTTGACCCTGGGGGCCAGTGGCTTTATCTACCCCTTCCACCACAACCTGACGCTGCGCTACAAAAACATCGGTGCCTGGCTGGTGGGCATCGCCGGCATGGCCATGCTCTGCCTGCTGGTGTCCGGCGTGGTCATCCACCGCAAGCTGTTCAGCGAGTTCTTCACCCTGCGTCTGCACCGCGCCTTCGGCCGCAGCACCCTGGATGTGCATAACGTAGCCGGCGTGGCGCTACTGCCGTTCCACCTGCTGATCACCCTGTCCGGGCTGATCGTCGCGTTCGCCATTTACTACCCCGATGCGCCGCAACACACCTACCGCGAGCAGGTGCAAAGCGGCGTCAGCGCCGAACGCGCCTTCCTCGGTGAAGCACTCGGCCGCATCCGCCTGCGGGCCGCCAAACAGCCGGGCGAACTGGCACCGTTGGAGCCCATGGTGACCAAGGCCGAACAATATTGGGGGCCGGGCTCGGTGTACCTGCTGCGGGTTAACAATCCCAAGGATGCCAACGGCAATGTGCTGCTGCGCCGCACCAGCCACAGCAGCGTGACCAAGGACATCGACAACTTCCGCTTTGCCAGTGTCAGCGGTGAGGTCATAGGTCGCTTCCAGGCCTCAGCCACGGTGAACACCTGGAACTTCATCGCCGGCCTGCACTACATCCAATTCCGCCACGACGCCCTGCGCTGGCTGTATTTCCTCGGCGGGCTAGGCGGTTGTGTGGTGATCGCCACCGGGCTGTTCTTCTGGACCCAGGCCCGGCGCAAGAAGCAGCAGCGCCACGGTCATCTCGGCGTCTCGCTGCTGGATACGCTGAGTGTTGCCGGCGTGTGCGGGGTGATTCTCGCCACCCTGGCGTTTCTGCTCGCCAACCGCTGGCTGCCCATGCAAGAGCAGCTATTTGGCCTGGGCCGCGCGCGTGTCGAAATCCTGAGCTTCTATGCCCTGTGGCTCGTGGCGAGCGCCCATGCCGTATGGCGCGTGATGCAGGACCCGCGCCTCGGTTACCTGCACGCCTGGCGCGAGCAATGCACAGCGATTGCGCTGCTGGCCGTGCTGGCCGTGCTGGCCGTTCTGGCCAACTGGCTGACCACCGGCGATCACCTGCTGGCCACCTTGCGCAGCGGCAACGGCCCGGTGGCCGGCACCGACCTGTGCCTGCTCGCTGCAGCCGCACTCGCCCTGCTGGCCGCGCACAAGCTGCGCCGCCGCGTACCGCAGGAAGAAACGCTGGAGGTCGCCCATGTCTGACGCCGCTCTGTACTCGCTGTTGGCCCTGCTGCTGGCGGTGCTGGGCTTTGCCTGGCTCGCCCTGGCCTTGCCCAACCATTGGCGTCAGGTGCATCAAGGCGTGCAACAGACGGCGTCACGGCAAGTCGCCCTGCGCAGCGGCGCAAGCCTGATGCTCGGGCTGTCATTGGTGTGCAGCCTGGCGGGCGATTCGCCGGCCATGGCCATCCTGCTGTGGCTGATGCTGCTGGGCGTCGCCACGCTGCTCGTCGCATTGACCTTAAGCTGGCGCGCGCAATGGCTGGCCCCGCTCTGGCCCGCGCGGTCTCAGGCTGAGCGATCTGCCGACTGAGTTGCTGCGCGGCGGGCAGGCGCCGTGCTCGGTGCGTTATCACGATCATCGACAAACGCCACCGCGGGCGAGCCATCGGCATTCAGCTGGTAGATCGCGCTCGGCTGGCCGTTGTCGTTGAACCACACCTGACCGAGCCCCGCCCCATTCCACAGGCGTTCGCCGGCCTTGCTGCGCGAGGGGATGCGCGGTTTGACCTGCATGCGCCGGCGGGTGGTCAACCAGTTGAGTGGCGACCAGGGTGCGTAGAGCCAGCGGTTGAGGCGGTCGAACCAATCAAGCAGGCGCGGCGGGAATTCGTTTTTCAGGCCGCTGCTGGTGATCTGCCAGAGCTGCGGGCCGCGTTTGCGCTGGCGGATCAGCACCTCGTAGACAAACGAGTAATGCACATCGCCGGAGAGAATCACGTAGTTACCCGGCGTGCGCGAGTGGCGGAAGATGTTCAGCATCACCTGCGCCGCACCACGGTGGGCCATCCAGTTTTCCGCATCGACCATCAGCGGATGGCCGGCCCAGCTGAAGACCTTCTGGATGGTCTCGATCAGCTTGACGCCGAATATCGGCGCAGGGGAGACGATGATCGCCGACGGATGATCAAGCAGCTCCTGCTGAAATTCGCACAGCGCTTCCCAATCCAGCAAACCGGACGGCCGCTTGAGGTTGCGCTCGCTGCGCCAGCGTCGGGTGCGCGTGTCGAGCACCACCAGCGCCGGGCTGCTCGGCAGGACGAATTGCCACTGGTGAAAGCTCAGCAAGGTGTCGGTCAGCGCATCCTGCGGCTCACTGTCCATGTGGTTGGCAGCATCGCGGCCCTCGGTCATCGCACGGATCATCTGCAGCGGCTCAGCAAACACATCGGGGTTATTGCCCCAGCCCTGGCACAGCAGGTAGGCGATCAGCGCATTGCCGATGATGCGTTTGGAAAACGGGTGGCCGTAGGCCGTCTCTTCCCACTGCGCGGAGAGGTTCCAGTCATCGGTGATGTCGTGATCATCGAAGATCATCAGCGTCGGCAAGTGGGCGAGGGCACGGGCGACCTGGCCCAGACCGCAGCGAAACGCTTCAATGCGCTCACGCTCGGCTTGATAACGCGGCACTTCCTCGGCGCTGAGCGCCGGCATTTCCGCATCCAGCAACGTCCATGGCGTCGGCGACCAGACCAGCAGGTACATGGCCAACACTTCGGCGCAGGTCACCAGGTGGTTGTCGGCGCTGCTGGTGGTGAACACCGGTTTTTCCACGCCGCCGAAGAAGCGCTCGCGCAGGGTTTCGTTGCTCTTCAGCGCAGGCAACAGCTCGGCGCGCTGGTAGTAGCTGGCGGGGTGCTGGTACAGCGCCGTGCTGTCATCGACCACCGCACCTTGCAAATGCTCGCCAAACAAACCCAGGCGCTCAATCACCTGATGAATCGCCCGCAGCATCGGCCCGCTGACATCATCGGCGTAGATCTGATCGCCACTCATCAGCAGCAAGGCCGGGCGCTGCTCGGGGGCATGTGCTTCGGCCAGCAGACGGTCGGCGCAGAGCAAGCCGTCAGCCGCCGGGTGATGCGGCTTGCGGCAAGAGCCGTGCAGGAGATGATCCAGCTGTGCGCGCAGGACGAAATTAGCCTGGATCGCGCCGTCGTACAGCAAGTGCGGCGCCCAGTCGGCGATACCCAGCACGGCCTGATCCGGCTGTTCGATCAGCAGGTCGTAATCAATCTGCACATCGCAGGGCAGCGGCGCTTCCAGCGTGAGGTCAATCAGGTGGATAAATGCCTGTTCGCCAATCTGGATAACCTGGCAGCTGTCACCGTGCAGCGGCAAGCGCTGTGGCTCGGGGGCATCACCATGGCTCAGCTGCAGGGTTAGCGATAAGGGCCGGCTGCCAACCAGCCAGAGCACCAGGCGCTGCGCTTCCATGCGGCGCAGCAGCGGGCCGGCCAGCACCTGGGGCAGGTCAGCGTGGACGGCAGGGGGTGTCTCAGCGGTTATCGGCATCAGTACATCGGGCTCTGGCGGCAAACAGGTCGGCAATAGAGCGCCATTCTGCGCCAGAGGTTCAGTCTTTGCAGCCGCTGCCTACTGCGCCGCCTGACGTAAGCGCGGCAGATCGAGGAGTTCGATCTCGCCATAGGTCAGGCGCAGAATGCCCTGGGCCTCCAACTCCTTGAGTATCTGGTTGGTGGTCTGCCGGGAAATCGCCAGCATCAGCGCCAGTTGCTCCTGCGGCAGGTGCAGCACCCGGCGCGGCTCGCCTTCGCCGTAGTTCTCGGCAATCAGCAGCAGGCGCCGGGCCAGACGTGGGGCGGCGGGCAGCAGGCTCATTTCTTCCAGGGCGATAAACGCCAGGCGCAGTTTATGGCTCATCAGCAGGGCGAAATCACGCCAGTACTGCGGTTGCTGTTCGAGCAGCGCCAGCAACCGCGCTTGCGGCACCAGCAGCAAGGTGGCGGGGCCTTCGGCAAAGGCATCATGGGTGCGCGGTTGGCCGTCAAACAGGGAAATCTCGCCAAACCAGTAGGGTGGCTCCACCAAGGTGAGCAACGCTTCCTTGCCGGTGGCACTGACCGCGCCAATGCGCATGCCGCCCTCGACCACCGCATACAGGCCACAGGGTTTGTCGCCCCGACGAAACAGCACCTGACCGGGCGCCAGTTGCTGCACCTGAGCAGCCGCCAGCAGCGCCTCTTGCAGGGCAACGGGCAGGGCACTGAACCAGTGGCCTTGGCGCAGACGAGCCTGATAGCGGTGCTCGCTGTTCATCGACGGTTCCAAGCGGTTTGTCGGCTAGCTGACAGAGCGCTGCGTGGGCGTGGGTTCATGCTGGCCACCTGTCTTGCATGAGGAAAATAATAATGAAAACCCTGGTTGATCATCTGGCTCAATACGCGGCCTATCACCGCGACCAACGCAATATTCTCAGCCACTTTATCGGTATTCCACTGATCGTTGTGGCGGTTACCGTGTTGTTGTCACGCCCTGGCTTCGAACTGCTCGGCCTGTGGCTGTCCCCCGCGCTGCTGGTGGCCTTGGCGGCAGGGGTGTTCTACCTGCGCCTGGACCTGCGCTTCGGCCTGCTGATGGCGCTGCTGTTGCTGCTCAGCCTGTGGGCAGCGGCGGGCCTGGCCGTGCAATCAACGGCGGTGTGGCTGAGCAGCGGCATCGGCCTGTTTGTGATCGGCTGGATTATTCAGTTTGTCGGCCATTACTACGAAGGGCGCAAACCGGCGTTTGTCGATGACGTGATGGGCCTGGTGATCGGCCCCCTGTTCGTCGCCGCCGAAGCGGCCTTCCTGCTGGGCCTGCGCAAAGAGGTCGAACAGGCCATCGTCGAACGCGCCGGCCCGACCTGTATTCGCGAGAAGAAAGCGACTGCTTGATCGATTCACGCCTAGAACGTATTCAAGATCTCGCGAGCTAGAGTCCTGCAAGGCAAAAACAGGCGAGGAAGCGGAGTGTACTTTTGTACATGAGCATTCCGAGCCTGTTTTTAACGCCGCAGGGCCGACGCGCAGCAGATCGAAGACGGACTTAGTACATCGCCATCCATTGCGTGGTCAGCGACCGTGTATGGCGATACACGGTGATCGGCGCAAACGGTCTACCTGAGGCGCTCTGCAGCGCGCTGCTCTGGCTGTTGAGGTCGACCAGCGCGGCCTTGAGGTAATCCCAGCGGGTTTTCAGCTTGCCGACTTGCGGATCGGCCTTGCCGTCCAGCGCGGCCAGTTGCGCGTCCACTGACGGCACGATCTTGCGTTCATCCTGACCGAGGTAGGTGTCGGGCTGTTCGCGGGCGGTTTCGAAATTGCCGAAGTAGGCGCGGCTGAGGTACTGCACCGAGAGGTATTCGAGCTTGGCGGACAGTTCGCTGTCAGCCGGGCCGGCCAGCTTGCGGGTTTCCTCGAGCACGCCGAGCAGGGCTTTGCTGAGGTCCTCGGGGTAGCGCCAGGGCATGTCATCTTCACTCGGGCCAAAGGCCACGCCACGGCGAATCTGCACCACCAGTTCCTGATGGGCACTGCGCAGGGCATCGCTGCTTTGCGGCAGGCTCTGCACGGCGGCGGCCAGGGCCTGCAGATCAGTTTCCAGGGCGTCCTGGTGTTTCTTTTGGAAACCCTCACCGCGTAACAGCATCAAGCTGCTGGTAACCCGGCTGGCCTGCACCTGAACCTGTTCCTGGGGGGTAACGGCCTGGGCAAAGGTCAGCGGCGAGAGGCCGGCCAACAACCCGATAACCGCGAGCAATAGCGAGCGAGACAGCGTTATAGAACGCATACGTGGTGTGCTCCTTATTATTTTTGTGAGCAGTGCTGAACGAGGTCAGCTTATACAATCGCGCGCAACAGGGTACTGCACTGAATACGGGATAAAAGCAGCCTAAAGAGTGATTTCGTCGGAAAGATGCGTCGATTCGGCCAAGTCACGCAGGTACTGCGCGCTGAAGGCATCGGCCGGAAAGAAGGTTTCCAGCGCCAGTTCCGCCAGGGTGATGTCGTTGGCGGTGCCAAACACCGTGGTGGTGCCGATCAGGCTGACCACGCCCTGCTCGCTGGCAAACTGCAACGGCATCAGCACCGTGTCGCTGTCGAATTGCGCGGGCGCCGCCGGCCCTGGATAGGCGTTCAGCTCATCCCACAGCGCGTGCAACTGAGCATCGCCGCTGGCCTGAAAATCGCGCTGCAACCGCGCCAACAGGTAGGCGCGCCAGGCGCCCAGGTTGACGATACGCGGTGCCAGCCCTTGCGGATGAAGGCTCAGGCGCATGACATTGATCGGCGGCGTCAGCAGCTCAGGCGCAATGCCCTGCAGAAAGGGCGCGAGGGCACTGTTGGCCGCCAGCAGGTTCCAGTGACGGTCGATGGTCAGTGCCGGGTAGGGCTGATGGGCCTTGAGCAGCAGGTCGATGGCGCTGCGCGCGGCCGCCATGGCTGGCTCGGACAGCGCATGCTGAGTGAACAGCGGCGCATAGCCGGCGGCGCTAAGCAGGCGATTGCGTTCGCGCAGGGGAATGTCCAGCTGCTCGGCGAGCAACAGCAGCATCTCGCGGCTGGGTTGGGCGCGCCCGGTTTCCAGGAAACTCAGGTGGCGGGTGGAAATATCGGCCTCACAAGCGAGGTCGAGCTGACTAAGACGACGATGCTGGCGCCACTGGCGCAGCAGGGCCCCGACGGGCTGGATTTGGCTGTTCATGGGCATCGACGATAGACCAGCAAGGTCATTGCAGCCATTACCTGCGAGGTAATCGACGCGGCGCGTAGATCGGCGAAATCTAAGGGCAAGCCGCCATTTCGGCGGTCCTTTGTGGAGACTTCGCCATGACCACCTTGCAACCTTCGTTGTTACTGCGCCGCGCCCTGCTCGCCGATGGGCTGGTCGGCGTGGCCACTGCCGCACAACTCCTGCTGCTGGCCGATTGGCTCAGCGGCCTGCTGGCCCTGCCGCGTGAACTGCTGCTCGGCGTTGGTCTGGTGCTGCTGCCGCTGGCGGCCTTTCTGCTCTGGCTATCGCACCGCGAAAGCATGGCGCGAGGGGCGGTTTATACGGTGATCGGCTTGAATGCGCTGTGGGTGGTGCACAGCGTGCTGTTGCTGCTTAGCGGCTGGGTCACGCCGAACCTGCTCGGCTACGCCTTCGTGATCGTCCAGGCCGTGGCCGTGCTGGTATTTATCGAGCTGGAGCTGATCGGCCTGAAGCGCTCGCAGGTCGTCCCTGGCGCGTTAGCCCAGGCATCAGTTGGTGCTCAGTAACGACACCGACTTGACCTGCGCCCACAGCAACTGCTCGCGCTGGATCTGCAGACGGTCGAAGGAGTAACGGGTGATGCGGGCGATCAGCTGCTCGCCACCCACTTGCACGCGCACCAGCACGTGGGCCTGCTCGGCGACATTGATCCAGTCCAGCACCCGCGCCGGCAGCAGGTTGAGCACGCTGCTGTCCTCGGCCTGTTGCAGGCTCAAGCTGACATCACGCGCCTTGATCTTGATCCGCACCGACTGGCCCAACGGCAAAGGACCATGGGGCAAGCGCAGGTTGATAACGCTGTCGGGCAGTTGCAGCGAGAGCAGTCCGTAGGCCGGATCATGGCTGCTGACCTGACCATCGACCACCGCTTCGGCATCGTCCTCGAAGACAAACGGCAGGTCGGCGCGCAGCAGGGTTTCCTTCAAGGGGCCGCTGGCGCTGACCTTACCGTCCTCCAGCAACACCAGATGATCGGCCAGGCGCGCCACCTCATCCGGCGAGTGGCTGACGTAGACAATCGGAATTTCCAGCTCCTGATGCAGGCGCTCCAGATAGGGCAGCACCTCCTGCTTGCGCTTGAGATCGAGGGACGCCAGCGGCTCGTCCAGCAGCAGCAGGCGCGGGCTAGTCAGCAGGGCGCGGGCAATGCCTACGCGCTGCTGCTCGCCGCCGGACAGCTTGCCCGGCAAGCGCTCCAGCAGATGCTCAATACCGAGCAGTTCCACCGCCTGCTCCAGAGCAATCCGTCGCTGCGCGGTGGGGATGCGCTTCAACCCGTACTGCAAATTGCGCCGCACGGTGAGATGGGCAAACAGGTTGGCATCCTGAAACACGTAACCCACGGCGCGTTGATGCGCCGGGACGAAGATGCACTGTGCGCTGTCCTGCCACAGCTCGCCGTTGACCTGCAGGTAGCCTTTGCTCGGCTGATCCAGCCCGGCAAAACAGCGCAGGCAGCTGGTCTTGCCTGAACCAGAATGGCCGAACAGGGCGCTGACGCCGCGACCGGGTAGAGTCAGTTCGACATCCAGGCTGAAGCCCGCATGCTCAACCTTGAAGCGCGCCTGGATTGCTCCCGGCTCGGCGACTGTGCGAATCGCCGGATTGCGCCGCGCCAAAGGCCAGATCATTGCCACACCCGCGTACTGCTGCGCCCGCTGCTTCGACCAGAGTAGAGCGCCAGCAGCACGATAAAGGAGAACAGCACCATACCGCCCGCCAGCCAGTGGGCCTGGGCGTACTCCATGGTTTCCACATGGTTGTAGATCTGCACCGACGCCACCTGGGTCTTGCCGGAGATATTGCCGCCGATCATCAGCACCACGCCGAACTCGCCCACGGTATGCGCGAAACCGAGAATCGCCGCAGTGACAAAACCCGGCTTGGCCAGCGGCAGCACCACCGTGAAGAACGCATCCCAAGGCCCGGCGCGCAGCGTCGCCGCCGCCTCCAGCGGGGCACGGCCAATCGCCTCGAAAGCGTTCTGCAGCGGCTGCACGACAAAGGGCAGGGAATAGAACACCGAGCCGATCACCAGCCCGGTAAAGGTAAACGTCAGGGTGCCGAGGCCGAGGCTCTGGGTCAGCTGGCCGATAAAACCGTGCGGGCCCATGCTCACCAGCAGGTAGAAGCCGATCACCGTCGGCGGCAGCACCAGCGGCAGGGCGACTATGGCACCAATCGGCTGCTTCCATTTGGATGGAGTACGCGCCAGCCACCAGGCAATCGGCGTACCGATCAACAGCAGCAACAAGGTGGTCAGCGATGCCAGCTCGAACGTCAGCAGGACCGCTGCGAAATCGGCTTTAGTCAGTGGCATCGCAACGCTCCTCTAACGCGTGTAGCCGTAGGACGTGATGATTGCGGCCACTTTTTCGCTTTTCAAATACTCGACCAAGGCCATAGCGGCTGGATTGTGCTCACCCTTTTTGAGGATCAGCGCGTCCTGACGAATTGGAGTATGCAATTCAGCAGGCACCTTCCAGGCCGAGCCGCTGGTGAGCAGACCGTCCTTGTACACCTGCGACAGCGCGACAAAGCCCAGTTCGGCATTGCCACTGGCAACAAACTGAACGGTCTGGGCAATGCTCTGCCCTTCGACCAGCTTGGGCGCCACGGCCTGGCTCAGCCCCAGCTTGGCTAGCACCTGGGCGGCAGCCAGGCCATAAGGAGCGGTTTTCGGGTTGGCAATGGCCAGGTGCTGAAACTTATTGGCCTTGAGCACGGCGCCGCGCTCGTCGACATAGCCGACCTGCGCCGACCACAGCGCCAGGGCGCCAATGGCATAGGTAAAACGTGAGCCGGCAACCGCCTCACCTTCGCTTTCCAACTTGGCCGGGGTTAGCTCATCGGCAGCGAGGAATACTTCGAAGGGTGCACCGTTCTTGATCTGCGCGTAGAGCTGTCCGGTAGCGCCGTAAGCCGTCACCAGCCGATGCCCTGTGGCCTCCTCGAAGCCGCGGGCGATGGCCGGAATGGGTGCGCTGAAGTTGGCAGCCACTGCCAACTGAACATCCCCGGCCTGGGTAACGGCGATGCAGCTCAGGCTGATGCAGAGCGTAAACAGGGCCTGGCTAAGTCGGCGGTGCATGCACGGGGTTCCTTCGCTTATTAATTACCGGCAGTGCAGGTTTTGCCGTGCCGCAGCATGGCCATCCTATACGGACGGCCATTGAACGACAAAGCCCGCGAGCAACACCGGGCAAGGGTGCTGTTCGCGGGCTGGTCGATGTTTACTGAACGTTGGCTTTAGCTCAGACCAATTTCCACCCGGTCGCCCTGCAAGCGCACCGGCCAGGTACGCAGTTGCTGCTCGGGGTATTCCAGGCAGCTGCCGTCTTCCAGGCGGTAGTGCTGTTTGTACAGTGGCGCGGCGATCACCAGGTCGCCGGCCAGGCTGCCGACAATGCCGCGTCCAATCACGTTGGCACCGGACTTCGGGTCGCGGTTATCGACGGCATACAGCTGTTTGCCGCGGGTCTCGTCAGGCAGATAGAACAGCGCCACCTGGGCGCCGTCGACCCAGGCGACCACGCCGGAATTGGCCACCAGGTCGGCACGGCTGCACAGGGCACGCCATTGCACGCTGGTGTGTTCGATTGTTGCTGCTGCGCTCGACTGGCCCATCAGACCACCTCCTCGGCTGGAATAAGTTGCAGTTCGGCGGCGCTGATCGGGCGACGCTGGCCACGCTCCTCGACGAACTGGATATCCGGGTCGCCGCCCTGCTGGTTGACGAAGGTGCGGAAGCGCTTGAGCTTCTCCGGGTCTTTCAGGGCGTTGGCCCATTCGCACTCGTAGCGGTCGATCACCAGCTGCATCTGCGCTTCCAGTTCGGCGGCGAGATTCAGGCTGTCGTCGATGATCACTTCCTTCAGGTAATCCAGGCCGCCTTCCAGCGACTCGCGCCACACCGAGGTGCGTTGCAGGCGGTCGGCGGTGCGCACGTAGAACATCAGGAAGCGGTCGATGTAGCGGATCAGGGTTTCGTCATCCAGATCGGTGGCGAACAGCTCGGCGTGGCGTGGACGCATGCCGCCGTTGCCGGCGACATAGAGGTTCCAGCCGTTCTCGGTGGCGATCACACCCACGTCCTTGCTCTGCGCCTCGGCGCATTCACGGGTGCAACCGCTGACCGCAAACTTGATCTTGTGCGGCGAACGCAGGCCCTTGTAGCGGTCTTCCAGCAGCAGCGCCATGGCCACGCTGTCCTGTACGCCGTAGCGGCACCAGGTGCTGCCGACGCAGGACTTCACCGTGCGCAGCGACTTGCCGTAGGCGTGGCCGGTCTCGAAGCCGGCGGCGATCAGTTCGGCCCAGATGTCCGGCAGTTCGTGCAGCTGCGCGCCGAACAGGTCGATGCGCTGGCCGCCGGTGATCTTGGTGTAGAGGTCGTATTTCTTCGCCACCGCGCCGATGGCCAGCAGGCCGTCCGGGGTGATCTCGCCACCGGGAATACGCGGTACCACCGAGTAGGTACCGTTCTTCTGCATGTTGGCCATGAAGGTATCGTTGGTGTCCTGCAGTGGCACCAGCGCCGGATCGGTGATCGAGCGGTTCCAGCAGGAGGCGAGGATCGAACCCACCGCCGGCTTGCAGATGTCGCAGCCGACATGGCCGCGGCCGTGCTTGGCCAGCAGCGCCTCGAAGCTCTCGATGCCTTCGACGCGGACGATACCGTACAGCTCCTGGCGGGTGTAGGCGAAGTGCTCGCACAGGCTCTTGTCGACCACCACGCCACGGGCAGTCAGCTCGTGCTCGAACACCTGCTTGAGCAGCGCCGAGCAGCCGCCGCAGCCGGTGGCAGCCTTGGTGCAGGCCTTGAGCCCGGCCAGGTCGCCGCAGCCGGCGTCGATCGCCGAGCAGATCGCGCCCTTGCTGACGTTGTGGCAGGAACAGATGGTCGCGGTGTCCGGCAGGGCGTCGGCGCCCAGCGCCGGGGCGCCTTCGCCTTGCGGCAGGATCAGGCAGGACGGGTCGGCCGGCAGCTTGATGCCGTTCTGCACGTACTGCAGCAGGGTGTCATAGTAGCTGTTGTCGCCGACCAGTACAGCGCCGATAGCTTGCTTGCCGTCGGCGGAAACGACCAGACGACGGTAGCTGGAGGTGGCTTCATCGATAAAGCGGTAGCTGCGCGAACCGGCGGTAGCGCCGTGGGCATCGCCGATGGAACCGACGTCGACGCCAAGTAGTTTGAGCTTGGTCGACATGTCCGCGCCCATGAACGGCTCGCTGTCCTCGCCGCATAGCTGGGTGGCAACGCTGCGGGCCATCTGGTAGCCCGGTGCGACCAGGCCGAAGATGCCGCCGTTCCACGCCGCGCACTCGCCGATGGCGTAGATCGTCGGGTCGCTGGTGCGGCACTGGCTGTCGATGGCCACGCCGCCGCGCGGGCCGAGTTCCAGGCCGCACTGTTTGGCAATGGCGTCCTGCGGGCGGATGCCGGCGGAGAACACGATCAGGTCGGTTTCGAGGAACTCGTTTTTACCAGCAGCGTCGCCAGCAAAGTTCATCCGGTAGCGGTACTCGCTGCCCGGGGTGATCGACTGGGTGCCGCGCGACAGGTGCACGCTAACGCCCAGGGCTTCGATCTGCGCCTTCAGCGCCAGGCCGCCGTGATCATCCAGTTGCACCGGCATCAGCCGTGGGGCGAATTCCACCACATGGGCTTCCAGGCCCAGCGACTTCAGCGCGTTGGCCGCTTCCAGACCGAGCAGGCCGCCACCGACCACCACGCCACGGCGCGCGCTCTTGGCGGCAGCCTGGATGGTGTCGAGGTCGGCCAGGGTGCGGTAGACCAGGCGCGAATCGCCTTCGGCGCCTTCAATCGGCGGCACGAAGGGGTAGGAGCCGGTGGCCAGCACCAGTTGGTCGTAGGGGAAGCTGCCTTCGGCGGTGATCACTTCGCGGCGCTCGCGGTCGATCTCCAGCACCGGCACGCCCAGGTGCAGCGTCACGCCCGGCGTCTGGTACAGCTCGGCACCGCTGAGGGCCAGGGATTCGGCATCGCGGCCGGTGAAATACTCGGAGAGGTGCACGCGGTCATAGGCGCGCAGCGGCTCTTCGCTGAACACATGCACGCGGTAATGCGCCAGCGCGCCACGCTCGATCAGTTGCTCGACGCAATGATGGCCGACCATGCCGTTGCCGATGATGATCAGCCGTTGCTGGTCTGTGGAGGTATCTGTGCTGTTCATGGCGTTTCCCGGCCGAAGCTCATCAGGTTTTTCTGCGGCAATAAAAAAAGCGCCTGAAACCTTGCGGTTTCAGGCGCCTTTGCCTGTTCTGTGCGGTGCCTGCGAGTGGCACCTGATTACCCATTGCCTGTTCAGGCTGGCGATCGCCATTGATCGAATGGGCGGCCCGGATATGGCGGGCTCGCTGGGGCTCATGCAGCGCCTGTGCCAGTTTCCCGGCAGCGGCCTGTGGCCCGCATTGCAGCAGGCTGCAGGTGCAGTTGCAGGCTCACCTGCCCGACGCGATACAGACCCAAAAAGAGGCGAGCAGAGCAGCCTGCGCCCCATTATGAGTCGCGCAAAAACCGGCCAGCGGCCCAGCACACACCTCGCCAGGCCTTGCTACGCGGGCATTCAAGCCGCCCTGGCGAACCCTGGCGCGTGCCTTGCTATAGACCAACCCAGGTAATCAACGCTGATTGCCCATCCACGACAAAGACGCCGTGCCACTCCCGTTTCGACGGAGGGTTGCATGGCGTTTTGCGTTTCAGGTGCAGGAGAGGGGTGTGGCGAACAAAACCGTGCGAAGTGTCTGTCCCTATTGCGGCGTCGGCTGCGGCATCGTCATGCAGGTGGAAAACGGCAAGATCGCCAAGGTCAGCGGTGACCAACAGCATCCGAGCAACTTCGGCCGCCTGTGCACCAAGGGCAGCACCTGCGCCCAGCCGCTGAACGAATCCGGCCGCATGCAGCACGCCTACCTGCGCAGCGAACGTAACCGCGACCCAGGGCAAATCGCCATGGATGCCGCGATCAACGCCGCCGCCGCCCGCCTGCGCGCAATTCTCGACGAACACGGCCCGGACGCCATCGCCCTGTATGTCTCCGGGCAGATGTCGCTGGAGGCGCAGTACCTGGCCAACAAGCTGGTCAAGGGTTACCTGGGCAGCAACCAGATCGAATCCAACTCGCGCCTGTGCATGGCCAGCGCCGGCAGCGGCTACAAGCTGTCGCTGGGTGCCGACGGCCCGCCCGGCTCGTACCAGGACTTCGACCGCGCGGATGTGCTGCTGGTGATCGGCGCGAATATGGCCGACTGTCACCCGATCCTGTTTCTGCGCCTGATGGCACGGGTCAAGGCCGGCGCCAAGCTGATCGTCGTCGACCCCCGGCGCAATGCCACAGCGGACAAGGCCGACCTGTTTCTGCAGATCAAACCGGGCAGCGACCTGCTGCTGCTCAATGGCCTGCTGCACCTGCTGCACAAGAACGGCCACACCGATCCGGGCTTTATTGCCGAGTTCACCGAAGGCTGGGAGGTCATGCCGGACTTCCTCGAACGCTACACCCCCGAATACGTCGCCGCCCATACCGGGCTCAGCGAAGCGGCGATCCGCCAGGCCGCACGCTGGATCGGCGAAGCCGGCGAGTGGATGAGCTGCTGGACCATGGGCCTCAACCAGAGCACCCACGGCACCTGGAACACCAACGCCCTGTGCAACCTGCACCTGGCCACCGGCAAGATCTGCCGCCCCGGCAGCGGGCCGTTCTCCCTCACCGGCCAGCCCAACGCCATGGGCGGCCGCGAGATGGGCTATATGGGTCCCGGCCTGCCGGGCCAGCGCAGCGTGCTGGTGGATGACGACCGCACCTTTGTCGAGCAAGTCTGGGGCGTGCCGGCCGGCACCCTGCACACCCGCCTGGGCGGCGGCAGCGTGACCCTGTTCGAGGACCTGGCAGCCGGCAAGGTCAAGGCCTGCTGGATCATCTGCACCAATCCGGTGGCGAGCATGGCCAACCGTAGCAAGGTGATCGAAGGGCTGAAGGCCGCCGAACTGGTGATCGCCCAGGACGCTTTTCTCGACACCGAAACCAATCGCTACGCCGACATCCTTCTGCCCGGCGCACTGTGGGCCGAAGCCGAAGGGGTGATGATCAACTCCGAGCGCAACCTGACCCTGATGCCGCAAGCCGTCGAGCCGCCCGGCGAGGCCATGGCCGACTGGCAGATCATCGCCAAGGTGGCCTGCGCCATGGGCTTTGCCGACGGCTTCAGCTACGAATCAGCCGAGCAGGTGTTCGAGGAGATCAAACGCTTCCACAATCCCAAGACCGGTTATGACCTGCGCGGCGCCAGCTACCCGCGCCTGCGCCAAACGCCGCTGCAATGGCCCTGTGCCAGTGAAGAGGGCGACGGGCGTATGCCGCTGCGCTACATCAACGACGGAATCAGCCAGCATCTGCACATTCGCGAAGATGGCAGCACGCCGCGCCTGGCCTTTGCCACACCCAGCGGCAAGGCGCAGTTCTTCCCGCGCCCGCACCTCGACCCGGCGGAAATGCCCGATGCGGACTTCCCCTTTGTGCTCAACACCGGGCGCCTGCAGCACCAGTGGCACACCCTGACCAAGACCGGCAAGGTCGCCACGCTGAACAAGCTCAACCCCGGCCCATTTATCGAAGTACACCCGCAGGACGCCGCCGCACTCGGCGTGCGCGACCGCGACCAGCTGGAAGTCCGCTCACGGCGTGGCCATGCCGTGCTGCCGGTGCAGATCAGCGACCGCGTGCTGCCCGGCGGCTGCTTTGCACCGTTCCACTGGAACGATGTGTACGGCGATAACCTGGCGATCAACGCGGTGACCAGCGACGCCATCGACCCCATCTCGCAGCAGCCGGAATTCAAGTTCTGCGCCGTTAGCCTGCGGCGTATCGAGCTGATCGCCCATCAACGCCTCGATACGCCCGCCGCCGAGGCAGTCGACAGCACTCGCCTATCTCACCCGCCCGAGGAACTCGCGATGTCGAGCATCGAAACCTTTGCGGCCCTGGTCGGCGTAAATTGCAGCGCGCCGCCGCCCCTTAGTGAAAGCGAGCGCACCTATATGGCCGGCTATATCAGCGGCTTGCG